>Ga0265295_1009680_pt1 | contig 10224 bp, 8 predicted proteins | sample Munlansysbiofilm_FD_192503 | JGI IMG/M metagenome (GOLD analysis project Ga0265295, IMG submission 192503) | Leachate microbial communities from a municipal landfill in Southern Ontario, Canada - Methane capture system biofilm | ecosystem: Engineered > Solid waste > Landfill > Unclassified ...
GACCGTTTCGGCATTGTGTCCCGGCTGGAATTCTATTCGGCCGATGAACTGGCCCATATCGTGCGGCGCAGTGCCGGCCTGCTGGGGGCCGATGCCACGGACGATGGCGCAGCCGAGATCGCCCGCCGTTCGCGCGGCACGCCGCGCATCGCCAACCGCCTGTTGCGCCGGGTGCGCGATTATGCCGATGTGCGGGCTGGCGGACGCATCGACACGGCAACTGCCCAGGCAGCGCTGGCCATGCTGGAAGTCGACCCCCAGGGCCTGGATCTGATGGACCGCAAATTACTCGAAGCCATTGTGCACAAGTTCGACGGCGGTCCGGTGGGGGTGGACAGCCTGGCGGCCGCCATCGGCGAAGAGCGCGACACCATCGAAGACGTCATCGAACCCTATCTGATCCAGCATGGCTATCTGCAACGCACTCCGCGCGGTCGCATGGCCACGCGCCGCTGCTGGGAACACCTGGGCCTGCAGGCGCCTGCCGCCGGGGGGAGTGCAGAACTGTTCTAGGGCGCGTCAGTCGCGGATTTGTCCCACGCAGGCGATCACGTCGGGGCCATAGGTTTCCAGCTTGCGTGCGCCCACGCCGCTGACGCCGGCCAGGGCGTCCAGGCTGGCGGGATTGCGCAGGGCGATCTCGCGCAGGGTGGCGTCATGGAAGATCACGTAGGCGGGCACGTTGTGTTCGCGCGCGGTGCGCGTGCGCCAGGCACGCAGATGCTCGAAGCGCGCCAGGGCGTCGGGCGGTAATGCGTCCAGTTGCGCGGCCGTGGTGGTGCGCTGGCGGCTGGCCTTGGCGCGCTTGACGGCCACGGGGCGCAGCATCAGGGTGCGTTCGCCCTTGAGCACGGCGCGGCTGGCTTCGGTCAGCGCCAGGGTGCCGTAGCCTTCCAGGTCCACCGTCAGCAGGCCCAGGGCCAGGGCCTGGCGCAGGATGCCGCGCCAGGCGTCCACCGACAGGTCTGCGCCCACACCAAAGACGCTGAGCGTGTCGTGGCCGTGCTGCCGGACCCGATCGGTCATCTGGCCGCGCAGGATGTCGATCAGGTGACCGCCGCCGAAGCGCTGGCCACGTTCGCGCATCAGCCGGTAGACGGCCGACAGCAGCTTCTGCACGGCGACGGTGCCATCCCAGGCAGCGGGCGGGTCCAGACAGGTGTCGCAGTTGCCGCAAGGCGCGATGGTCTGGCCGAAATAGGCCAGCAGATCCTGGCGCCGGCAGGTCACGGTTTCGCACAGGGCCAGCATGGCGTTCAGCTGGTGTATCTGGCGGCGCTGGTGCAGGGCATCGCCATCTGATTCGTCGATCATGCGCCGCTGCTGGACGACGTCCTGCAGGCCGTAGGCCAGCCAGGCGTCGGCGGGCAGGCCGTCACGTCCGGCACGTCCGGTTTCCTGGTAGTAGCCTTCGACGGACTTGGGCAGATCGATGTGGGCGACGAAACGCACATCGGGCTTGTTGACGCCCATGCCGAAGGCGATGGTGGCGACCATGATGATGCCATCCTCGCGCAGGAAGCGGGCCTGGTGGTCGGCGCGCGTCCTGGCATCCAGGCCGGCGTGGTAGGGCAGGGCGATGATGCCGTTGCGCGACAGGAATTCGGCGGTCTGCTCGACGCGCGCGCGCGACAGGGCGTAGACGATGCCGCATTCTCCGGCATGTTCGGCGCGGATGAAATCCAGCAGCTGGCGCCGGGCCTCGTGCTTTTCGACGATGCGGTAGCGGATGTTGGGCCGGTCGAAACTGGCGATGAACTGGGGGGCGGCTTCCAGCGACAGACAGGCGACGATGTCGGCGCGCGTGGCGGCGGTGGCGGTGGCGGTCAGGGCGATGCGCGGTACGCCGGGCCAGCGCTCGGCCAGCAGTTTCAGTTCCTGGTATTCCGGGCGGAAATCGTGCCCCCATTGGGATACGCAATGGGCCTCATCGATGGCGAACAGGGCGATGCGCCCGCTGTCGAGCAGGTCCAGGCAGCGCGGGGTCAGCAGGCGTTCCGGGGCGACGTACAGCAGATCCAGTTCGCCGCGCATGAAGGCGCGCTCGACCTCGCGGGCCTGGCCGGGCGTCTGTGACGAATTCAGGAACGCGGCGCGCACGCCCAGTTCGAGCAGGGCATCGACCTGATCCTGCATCAAGGCGATCAGAGGCGAGATGACCACCCCCGTGCCGGGGCGCACCAGGGCCGGAATCTGGTAGCACAGGGATTTGCCGCCACCCGTAGGCATCAGCACCAGGGCATCGCCGCCGCCGATGATGTGCTCGATGACGGCCTGCTGTTCGCCCCGGAAGGCCTCGTAGCCGAAGACTTCACGCAGCGCGTCCAGCGCATGCGCGTAGCGCGGCGGTGCGGGCGGGGTGTGCCGTTCGCCGGCCTGGTCACCTGCCGGGAAATGCATGGGCCGCCCGTCCTCGTCCCAGAAGATGGGCGGTTCCTCTGCGCGCATGTCGTGTCCGGCCTCAGGCTCGCGCCAGGGCCTTCAGGGCCAGGCGGATGCTTTCGGAAATGCTCCGGCCTTCTGGCAGGGTGGCCATGGCGCGGCGGGCCTCGGCGGCGGAATAGCCCAGAGCCAGGAGGGCGTTGAGCACATCGCTGCCGCTTGCGGTGGCGGGCATGCCATCCGATCGGCCTGGACCGGGGATCGTCCCCAGTTTGTCGCGCAGTTCAAGCAGCAGGCGCTCGGCGGTTTTCTTGCCGATGCCGGGGACTTTCACCAGGCGGCCGGATTCCTGGCGTTCGACTGCGTCGGCCAGGTCCTCGACGCTCAGGCCCGACAGCACGGCCAGGGCTGTGCGCGCGCCGATACCGCTGACCTTGATCAGGGCGCGAAAGGCACTGCGTTCAGCCGGTGTGGCAAAACCGTACAGGACATGGGCGTCATCACGAATGGCCAGATGCGTGTGCAGGGTCACGGTCTGGCCGGCGGGAGGCAGCTTGTAGAGCGTGCTCATGGGGACGTCGATCTCGTAGCCCAGGCCGCCGGCCTGGATGCAGACCGTGGGCGGGGATAGTTCGATCAGGGTGCCGGTAATGCGGCCGATCATGGCGAACTCCGTTGTTCGGGATGAATGCGGGGCGCGGACCGCACGAAAAAGCGGGCGTCCATCAGGACACCAGCCGGCCGGTGCGCAGGCGTCGGCGGCTTGCAGACAGGGTCTTGGGCGCCAGTGCCTGCAGCCGTTCGGCCAGCGGCGCGCAGTGGGCGTGACAGATGGCGCAGGCCAGGGCGTCGGCGGCATCCGGGGCAGGTTCGCCGTCCAGCGACAGCAGATGGCGCACCATGGCCTGGATCTGTTCCTTGCTGGCGCGGCCGGTGCCGACCACGGCTTTCTTGATCTGCAGCGCCGTGTATTCCTGGACATCGATGCCGCAGTCGGCCAGGGCGCACAGGGCCGCGCCGCGTGCCTGGCCCAGCAGCAGGGTCGAGGCCGGGTTGGCATTCAGGAAGACTTTTTCCAGTGCGGCCTGGTCGGGCCGGACGTCGCGGGCGATTTCGCGCAGATTGTCCAGGATGACCTTGAGGCGTCCGTGCAGGGGCAGGGCGGGTGGCACGACGATGGTGCCGCTGGCCACGTAGCGCAGTCGCGCACCCTGGGCCTCGATTGCGCCGAAGCCCGTGCGCCGCAAGCCCGGATCGACTCCCAGGATGATCATCGCTGCCTGGCCGTCAGTGGCGGAAGTGGCGGGCGCCGGTGAAGACCATGGCGATGCCGCGTTCGTCGGCGGCCGCGATGACTTCGTCGTCGCGGATGCTGCCGCCCGGCTGGATGACGCAGGCCGCGCCCGCGTCGGCCACCACGTCCAGCCCGTCGCGGAATGGGAAGAAGGCGTCCGAGGCGACTGCCGAGCCTTGCAGCGTCAGACCGGCCTTTTCGGCTTTGATCGAGGCAATGCGGGCCGAGTCGATGCGACTCATTTGCCCGGCTCCCACGCCCAGGGTCATGCCCTGGCCACAGAAGACGATGGCGTTGGACTTCACGAAGCGGGCGACATTCCAGGCGAACAGCAGGTCGCGCATCTGTTGCGCCGTCGGTGCCAGACGGGTGACGACACGCACATCGGTCTCGGCGGCTTGCAGGACATCCGGGTCCTGCGCCAGCCAGCCGCCGCCGACACGTTTGATGTCGCAGGGGTTGTGCGCCGTGCCCAGGGGGACTTCCAGGACTCGTACGTTCTTTTTCGCGGCCAGCAGGGCCAAGGCGGCGCCCGTATAGGCCGGGGCGATCAGGACTTCCAGGAACTGCTCGGAGACAGCCTGCGCAGTGGCCTCGTCGACCGTCGTATTGAAGGCGATGATGCCGCCGAAAGCCGAAGTCGGGTCGGTCTTGAAAGCCTGGCGATAGGCGGACAGCGCATCGGCGCCCAGGGCCACGCCGCAGGGATTGGCGTGTTTGACGATGACGCAGGCCCCGGCCTGGAAGCTGCGTACGCATTCCCATGCGGCGTCGGCATCGGCGATGTTGTTGTAGGACAGTTCCTTGCCCTGGATCTGACGGTAGCTGGCCAGCAGGCCGGTGCCGACCTGGATGTCGCGATAGAAGGCGGCGCCCTGGTGCGGATTTTCGCCATAGCGCAGGGTCTGTTCACGGCGCATCTGCACGGTCAGCACGCGCGGCCAGGGATTGCGTTCAGGGACCTGGGCAGGTTCGGGTTCGCGCGTTGCCAGGCTGCTGAGGTAGGCGGCGATGGCGCCGTCGTAGGCTGCGGTGTGGGCATAGACCTTGGCGGCCAGTTCCAGGCGCAGGCCGTAGGACGGCTGGCGGGCCGGGCCGTCCATGTCGGCCAGCACGCGCGGGTAGTCGGCCGGGTCGATGACCACGGTGACGCCACCGCCGGCTGGAGAGCCATGGTTTTTTGCCGCAGAGCGCAGCATGGCCGGGCCGCCGATGTCGATGTTTTCGATGGCATCGGCCAGGATGCAGTCGGGTTTGGCGATGGTCTGCTGGAAGGGGTACAGATTGACCACCAGCAGATCGATGGGTGGGATGTTCTGTTCTTTCAGTGTCTGCAGGTGCGCGGGATCGTCGCGGCGCGCCAGCAGACCGCCGTGGATGCGTGGGTGCAGGGTCTTGACCCGGCCGTCGAGGATTTCCGGAGAGCCGGTGTGGTCGGCGACCTCGGTGACCTTGAGGCCGGCCTGGGCCAGCAGGCGGGCGGTGCCGCCAGTCGACAGGAGAGCGACCCCGCGCTGGGCGAGGGCCTGGGCGAATTCAACGATGCCCGACTTGTCGGACACGGAGAGCAGAGCAGTCTGGATGGTCATGTGGGTGGGATGGAAGGCAAAGAAAAATGGGCTGGTGGGGCGGTCGGTGCCTCAGACCTGGATCTGGTGCGTCTGGAGTTTCTTGCGCAGGGTGCCGCGCGTGATGCCGAGCATGTCGGCTGCGCGCGTCTGGTTGCCTCCGGTGCGTTCCAGTGCGACTTCCAGGACGGTGCGTTCGACGCACAGACCGACCATGGACAGCATGTCGTGCGGCGTGGAGTCGCCCAGATCTTCGAAATAGCGTTCGAGCTGTTCGCGGACGGCGTGTTCCAGTGGGGTGGTGGTGCTCATGTCGGATCGGTCGGAAAATCAATGGAGTGAAGGCGCGGGCGTGATGACCGCATCGGCAGGCCGTTCGTCGAACCACTGGCGCAGGGCTTCGGATTGCCGCGCCGTGCTGTCCAGCGCCATGATGCGTGGCAGCAGCGTGTCCGCGCCCGGCAGATCGGCCAGGTACCAGCCGATGTGCTTGCGGGCGCTGCGCACGCCGGTGTGCTCACCGTAGAAAGCATAGTGGTCGTCCAGGTGCCCCAGCAGATGTTCGCGCAGTTCGCCATAGGTCGGCGGCGGCAGATGGGTGCCGTGCGCCAGATAATGGGCGATTTCGCGAAAGATCCAGGGCCGCCCCTGGGCGGCACGGCCAACCATGATGGCGTCGGCTCCAGTGTAATCCAGGACGCGGCGGGCTTTTTCTGGCGAGTCGATGTCGCCGTTGGCGATCAGCGGGATGCGGATTGCCTGGCGGACTTCGCGCAGCGTGTCGTATTCGGCCTGTCCCGTGTACAGATCGCAGCGGGTGCGCCCGTGCAGGGTCAGGGCGGCCACGCCGCAGTCCTCTGCAAGGCGGGCGATGCGCACGGCATTGCGGCTGTCCCGGTCCCAGCCGGTGCGGGTCTTCAGGGTGACGGGCACACCCAGCGGCGTGCAGGCGGATACCACGCGGTCCAGGATGCGGGCGACCAGGGTTTCGTCGCGCAGCAATGCCGAACCCGAGGCGACGTTGCAGACTTTTTTGACGGGACAGCCCATGTTGATGTCGATGATGTGGGCGCCTTTGCGGATGTTGAACACGGCTGCCTCGGCCAGCATGTCGGGGTCGGCGCCGGCGATCTGCACGGCCACGGGGTCGGGCTCACCATCGTGGTTCAGGCGGCGCGCGGTCTTGACGCTGTCCCACAGGCGCGGGTTGCTGGCCGCCATTTCGGATACCGCGTAGGCCGCGCCCAGCGCCTTGCACAGGCGCCGGTAGGGGCGGTCGGTGACTCCGGCCATGGGAGCCACGCAGACGGGGTGGGGCAGGGTCCAGGATCCGATGCGCATGGCGGGCATTGTAGGCCGTTCGGCATGGGCCGTGCGGTGCGTCTACAGGCGCTGACCTTGCAGCAGGTGGTGGGCCAGGGGCTTGCGCAGCGCAGGCAGCAGGTCCAGGGCGGCCAGTCCCAGACCGCAGGCGTGACGCAGCAGCGGATTGGCAGTGGCGAAGACGCGCGGCAGCATGTCGGTGATGCCCAGGGTCAGGGCGCGATCTGCGCGACGTTGCCGGGCATGGTGTTCCAGCAGCGATTGGACCGGAGTGTCCGGTTGCGCCAGCCAGGGGCGCAGCACCTGGGCCAGCTGGGCTGCGTCGCGCAGGCCCAGGTTCAGCCCCTGGCCGGCGACCGGGTGCAGAGTCTGGGCGGCATTGCCGACCGCCACCAAACCCTGGCCCAGCACGCTGGGGCCGGCGTGCAGCGACAGGGGGAAAGCGTGCGTTTCGCCGATCCGCTGCAGGCGGCCCAGGCGCTGGCCGAAGGCCGCCTGCAGCGCCGCATCGAATGCCGTGTTCGACAGGTCCTGCAAGGCTTGGGCGCGTTCAGGCGGCACGCACCAGACCAGGCTGTAGAGATCCGCGCCGGCCGGATGGGGCAACAGGGCCAGCGGGCCGGTGCGCGTGAAGCGTTCGAAGGCCAGGCCCGGATCGGGGGCGGCGGCCCGCACGGTCGCCAGGACGGCGTGCTGGCCATATTCGCGTCGCAGTCCCTGGGGACGGGCGCCGTCGGACAGCAGCGCGAGGCGTGTGCTGCATGGCCCGTCCGCCAGGCGCAGGTGCACGGGGGAACCCGCCAGGGGGCGTTGCGGGCGTTCTGGCAGGATGGTCACGCCCGAACGGCGCACAGCGGCGTAGAGCGTATCGAGCAGATCATCGTAGGCCACCACGCAGCCCAGCCGGGGAACGTTCAATTCGCGGTGATCGATCAGCGTGCGGCCCAGATGCCCCGCCTGGGATACATGCACGCTGAGGATGTCGGCGGCTCGGGTCGGCCAGGCGCCCAGGGTTTCCAGGAAGCGGCGGCTGCCGTGATTCAGCGCCAGGGCGCGCGGGTCAATGGCCTGCCCGGATGGGCGCGGTGTGGGCGCAGGCCCTGCCAGGGCGATGCGCGCCGGATCCGGGGCAGCATCCGCCAGGCTCAGGGCCAGGGCGCAGCCGACCGGGCCGGATCCCAGGATGGTGATGTCGTAGGTCGGATTGGCCATGGGTCTTCGAACGGCGAAAAGTCCCATTTTAGGATGCTTTGGGGAATGCTTTAAACTAGCCTGGTTACCCTTGTCATGGATGAACCGGTCCATCATGGACGTGCTTGCCTGGCTGCAGCCTTGGGAATTCTCGCCCGCTCTGGTGCTGGCCTTTGTGGTGTCGGCGTGGCTGTTCCTGCGTGGCCGGCGCGTTCACCATGTCGGGGCCGCGCGCCAGTCGCTGTTCTGGGTCGGCTGGGTCGTGTTGTACCTGTCCATGCACACGCAACTGGACTACTACGCCGAGCGCATGTTCTTCATCCATCGCCTGCAGCACCTGGTCCTGCATCATCTGGGGCCGATGCTGATCATGGGCGCCTATCCGGGGCAGGTCATGCGGGCGGGTCTGCCCCTGGCCTGGCGGACCCGGCTGGCGGCAGCGCGCCGTTCCTCTGGCATCGTGCGCAGCCTGGAAACCCTGGCGACACATCGTTTCCTGGTGCCGCTGCTGTTTTTGCTGATGGTGCTGGTCTGGCTGGAACCGACCGTGCAGTTCTACTCCATGCTCGACTGGCGGTTGTACCGGTTCATGAACTGGGCGGTGGTGATCACCGGCTTGATGTACTGGAATCTGATTCTGGACCGGCGGCCTCGTCCGCCGGCTGCTCTGTCGCCCGGCGGGCGGATTCTCTCGCCTGTCTTCACCATGGCGCCGCAAATGGTCGCAGGAGCCGTCATTGTTTTTTCCGAGCACGACCTCTATCCGGTGTTCGATCTGTGCGGCCGTGCGCTGCCTGGCTTCAGCGCGCTGGATGACCAGGTGATCGGCGGGCTGATCATGTGGGTGCCGGCGGGCCTGATCGAGACGTTCGGGTTACTGGTGGCGCTGGGCACCTTGTTGCGACTGTCGTCACGCAATCGGCTGCCGCAGCCTCGGCGCCGTCCGTCGGCCCGGCCGGCGGGCGTGGCCTGAAACCGCGTGATCGTGGACAAAGGATACGCCATGCAGACCTGGATGCGCCGTGCGGGCGCGAGCCTGAGCCTGGCCGGCGCCCTGGCAGCGGGCCTGCCGCCCGCCTGGGGTCAGCCCATGGGCTTGCCTTCGATGGGGGCGACTTCGTCATCGGAACTGTCCCCGGCGGTGGAACGCACACTGGGCCAGGCCATCATGGAACAAGGCCGCCAGGACCCGACCTACATCGGCGATCTGGATGTCAACCAGTACCTGACGACGATGGGCAGGCGGCTGGCCGCCCATGCGCCGCAGGCGCTGGCCCAGGACATCACCGTGTTCGCCGTGCGCGACCCCTCGATCAATGCGTTCGCCTTGCCGGGTGGTTACATCGGCGTGCATAGTGGCCTGGTGGTCGGCGCGCAGAGCGAATCCGAACTGGCCGGCGTGCTGGCGCACGAGATCGGCCACGTCATGCAGCGCCATATTGCCCGGGGCATTGCCCAGCAGTCCCAGGGTACGGGCATCATGGTGGCCAGCCTGATCGGGGCCTTGCTGGCGGCCCTGGCCGGCCAGGGCGACCTGGCGATGGGGGTGGCCACTTTCGGCCAGGCGGCGGCCATCGACCGACAGCTCGGGTTTTCTCGGGGCGCCGAACAAGAGGCCGATCGATCGGGGCTGCAGATGATGCGCCATGCAGGCTTTGATCCCCGGGGCATGTTGGCCATGTTCCGCCGTTTGATGAATGCGTCGCGCCTGAACGAAGGCGCGGGCGGCGGCTATGCCTCGACGCACCCGCTGTCCATCCAGCGCTTGTCGGATATCGAGAACCGGATCGAAGGCCAACCCATTGCCGCAGACAAATCCGATACGGAATTCTGGTTCGTGCGCACGCGCCTGGCCCTGATCCAGGCGCGCGATCATGCCGACCGGCAACGGCTGCAACAGACGCTGCGGGGCGAGGCGCGTGATCAACGCGGTGCCCGCCAGGCCGCCGCACTGTTCGGCCTGGCGTCTCTGGACAAAATGGCGGGTGACCTGGCGGGCGCGCGCGCGCAACTGGACCAGGCGCAGTCCGTGCAGGCGGCGCCTCAATTGGACATGCTGGCGATCCAGCTGGCCAGTGCCCGGGGGGCGGCGGCTGCCGTGGACGTTGCGGCGGCTGCCTGGCAGCGTTGGCCGCACAGCCAGGGGGTGGCCTACGAGCGTGCCCGTGCCCTGCAGAAGGCCGGTCAGGACGAGACGGCCGCCACGTTTCTGCAGGGCATCGTCAAGCAATGGCCGGACACGCCGGAATTCCAGAAACTGCTGGCGACCAGTCTGCAGCGCCTGGGGCGCGAGGTCGAAGCCCACGAAGCCATGGCCAGCTATTACGAGCAGACCGGCGCCTTGCCGACCGCTGTCGAGCATTTGCAGCAGGCGCGCGCTCTGTCAAAGGATTTCTACGCCCAATCGCGGCTGGACATGCGCATTCGCGCCCTGCGTGAACGCCTGGACAACCAGCGTGCCTTGTT
>Ga0265295_1009682_pt1 | contig 10223 bp, 6 predicted proteins | sample Munlansysbiofilm_FD_192503 | JGI IMG/M metagenome (GOLD analysis project Ga0265295, IMG submission 192503) | Leachate microbial communities from a municipal landfill in Southern Ontario, Canada - Methane capture system biofilm | ecosystem: Engineered > Solid waste > Landfill > Unclassified ...
AATCGCTGCATAACTACCACCGATGAGGTTAACAAACAAATAGCCTTCAACACCAAACCATCCATAGAAGTCACTCATATCAAGCCCACCCTCACCCATGCCAAAGGCTTCCAAGAATTCCTCAGGATAAATACTTAAGAATTCTTCCATTTGAGAGAATGCATCTTTAAACGCAGGATAGAGCAATAACATCAGTGCTGCCATTCCAGCAACAATTGAACTCCATAAGATAAGACTTCTTAAATTTCTTTTAAACTCTGTCTTAATGAGCTCTTTCATCTTGATCATCCCTTTCGTAATAGTGCATAAAAATTTCTTCAAGCGCTGGTTCAGTGATGGTAACATCTTGCATATTTATGCTAGCTAACAGATTAACTAATTCTTTTGTTTCCCCCGTATAAACGAATGAAACATAACCATTCATTTTTTCAAATTGAATCATGTGTTCATTAGGAGTGATTTCATCGTCTGTTTTGATCCTTACCGTTTTCGCTCTTGTCTTCATGATGTCTTCAACTGTTTCAACTTTAATGAGTCTGCCTTCTTTAATGATACCTACACGATCACAAATGCGTTGAACTTCACTCAAATTATGAGATGAGAAGAAAATGGTTGTTCCATTCTTCTTTTCAGCTTCTAATAACTGAAAGAAAACACTTTGCATCAAAGGATCTAATCCAGATGTAGGTTCATCCAAGATAAGCACTTTAGGATGTGTGATGAGTGCAGCTACAATTGCTACTTTCTTTTTATTACCAAATGAGAGGTCTTCAATCTTTCTGTTGAGATCAAGTTCAAGTTTCTCAACAAGCATATCCATAAACGGTTGATCTACTTCACCGTGAAAACTGGTTGCATACTTAATAAAGTCTTTGACATACATATCATCATAGAAATTGACTTCACTTGGTATATATCCAACCATTTTTCTAATCTCTATCGTATCTCTCACACAATCATGGCCATCCACTGATGCACTTCCTGATGATGGAAAGATGAGATTTAATAATGTTCTAACCGTGGTTGATTTACCTGCACCATTAGGGCCAATAAAACCAAATATTTCACCTTTTTTAATTTCTAAAGAAACATCCAAAATACCCCTTGCATGTTTTTTATAGTATTTGGTCAGTGCTTCAAGTTTGATCATAGAAGCCCTCCTTGTGGTTTTGTCTACATTATATCATCAATCATCATACATGTTATCAAGAGCTTTCTAGATGCTTATGTCATGAAAGTATGATAGGAAACACACGCTATGTAGAACCTCAAGAAATTTCACATAATGTAAGCGTTTTAATTTTTTAATGCATGAGATAAAACATATGTTTTTCTCATCATAAAAACATATAAAAATACGGGTTATATGTGTATTTTAAAGCATAAAGCCATTTTTTATGAAAGAAAACATATATATTTCTCATCTTTGAAGTTTATGACTTGAGCATGAGTTTTTTTTATGAAAATCATACATATAAAAATCTACGTTTCCTATATAAATTATGGGTAATTAGGTTAAAATAAAGATATATAATAAAAAGTGAGGTAACGCAAAATGGAAGATTTTGATCAGCTGTTTCTAGCAGACTTTAAAGAACTATCTTTAAATGAGTGTGGTAGAGAACGATGTCAACCTGATAAAGTGATCCAAATGGACATTAAACCCTATCATTTGTTTCATTATATCTTATCCGGAAAAGGAACATTTGTTTTTAATAACATAACCTACCATTTAAGAAAAGGTGATATTTTCTATATCCCTCCTCACATGACAGCGAAGTATTTCCCAAATCATGATGATCCTTGGATTTATGTATGGATTGGATTTTCAGGAGAACGATCGGATGCTTATTTAAATAAAATAGGATTATCTGTTTCATCACCCATCTACCATGATCAAAAAGATTTGGAACTTAAACCTATGTTTAATGAACTTGCTGAAAGATATAGAGCAGCTAAGTACTTAAACATCGAAGTCTTATCCGTCTTCATGAATATTCTCTATAAGATGATGATGAGCACACATCGTTCCGAGGTTGCTCTAACAGCAAAACAAATGCACATCAAAATGGCTAAGCAATATATCGAAAACAACTTTCAGTTTGCGATTAAAGTGACTGATATCGCTAACGCCCTATCGTTATCACCTAATTATTTAGCCAATATCTTTAAAGAGATACTTCAAACATCACCCAAAAAATATTTAATTTATTATCGTATATTAAAAGCGACACAACTTCTTGTCGAAGACAATCTATCGATTAAAGAGATTGCTAAACGTGTCGGCTATGATAACCCCCTACATTTTTCAGCAGAGTTTAAACGGCTTAAAAATGTATCCCCCAAGAGCTATCGCAATCAAAACCACTTTTAGGAGGATTTTCAATGAAAAAAATGCTATCACTGTCACTCTTAATCATCTTCTCACTCTTCTTAGTTGCTTGTAACAAATCCTATGTCGACTACATGGAAACTTTTGACGGCTATAAGAAAACCATAGGTACATCAACCAATGATGAGTCGATCGATGATTTAATCTCCATCTATCAAGATCCAACTGTAGCAAATATCAACGTATTACCAGTTGAAGGCATAGATGATGATTTCATATTAGGTGTTGATATCTCCATGGTTTACGAAGTTGAAAAGCATGGTGGCATCTATTATGATGCAGATGGACAAGAACGTGATGTCTTTGAAATTCTCAAAGAACATGGCATTAATTACGTTAGAATCCGTTTATGGAATGAACCCTATAACCTTGACGGTGAACCTTATGGTGGTGGGAACAACAATATCGATGTTGATATTGAACTTGCTAAGCGCGCTGCACGTGTGGGTATGCGTATTTTATTAGACTTCCATTATTCTGATTTCTGGGCTGATCCTAGTAAACAAACGATCCCTCGTGCATGGGCAGATATGACTGAAGATGAAGTTGAAGATGCTTTTTACCAGTACACATATGATACGATTAAACGTTTTGAAAAAGAAGGCGTAAGACCTCATATGGTTCAAATTGGTAATGAAATCAACAATGGTTTCATTTATCCAATCGCTCCTGTGGTGAGAGGATACTCTCGTATCGCTAAATTTATTTCTCTTGGCATTCAAGCAGTTCACGATGTATCACCAGATATTTTAACAGCAATTCATCTTGCAAATGGAGCAAGTCAAAATAGCTTAATCTATTTCTTTGACAAAATGATTGAAAATAATGTTGATTTCGATGTGATTGGTCTTTCATATTATGCATATTGGCATGGAACCATGACCCAGTTTGAAGAAACACTTGAAGCACTTAATGATCGCTATACACAAAAAATAGCCGTAATGGAATATTCCTATGGTTTTACTGATTTACCTCACGAAAACGCATCTAATATTTATTCTTCTGAACTTGAAGCTTTAGGTGGCTATAAAACATCGATGCAAGGTCAAGCTTCTTATATTAGAGATGTTAATAATGCTGTAGCATCCATTGAAAATGGCATAGGTACATTCTATTGGGAACCTGCATGGCTTCCTGTTGCTGGTGCTGGCTGGGCAACATCAGGTGCACAATCTTATCTAGCAATGCAAGGAGATGATGCTGGCTTAGGTACAGTTTCTTGGGCTAATCAAGCACTCTTCAGTTATTCTGGAAAAGTTTTACCATCTTTGAATGTATTCAACCTCATGAAAACATCAACTTATGATGAAGAAACCATCTTATCATATGATGACGAATTATCAATTCTTCTTAACTTAAGATCAAATGATACACTACCTAGTTCAACAACAGGTTATACATCATTAGACCGAAGAACACAAATCCCTATCACGTGGAATCAAGATGAAATCGATCTGATGACAACACCAGGAACATACACGATTCACGGTACTATTCCTTCTGCTTCAGGAACCTTGCCTGTTGTCATAACTGTTGAAGCGTTTGAAAACTATATTACAAATCCTTCTTTTGAAGATGATGGACGTGCTACCTCCGATATTAAAGATTTCTCATTAATTACCGGATGGGATGTCACACAAAATGTTGCAGGTACTGTCAAGGTCGAAGGTAAAAACCCAAGACAAGTTGATAATGCAGGAACAAATAATATTAACATCTACGCAACTTCAGCATTCACATTTACACTTTATCAAGATACATATTTAACCGCTGGTAATTATCGTTTAAGTGTTTGGGCACGCTCTAATAATGATAATGCTGATCGTCCGTCTGTCGTTCTCTTTTACGGACAGAATCAAACGATTACATCTTCTATAGTCGTTACCTATGGACCTGGATGGAGCGATTGGGTACAAACAATCTTAACGTTTACCATCACTGAAGATCAAACATATCGCATCGGCATTGAAGGAAGCGGTGATGCACAGGCTTGGGCACACTTTGATGACTTTGGATTACAAAAACTTGAAGAATAGGACACAACTATGAGACGCATCATACCCTTGAATTTCGATTGGTATTTCGCCAAAAAAAGGGATGGATTGACACTTGATGAAATGACAATCATCAACATTCCACACAACAATGTCGATCTTCCCTTGAATCATATAAATGAATTAGATTACCAATTCGAAAGTATTTATAAAAAGAAAATATATATCGATAAACAGCTTGATAAGCGCTATATGATCACATTTGATGGTGTTTTACATCAAGCAATGGTATCTGTTAACGATATTGTTGTAGGTAAGCACAGTGGTGGCTATACAGCATTTAAGTTTGATATCACACAACAATTAAAAAACGGTGAGAACTGGATTACAGTGGACGTTGACTCTAGAGAAACACTAGACATCCCACCCTTCGGTCATGTCATTGATTATTTAACTTATGGTGGTATCTACCGTGAAGTTTATTTAACAGAAACAGATATTGATTATATCGAAGATGTCAGAATAAAAACAAAAAATCTTTTAACACATCCTGAAATTATGCTTGATGTTTATACGACAGGCGGTAAAGCAGTTGAGGTGTCATTGATCGATCAAGACATGATCTTGCACACACAAACCTTTCAATTAGGACATCCGATATCATTCCATTATCCCGTTGAATTATGGACCTTAGAATCACCCAAATTATATACACTGAGACTCACACTAGATCACAAAGATACTTTCACGCTACAGACAGGCTTTCGTGAAGCATATTTCCAAAAAGATGGTTTTTATTTGAATGGTAAGAAAATTAAGATATCTGGACTCAATAGACATCAGATTTATCCACATGTCGGTTATGCAATGCCAAAGAGTGGTCAGGTGATGGATGCTAAAATCCTTAAACAAACCGTGAATGCTGTTCGCACATCACACTATCCACAGTCACAGCACTTCATTGATGCCTGTGATGAACTTGGAGTACTTGTCTTCATTGAAGCACCCGGTTGGCAGTATGTGGGCGGTCATGCATGGCAAGAAAATTATAAAGAAGTCGTGAAAGACATGATTCGTCAATATCGACATCATCCTTCCATCATCTTATATGGTGTTCGTGTTAATGAGTCTGGTGATTACCATGATCTCTATGAAGTAACAAACCAGTTAGCACGAACCTTAGATGATAAACCCACAGGAGGTGTACGCTGTTTTGCACACTCTGAAGAATTAGAAGACGTTTATACCTATAATGATTTTATTCATAATGGTACGAACACTTATTTAAAACCGATCGATCAAATCTTCTCACAAGAAAAACCTTATTTGATTACTGAATTTAATGGTCACATGTTTCCAACCAAAACATTTGATTCATCTGAAAAACGATTAGAACACGCCCTTCGTTACGCAAACATTATGAATGCTTACATGGGCGATCCAAAAATCACAGGTGCTTTTGGATGGCAATTCATAGACTACAATACCCATAAAGAATTAGGTTCTTCTGATCAAGTATGTTATCACGGTGTCTATGATATCTTTAGAATACCGAAAGAGGCTGCTAAAGTTTATCAATCACAGATTGCTACTAAACCTTATCTTGAAGTGCTTCACGGTATGGATATCGGTGATTATAATCAAAGTTTTATTGATCACATGGTGATCGCAAGTAACTGTGAAACTATAGACCTTTATCAAAACGAACGTTTTGTTGGTACGTTTACCCCAAATAAAGATGAGTTTCCTCATTTAGATCATCCTCTTTATATCATCAAAGATTTTTATGGTGATGCTTACCAAAAAGATTTAAGTATATCAAAAGAAGCATCTCAAACTTATATTGAACTTGCTCATGGTGTAGCTAAACGAGGTGGACTTGATAAAGTCCTTGACGATGAATCGCTTGATCGCGAAAAGCTAAACGTAGGTTGGCAGATGTATGGTAAATATATTGCAAACTGGGGTTCAGGTGTCTTCACTTACACATTAATTGGCCACTATCAGGATCAAACCATTGAAAGAAAAATGGGACCTTATACATCCATTGACTACATCATCAAAGCTGATTCAGATGAACTCATCATAAGCAATACCTATGATGTCACACGAGTTACACTAGAGGCTGTCGATCAATATGGACAACATAAACCGTATTGTTTCGATGCATTTCAACTTGAAACCAATGACTGTATCGAAATCATTGGTCCCAAGCAGATTGGACTCATTGGAGGACAATATGCTTTCTGGATTAAATCTGTGAAGCCTGGCAAGGGCAAGTTGAGCATTCGAAATCACAAAGTTGATCAGATGATTCACATTAGCGTTGTTCATGAAGTTAAGCAACCTGCTTAACATGAAATAAAAACAAAAAGGAGAAAAAGAATGAAAAAATTAGTATTAGTTATGATGATTTTCATCTTAAGTTTCGCGATTATCGCATGCGAAAAGGAAGAAGAAATCGAAGAGGTCACGCTCACAGTTTGGGCATCTGAACTTGACCAAACATTGACAAGAACATTAGCTGATGAATTCATTGAAGCTAACAAAGATGAGGTTAAATTAACCATCGAAATTGGTCCTCAATCAGAATCTACAGCTGCTGATTCCATTTTAGCTGACATCGAAGGTGCAGCAGATGTCTTCTCATTTGCGGATGACCAATTCAACCGTTTAATGGAAGCTGGCGCTTTGCAAGAAGTTAGTGAAAACACAGCTGCAGTTATCGCTGCAAATGGTGGTGCTACATCAGGTTCAATCATGGCAGCTACAAAGAATGGTAAACTCTATGCTTACCCAATGACAGCTGACAATGGTTACTTCTTGTTCTATGACAAGTCAGTTTATACAGAAACTGATGTTCAAACACTTGATGGCATTTTAGCAAAAGCACAAGCAGATAACTCCATTTTCACGATGCAAATCAATAATGGTTGGTATCTCTACTCATTCTTCCAAGGTGCAGGTCTATCTTTAAGTTATAATGGAACTGTCAACGATGCAAACTGGGATAATGAAACCGGTGTGAAAGTTGCACAAGCAATTATCGCAATGGCTGAACATCCTGCATTCGAAAACAGAGTAGATGCTGACTTCTCAGCCGGTGTTGCTAATGGTACAGTATCAGCAGGTATCAACGGCGTATGGAATGCATCTGTTGCAGAAACCGCTTGGGGAGAAAACTATGCAGCAACTAAACTTCCAACTTATACACTTAATGGTGTTCAAACTCAAATGGCAAGCTTTGCAGGTTATAAACTCGTTGGTGTTAACCAAACAACTGATGAACCTTATTGGGCAATGAAATTAGCTGAATACTTAACAAGCGAACAAGCACAAATTAGACGTTTCACAGCACAAGCATGGGGTCCATCTAATGTTGCAGCTGCACAAAGTACTGAAGTTCAAGCTAGCCCAGCGATTGCTGCATTAGCACTTCAATCACAATTTGCTACCATCCAAAATGTTGGTGGTAACTACTGGTCTCCAACCGAAAGTTTTGGTAACCAAATCGTAGATACAACATTAAGTTCTACTTCAACTGCTGCTGAAATCCTAGCTGCTCTTCAAGCTATGGTTCAAGGTATTGAAGCTGCTCCAGCTTCTTAATTATTAACAAGATAACAGGATAGGGAGAACATCCCTATCCTCGTTCATCAATTAAACACCACTATAAAGGATTAATGATATGAATAACATGAAAACAAACACTCTTTTACAGAAACCAGCATCCAAAAACAAAATGATGACATCACTTAAAGACTTTGGTCTAGCACTAAAGCATGGTGATCTTTTTGTCAAACTTTCAGCACTCGTTTTAGGGATGGGCTTCTTTAAGAGAAAACAGTACGCAAAAGGTATCATCTATGTCTTTATACAGATCATCTTCACCTTGTTTGCTGTCTTTGTGGGTATACCAAGTATGTCTAAGATCTCCACATTAGGTACAGTGGAATACGAAGTCATCTACGATCCTAATTTACGAGATAATGTCGTGAATAACTATGATAATTCATTCTTGATCTTGCTATATAGTTTATTCGCTATTTTATTTACTGTCGTCTTCATCCTCTTCTGGTTTAACAACATCAAGCATCAATATCGCATCCAGAAAATCGTTGAAGATGGCCATCGATTACCGACATTCAAAGAAGAGATTAAAACATATCTTGATGAAAAGTTTCATGTGTCATTACTCACACTCCCTATTCTAGGTATCGTGATCTTCACCATCATTCCTTTGATTTTTATGTTCTTGATTGCGTTTACTAATTATGACGAGAATCATCAACCTCCTATTAAATTATTCACATGGGTAGGCTTTAAGAACTTCAGTTTATTATTTGATTTTGGTCGTTCCTCACAAGCCTTTGGCTATGCGTTTGGTATCATTATTATTTGGACACTGATTTGGGCTTTCTTCGCAACCTTCTTGAACTATTTTGGCGGTATTTGGTTAGCAATGTATATCAACTCTAAAACAGTTAAATTTAAAAAGGTATGGCGTACCATCTTTGTCTTAACCATCGCTATTCCTCAATTTGTATCGTTATTACTCATACGTTACTTCTTTTCAGATTATGGCATTATGAACACTATTGCTCAAAATGCAGGACTCCTTCAATTCTTTAAAGATATTGGTTGGGTTAAACCAGGGTTAGCATATATTCCATTCCTATCAGGTCCAGTATGGACACGTGTTATGCTCATTTTGATTAACTGTTGGGTTGGGTTCCCTTATGTCATGTTGATTGCTACAGGTGTTTTATTAAACATTCCTAAAGATCTCTATGAGTCAGCTGAAATTGATGGTGCTAATAAGTACCAACAGTTTAAAAAGATAACGATGCCTTACATGTTGTTTGTGACAGCGCCTTATTTGATTACATCATTCATACATAATATGAACAACTTTAATGTCATTTACCTTTTGACCAATAATAGACCGACTTCTGACTTGAAGCTTGCAGCAGTTGATGCGAGAGATGTCGATTTACTCGTTACTTGGTTATTTAGATTAACTTCTGAACAAGCAAACTTCAAGATGGCTTCTGCAGTTGGTGTTATTCTATTCTTAATCAGTGTTGTCTTCACCTTACTTGCATTCAATTATGTCATTCGTGGTAATAAGGAGGACAATTTCCAATGAAAACTAAAAACTCATTTAAAGAACGTTTCATTAACTTCTTATTGCTATTAGGAACTGCTATCATTCTCATCATCCCCATCACGTGGATTCTTGAAGCAATTTATCGCAGTCGCATTAAAGATCCTAAATGGGTTAAATGGCTTTCTAAAGCGAGACAACTTAGAAAATCCATTTTCTATCACGGTGGTTTGGTTCTGTTATCAACTGTTTGGTTAGTCCCTGTTGTTTGGCTGATTGCTTCATCTTTCCAAACAGAAACCGGTCCTAACATTCTCACATTTTTTCCTGAACAAACGACATTCAATAACTACATCAATCTCTTCTTTCACTCAGATGATGTTGTCAAGTTCCCCACATGGTTTTTAAATACATTAATTGTTGCAATATTCACCTGTTTGATATCGAGTATGTTTGTATTAATGGTTTCTTACCCCATGAGCCGTATGCGTTTCAAGTGGCGTAAGCCTTTAATGAATATCGGTGTGATCATCGGTCTATTCCCAGGTGTTTTAGCTATGATAGCTGTTTATTTCATTTTGAAAGCTGTTGGATTATCTGGCACATTAACAGCATTAATTCTTGTCTATAGTGCGTCATCTGGATTAGGTTATTTAATTGCTAAAGGCTTCTTTGATACCATCCCTAAATCATTGGATGAGGCTGCAAAGATTGATGGCGCTAGTCAATG
>Ga0265295_1009684_pt1 | contig 10223 bp, 5 predicted proteins | sample Munlansysbiofilm_FD_192503 | JGI IMG/M metagenome (GOLD analysis project Ga0265295, IMG submission 192503) | Leachate microbial communities from a municipal landfill in Southern Ontario, Canada - Methane capture system biofilm | ecosystem: Engineered > Solid waste > Landfill > Unclassified ...
GCGAACCTGTTCGCATTCACCGCCAAGTGGGTGTGCACCGAGATATCCCCAGGAGCTTCTCGAGAGGGGACTCCTCGGATGGTGTTTCTCACTCGCCCTTTTGATCGCGACTCTCGTGGTGATCGTACCGGTGTCAGACGTCTTCCAATGCCTGCATGGTGCGGTCAGTGGGAGTGAAGCGGAGGAGGACGAGGTCGTGTGAAAGGGGCGCGCATGAGCGTGGGGCGTCGTTTCGGCATCCTGATCGGGCTGCTTGTTCTGATTCTGTGGGTGCCTGTCCTAGCGACTGGCCTGCGGTCGCTACGCTCGAGAGATCGCCTGGGTCGTTCGGACGCGTTGATCACAACCGGCGTGTATCGGTACGTACGCCATCCTCTCTATGCGGGTCTGAGCTTTTCGGTGGTCGGGGTGGGTCTCACCCTCGGAAGTCGGCTACTGATAGCGGGCGGTGCGGTGTGGCTCTTTGTCACGTGGGTGTGGTCGGTTGGTGAGGAACGTGACCTCATGCGACGTTTTGGTTCTGCTTACGAGGTGTACCGGTCGTCGACGCCGCGGACGGTTCCTCATATCACTCGACTATGTGCGGATCTCCGGCGCGGTGGAGCTGTGGGAGGCTGACCCGTTCCGGGTATCCAGGAGGACCCATGGACTAAGAGGTGAACCCGTCACCGGCGTCGGGTGATTGGTGCGGGTCATCGGGCGGGTATACACCTGGAGTCGCGCCCCCGGCGAAGGATATCGGTGTGTACACAAGCCTCGGCAGGAGTGTATCGGCACTCGCTGTGACCTTCGGTCATGATCCCCTGGTGTTCCGCGATAGCCCGGTCCGGCCTCCGCCAGACTACCCCGGCTGCCTACACAGCCACTTTCGTCTCCACGGTTCGTCACACTCAACAGCATCGTCGACCCTCCGGCTGCGCTCGCATGAGCACGTGCCGGGGGGTCGATCTGTGCTCGGCCGCGATCCACCCCGGGCGCCGAGTAGTGAACGGGAGCGCGTAGAGGGTCGTCTCCTTGTGCGTACCCTGTAGGGGCAGAAGTGAAGTCCTGGCCACTCAGATCAAACAAGGATGTCCGATCGGTCGGGATCTGATAGAAGGAGTGATGGATGGTGAAGAAAGGGCCGTATCGTCTACTCGCACTGACGATCGTGGCTGCTCTTCTCGCCGCAGCGACCGCTGGTATGGCGGTCGCTGCTCCCGGCGACGAGGACAGCTCCGTCGGACTGCGAGAGCACTACGCACAGAAGACAGAGGATGCGAGGGATCGCCAGGACCGGGTGGTCACTCAGGAAGACAGGGACGAGGCCGCATCCAACCTGGCGAAGACACTCGAGACTCTCGGGCTACCGTCTGACGCTGGACCCGAAGACTACTTCGAGGCGTTGGCTCTCGAACCTCCGGGTCCAGGAGATGTTCCTGACTACTCCGGCATGACGCCCAACTGGGCGTATACACCGCCGCTTAGGAAGTTCGTCGACGGACTCCCCGGCCTCGGCCCGGAGAAGGCGAACAATCTCGGGCAGTACCTGTCGGTAGCCAAGCCCGATACGATCACCTATCCCGGCTCCGACTACTACGAGATCGAGCTGCACGAGTACACGGAGCAGATGCACTCCGATCTGCCTCCCACCACACTCAGAGGCTACGTGCAGATGAACAACGGTACTGACGAGCAGGGTGCCAACACACTTGCACCGGATCCTATCCACTATATGGGGCCGACGATCATCGCGTCTAAGGATCGTCCGGTGCGCATCAAGTTCACCAACATGCTCCCCACCGGCGAGGATGGCGATCTGTTCATCCCCGTGGACACCTCGGTCATGGGCGCGGGCCTGGGTCCGCTGATGGAGGACGTTCCCGAGGGCATGCCAGAGAACTACACCGAGAACCGTGCGGTTGTGCATCTCCACGGAGGGCGTACCCCGTGGATCAGTGATGGCACGCCGCATCAGTGGATTACGCCGGCGGGAGAGAATACGCCATATCCCGAGGGCGTCAGCGTAGTGGATGTGCCCGATATGCCGGACCCGGGTGACGGCTCCACGACGCTTTACTACACCAACCAGCAGAGCGCCCGGTTGATGTTCTATCACGATCATGCCTGGGGCATCACACGTCTGAACGTGTACGCGGGCGAGGCCGCAGCCTATATCCTGCAGGACGAGACCGAGTTGGCGCTCGTCGATGCCGGTCTGATCCCTGAAGAGCAGATCCCGCTCGTCTTCCAGGACAAGACTTTCGTGGATGCTGCGACCATCGGGAAGACCGATCCCACATGGCGGTGGGGTACGGGCCTTGAGGTGGATGGATATCCAGCGGCCAAGACTGGCGACCTGTGGATGCCGCACGTCTATATGCCGGCCCAGAACCCATTCGATCTCAGTGGGTATAACGCGATGGGCCGCTGGCACTACGGACCGTGGTTCTGGCCGCCGACAGCGGTAGAGGTCGGTCCTGTCGTCAACCCCTACTACATCAGCGATACAGAAACACCCGGCCAACCCCCGGAGATCCCCGGCGTGCCGCATCCTTCGATGGGCATGGAGGCGTTCTTCGACACGCCGATCATCAATGGTACCGCCTACCCGTCGCTCGAGGTCGACCCGAAGTCGTATCGATTCCGGGTCCTGAACGTATCGAACGACCGCTTCTGGAACCTGCAGCTGTACGAGAGCGATCCCACCCCCGGGGCGGTGCGGGTCTTCGGTCCCGACCGTTACACCACGGCTGCCGAGTCCGCCGAGATGGCGTTCCCCGGCTGGGCCGGAGTGGCTCACGTCGTACTCACATCCGGTGAGAGCTCCTCGCAGGTCGACGCGCTTTCGGGCGATGGGCTTGCGGGTGTCTATCAGGCGCCGCTGTTGCTGACCAGGCGCGGTAGCCTGCCTGCTGTCACCAAAGCCGCTCTCACGGCGATGCCTGACGGCACGATCGTGCACATCGTGGGCGGCACGTCGGCCGTCACGCCTGCGGTCGCCTCGGCGGTCGACGCACTGCCGAACATCGCGTCCGTCGATCGTGTTGCAGGCGCCGATCGCTACGGGACAGCGGCTGCGGTCGCCACCCGGATGGAGTCTGTGTTAGGCGACGCGTTGCCGGAGGCTGCATTCATCGTCAACGGTTCCCGGCGCGCCAACTTCTATGACAGTCTGATAGCGGGACCCGCCTCGGTACAGAACCACTATCCGATCCTTCTGGTGCGCGAGGGTTCGGTCCCGGAGCCGACATTGACTGCGTTGTCGTCTCTCGGGATCACGAGAGGGTTCATCGTAGGAGGATCTGCTGCGGTGAGCGACTCTGTGGAGACAGAGCTGGGCGTGGCTGTGGGCGACCGGATATGGGGAGCGAATCGCTATGCGACTGCAGTCGCCTTCGCCGAGCGAGCTCTCGCGGAGGACTGGTTGCACTTCGACGATATCGGTATCGCTGCGAGCACCATCGATGCACTGTCCGGCGGTGTCTCGCTTGGCCACCTCGGCGGCCCGATGTTGCTGACGCAGTCCGACGCTCTGCCCGTCGAGACAGCAGACTTCCTGGCTACCTACAGGCTCGATATCCTTCGCGCCTACGTGTTCGGCGGAAGCGGGGCCGTGAACGATGCGGTGTTCGAGATCGTGCTCGGTGTCAACAAGAACGACACCGAGGTGAAGATGGTGCCCGCATCGCCGAGCACCGCCGGGCCGGAAGGTTGGCCGGTGGACGGGCGCGATGGCGGCGTCCCCGATCCCGCGACCGCGGGCCCCGAGATGATCCAGATCGCGACAGAGGGTGGGTTCCTGCCCGAGCCGGTCGTCTTGCCGAATCAGCCGATCGACTGGAACGTGGATGTGACCACCTTCAATGCAGGTAACGTCAATGCGGGCACGCTGATGATCGGTCCCGCGGAGCGAGCCGATGTGGTCATCGACTTCTCGGAATGGGCCGGAAAGACGCTCATCGTCTACAACGACGCACCCGCTCCGTGGCCTGCGTCCGATCCGCGGTACGACTACTACACCGGCAGCAATGACTACACGGCTGAAGGCGGGCACGCGAGCACGAAGCCCGGCTACGGGCCCAACGTTCGTACGGTGATGCAGATCAAGGTAGCCGAGACGACTCCGGACCCGGCGTTCGATCTGGCTGCACTCGAGGCTGCGTGGGTCACTACCGATACACAGGTCGGTGTTTTCGAGTCTTCTCAGGACGACATCATCGTCGCCCAGGAGGCGTACAGTGCCACGTACGACAAGGACTTCTCCGGTACGTGGCCGGACTGGGGTATCGCCCGGATATTCGACACCGAGCTTACCTTCAAGACGGTAGCCGGAGATCAGGTGACGATACCGCTCGAGCCAAAGGCCATCCAAGACGAGATGGGTGAGACCTTCGACAGGACCTACGGGCGCATGGCCGGCAAACTCGGCCTGGAGGTGCCCAACACGGTCGCAGGTCTACAGAACTTCAATCTGTATGACTACACGGCACCACCGACAGAGCTGCTTGGGGAGTCGGTGGAAGGTACCAAGATCGGAGAGCTTGGCGACGGGACGCAGATCTGGAAGATCACACAAAACGGCGTCGACACGCATCCCATGCACTTCCACCTCTTCGAGGTGCAGCTACTCAATAGGGTCGCATGGGACAACCGCGTCATGATGCCGCTCCCCAACGAGCTCGGCTGGAAAGACACGGTGAAGGTCAACCCGCTTGAGGACACGATCGTGGCCCTGCGCCCGGTGATGCCCCAGGTACCCTTCGATCTACCTAACAGCGTCCGTCCGCTCGATCCGGCGATGCCGGTCGGCGCGATTCTCTGGGACGAAGGCGAGATATTCGATCCACTGGGAGAGCCACTGTTCCCGGTGATCAACAAAATGATCAACTTCGGGTGGGAGTACGTGTGGCATTGCCATATCCTCAGCCATGAAGAGATGGATATGATGAGGCCGATGTCGTTCGGTGTCACTCCTCACGCGCCGAGTGATCTGGCTGTGTCGCTCGAACTCGGTGTGGCGAACCTTAGCTGGACCGACAACTCCATCAACGAGAGCGGCTTCGTCATCGAGCGGGCAGAGGACTCAGGGTTCACGAGCGCTGTGGTGACGTTCGACGTGGCCGAGAATGCGACGTCGTTCGGGGACGACACGGCGGTGCCGGGTGTGACGTACTACTATCGCATCCATAGCACCAACGTGATCGGCGATCCGACTGGATATCAGGGTTCGACCGGCTTCCCCACCAGGACGTTCGATTCGACGCTATCCAACGTCGTCTCGATGATCAACGAGGGCGTGGGACCGGACGCCTTCCGAGCGCTCGGTAGAGAGATATTCTTCGATACCGACCTCTCCGATCCCGCGGGACAGTCGTGCGCCTCATGTCACGATCCGGCGGCCGGCTTCGCTGATCCTGATGGAGACGCGATCTCATCCGGTGCGGTGGCCGGTGTCTTCGGCAACCGGAACGCACCGATGGTATCGTACGCCGCGTTCATCCCACCGTTCGGTTTTGACGAGACCATCGGCGAGTACGTCGGAGGTCAGTTCTGGGATGGCAATGTGGACACGCTTGAAGAGCAGGTCAGGGGGCCGTTCCTGAACCCGCTCGAGATGAACATGGCCGACGAGCAAGCGGTGGTCGAAGCGGTGGCTGCATCGGCGTACGCGCCCGACTTCCTGGTCGCGTTCGGCCCGGCTAGCCTAGAGCTCTCGGATACAGCTTCGTTCGGTCGTATCGCCGCGGTCATCGGCGCATACGAGCGCACTGCCGAAGTGAGTCCGTTCACCTCCAGGCATGACTATGCGATGAAGGTGTTCGGACCGGAGCGAATGATGGCGTTCACCATGCAAGAGCGTCAGGGGATGCTGCTCTTCAACAGCACAGCGAAGTGCTGGGTGTGTCACACCACATCGATGGGCGGCATGCCGGACATGAGCAGCATGAATGCCGGTACCGGGACGTCCATGGCTGAGGCGATGGCGTACTCGCCGGAGCAAACGGTCTTCTTCAGCGACTACCGGTACTCGAATCTTGGTATACCGAAGAACGAGACGAACCCGTTTTACGCCTTGCCGCCCGAGCTCAATCCCGATGGGGCGGAGTGGGTCGATCACGGACTTGCAGCGGTGCTCCCGGGTGGTGTGGCGGCGAACCCGACACAGGACGGCAAGTTCAAGACACCGAGCCTGCGCAACGTCGCGCTCACCGCGCCATACGGACACAACGGTCACTTCGCGACGCTCAAGGAGATCGTCGAGTTCTACAACACGAGGGACGTGCCCGGTGCCGGATGGGCCGAGCCTGAGGTCCCGGCAAACGTCGATGTGGAGAACATGGGCGACCTGGGACTCACGGACGCCGAAGTGGACGCGATCGTGGCGTTCCTCGAGACCCTGAGCGATGGATGGGTACCTGCGGCGCCGTAGGTCGGACTGAAGGCACATAAGATATACAACGGCGATGGTCTGTGCATGCGGACCGTCGCCGTTGCGTGCCACTTCGAGTCGGTGCTCGCTGCTATACTATCGAGACTGGCACAACCCGATGAAGGGAGCACCCGTGAAGTTCATCATCCGGATGCTTATCAGCGCAGCAGGTATCTTTGGCATCGCGTACCTCACTGATGGTGCACTACTCCAGGTCGACTCGTTCTGGCCCTCTGCGGTTCTTGCCGCGGTCGTTCTCGCACTGGTGAACGCCATCGTCAGGCCGATCGTGAAGATACTGGCACTTCCTGTGACGGTTCTCACGCTCGGGTTCTTCTCGCTCGTGATCAGTGCGGCGATGCTCTACATCGTCGCCTGGGTCGTTCCTGGATTCACTATCACGGGCTTCTGGCAGGCGATCCTTTCCGCGGTCATCATCGCGATCATCACGTCGGTCGGTACCTCGCTCGTCGATAGCAAGAAGTAGCAGGTGGCCGACCGATGACCGATACCACCGATGGCGTGCTACCCGAAGACGATGAAGAGCGCGATCTCGTGCTCATCACCGGCATGTCGGGTGCGGGCCGCACCCAGGCGATCCACACGTTCGAAGACCTGGGGTACTTCTGCATCGACAACCTGCCGCCCGCACTGCTCGGTCAGCTGGTCGAGCTTGCGGAGCTGCCGGGCAGCCGCATCCGCAAGGTCGCCGTGGTATGTGACGTTCGCGGTGGTGCGTTCTTCGAGGAGCTCATCGCAGCGATCAGACAGCTCGAGGAGCAGGGCGTCAAGCCGCGCATCCTGTTTCTCACTGCCGATGATCGGACGCTTGTCCGGCGCTTCAAGGAGACACGTCGGCGACATCCGCTCGCCGAGGTCGGTTCGGTGGCGAGCGGTATCGCAGAGGAGCGCAATCGTCTTAAGGCCATCGAGCAGCGTGCAGACCTGCGTATCGATACCACCGAGTTGCCACCCCAGGATCTCCGCTCGCTTATCCGCGAGGCGTTCGTCGCCGCAGGCCACGTTGACCAGCTGACGGTGACGGTGTCGTCCTTCGGTTTCAAGTACGGCGTGCCCATCGACGCTGACATCGTGATGGACGTGCGTTTCCTGCCCAATCCGTACTATATCCAGAGCCTGCGTACGCACACCGGCCTCGATGACGCCGTGCGCGAGTACGTCTTCAGTAAACCGGAGACGGGCGTCTTTCTCGAACGTTGGCTTCCCTTGGTCGAGTTCTTGTTGCCGAACTACCTCACCGAGGGCAAGACCGCCCTCCATATCGCCCTCGGCTGTACTGGTGGTATGCATCGTAGTGTCGCGCTTGCCGAACACACCGCGGTTTTTGCGCGAGAGCTCGGCTATACCGTCACAGTCGCGCACCGGGATATCGCGCGCGACAAGGCGCGACCATGACCGAGCGTTCGGCCGTTGCGATAGGAGGAGGTACCGGGCTTCCGCTCGTGTTGCGCTGTCTGTTGGACGAGGGCTTCAGCACCACAGCCGTCGTGACGGTGGCTGACGATGGCGGTTCTTCGGGCCATCTGCGCCGTGAGCTCGGCATGTTGCCGCCGGGTGACATCCGCAACTGCCTCGTGGCGCTTGCGGATCCTGCAAGTGAGCTTGCGCCTGTCTTCCAGTATCGTTTTGCTGCGGGGGAGGGGCTCGCCGGTCACGCGATCGGGAACCTCATCATCGCCGCACTAGCGGACATCGAGGGCGGGTTTGCCGAGGCGGTAGAGGCTGCGGGTCGGTTGCTGGGCATCCGCGGGCGCGTGCTGCCCTCAACGCTTGCCAACGTCGTGCTCTCCGGTCGCGATCGTGCGGGCAACCTTGTGATCGGCCAGGCAAGCGTAGCGGACACCGACGGCCCGATCGCGGAGGTCTGCCTCGAGCCTGCGCCTGTGCCGGGGTATCCGCCAGCGCTTGATGCCGTCCGCGCAGCCGACGTCATCATCATCGGCCCCGGAAGCCTCTTCACGAGCATCATCCCGAACTTCCTCGTCGGCGGTGTGCTCGATGCTCTGCGGGATAGCAGCGCTACTGTCATCTACGTCTGCAACGTCGCGAACCTCCGTGGCGAGACGGCGGGTATGAATGCTGCCGATCATGTCGACGCGCTCATAGCGCACGGTTTGGGTGGTCTCATCGATATCGTGATGGTGGACGTTCCTGCGTCTGCTGATCGTGCGGCGGAGGTCATAGCCGGTCCGGCAGAGCGTGAGCGTATAGTCGCGCACGGAATCCGTATCGTCACCGCTGACCTCGTCGATCCTGACGTGCCTGCACGTCACGACCCCATCCGTCTTACCACCGCGCTGTCGGGGGTGTGGTGATGTCGTTCACCGCAGAGGTCAAGGACGAGCTTGCTCGCATCGAGTTGGTGCGGTCGTGTTGCGCCCGGGCCGAGCTCTCCGCGCTCGTGCGAGTGGAGGGCACGTTGCACTTCACTGGCGGCGGCCACATGCGCCTCGAGGTCGCCACCGAGACCGCGCCTGTCGCGCGCAAGATCATCAAGCTGCTGCGGGGCACCTTCGATCTCAAGACCGAACTCACGGTCCGCCGTTCGGTCCTGCATCGATCCAACAACTACCTCATCACAGTCGTTAGTCAACCGAGGCTGCAGGCTGCGCTCATCGAGCTCGGTATTCTTGATAAGTCCCATGCGCCGATCTACGAGCTTCCCACGCGTCTGGTGAAGAGGGACTGCTGCGCGATCGCGTATCTGCGCGGCGTGTTTCTCGGTGGGGGATTCGTGGCCGACCCACACGGTGACTTCCACTTCGAGCTCACGGCTGAGAGTGAGGCCATCGCACAGGAACTCGTCACGCTCATGGCGCGCTTCGATATCCACGCTCGCGTCACGAGCCGTCGAGGTCTGTATACCGTCTATCTCAAGGGTGCTGAGCCGATCGTGGACTTCCTTGCGCTCGTCGGTGCACATCGGGCGCTGCTGCGTACGGAGGACGTGCGTATCGTGAAAGAGATGCGTAACGACGTGAATCGTCTAGTCAACGCCGAGACAGCCAATCTGCAAAAGTCAACGGCCGCCGCCGTGGGCCAGGTTGCCGCTGTGCGTGCGATCGAGCGGGCTCGGGGTCTGGACTCGCTGCCGCCTGCGCTGCACGAGATAGCGGCGCTTCGGCTCGAACATCCGGAGGTAAGCCTTCGTGAACTCGGCGAGCTGGCGGATCCACCGCTCTCCAAGTCAGCGGTCTACCACCGTATCAGGCGACTTGAGGAGCTTGCTGAAGAGGCGGAAGGGTAGGTACTCACCGGGGCGTTTCGCCGGTTTCCGGTATGTTCCAATCGGTTACTATGCAAGAAGGGCCATTCGGCCCCACAGTCGACAGCGTTCGGTCTCAAGGAGGGGTACCACGTGACGATCCGGGTAGGTATCAACGGCTTCGGCCGCATCGGCCGACTGGTGTTCCGCGCATGCGAAAACGATCCCGCGATCGAGGTCGTTGCGGTCAACGATCTCACCGATGCGGCGACGTTGGCGCATCTGCTGAAGTACGACTCAGTCCACAAGGTCTTCCCGCATGAGGTCGTGGCGGGCGACGCGTCGTTCGCGGTCGATGGACGCGAGGTCAAGGTCATGGCTCAGCGCGACCCGGCTCAGTTGCCGTGGGGTGATCTCGGTGTGGATATCGTCGTAGAGTCCACCGGCTTCTTCACCGATGCCACCAAAGCCGCTGCGCACCGTGATGCGGGTGCGAAGAAGGTCATCATCTCGGCACCGGCCAAGAACGAGGACATCACCATCGTCATCGGTGTGAACGATGGAGACTACGATGCCGGGAAGCAC
>Ga0265295_1009685_pt1 | contig 10222 bp, 9 predicted proteins | sample Munlansysbiofilm_FD_192503 | JGI IMG/M metagenome (GOLD analysis project Ga0265295, IMG submission 192503) | Leachate microbial communities from a municipal landfill in Southern Ontario, Canada - Methane capture system biofilm | ecosystem: Engineered > Solid waste > Landfill > Unclassified ...
CACATGAAAACATATCGGAAGACATCCGAAACGTCAAAGGTCTGTCGGAAAAGAAGGAATCCTAACAGGAAACAGGTGTCCAGGATCGCAAGATCGCCGTAGAATCAAATTGCCCCGGGAATTATAGATTATTCATTCTAAGATCCTCGTATAAATCATCAAAGCCATAAATATACGAATAGATGGTCCGTTATGTGCTTGTAATCTTGCATACCTATTTGAAGATTTTTCCTTGCTATATTAGTTAGAAAAATTACAAGAAAAATATTCGACACCTGATATCTTTGTCTATGATCTCTTTAATATGTTCTATTGCCAGATAGTTGTTAAGGATTATTAATTCTTCTGGTGTTTTGGTTTATTTCCAGATCTTAACATTTTTTGTATCTGTACGAGTAACTACCGCGCCTTCCAATTGACTAGATGCTATTTCTTCTTCCATCAGAGAGTTTACCACATATTTTTTCATATCTTTGACACTTGGTGGCTGTAATTCCAAAGTACTTGCGGTTTCTTTATCTTTTTCGTGTAATGATTTTTCAAAATTGGATGTTAAAGTATATTCCATTTCGTAATTTCCTATTTTAATAGTCTTGGGTTATTTTTTCTTAGAAGTTTCATCAAGGTCCATAATTTTTTTCTTGAATCATCGTTATCTGTACGAAATTTTAAATCATCTCAATGAAGATAATTTTTGTTGGTAGCACATGCTTTTTTTATCAGATTTTTATCAAGTCCGATTTTCAAAGGATTGTCAAATATATCTGTTAGGTTTGGAGATTGTTCTAATTTCCTTAGATTTCCGATGTGAGTATTATTTTACAATATTTAAAGAATTACCATTTTGGGTTTAAATGGTTTTTTCTAGTTTTTTTAAAATCGTAAATTAGGTTCTTCCAGTTTCAAAAAAAATGGTGAATATCCTATTCCCATCTGGTTACAATATATCCTCGATATCGGCATCAAAGGATAAATCAGATTCTCATTTCCACTCGATTTCCTGGAGAACCAAAAAAATTAAAAATGATGAAGAAAGCGCTAAGTAGTTTAAATATTCAAACATCCTGCGAATTGGTTATTTCATAAATACTCTTTATGAAACCTTGCGCTTCGCCAGTTATTTTGAAAGTTCTAGTCCAATGAGCATCTACCTTTTCCCAATTACCATCTATCATACCTAGATCGAATAATTTGTCTAGACTTCTAGATATTGTAGCAGGAGATATCTCTCCATCTAAGACCTTGGTCAGTTTGCTGTACCAGACTTTTTCTCCTTTTATTTCGGAGAATTCATATATAGTTCTGCAAACGATAAAATCGTTAGAAAGAACCTTACTTTTATCCAAAGCATCACATCCGTTTCATTTTTATTCTGTTCTTTTGGTTTTATACAGTTAACTGTACAAATTCAATTATTCTTTATTTTTGATATTTTCATAGGTTAAATTGTTTTGTATATAATTCATAACTATAATATCTCATAGTATCTATGACATATATTAATTTTAACTATGATACATAATATTTATACAGCAACATAATGCAACTATGTAAATAAAATATGGCTTAATTTGAAACAAAGATACATTTTATATGGAAAATAAGCATGTGCATGTCATGGTAAATTATTCAATACCGTCACGGATGGATACAGCATCAGGATTGGATGATTTTATTAGTTTTACAACACAATTTCAAACAAGAAGTGAGATTCATTCTTTTCTAAGAATGACTTTATTCAATCACGAATCTGATGTTGTGATATCAATATTAAGAAAAGGATATTGGATAATTGAAGATTTCATAAGAACAGAGGATATAAAAAATAATCTAGAGCATCTTTCTGAAAAAGAGATTACGTCTAATAAAATCAAAAATAATAACATAATCATATTCGATGATTCGATCCATACTGGAAACGGATCTGTAAATATAATTGAAAAGCTTAAAGGATTAAATGCAAAGTCTATTAGATTGGTATGTCTGATTATCAATGACGAAGCAAAAAAAATTATACATCAGAAATATCCAGAAACAGAAATAATTGCTTTGAAACAATTTTCAAAATATGAGAACTGTAATAAAAATAACGAATTAATACCAGGCTGTCAGACTTATTATTACATACATTATATTGTTCCATATGTTAGCAGTTTAAGCATAAATTATTCTCCGCATTTTTATAATTGGCGTTTAAAAATAGATTCATGTAATGATGCTCAAATAGATCATATTTTGGAAAATTTAATAAAATGTATATCTTCAGATATAATGTTCGAAAAACCTATATGGAATTTATTTATAAGAACACGGAGGGCATCTGTAAATATCAATTGGAGGAATGAAATTCCGACCAGATGGATAAATAGATGCAGTGATGATTTTTCAAAGATTCGTATTGCAGCATCGATGTACAACAATTATACAGAATTGGTGATAACACCAATGATCTGTCCTATAATATCATCGAATGATATCTCAAATGATTGTGAAATTGTTTCAGATAATGATTATGAGCACATATTAAGGGATTTTGGAAAATACTATGTTAAGAATCACAGAAAAGAAATACTTTCTGAATTGAAAAAATTAAAAAAATCTCCAATCAAAGAAGATGTGATACAGATTGCAAGTGATGAGGATGACAAAACTTCAGAGGACATCTAAATGTATAGAAAGTGCATATTATGAAAAATCGGAGCACCAATCAATATCTATTTGTTTTCTTAGACATACAGGGATTCAGTAGTATTTGTACTGAATCCGATGATGCTGAAGAGAAATTAATAGATTCTGTATTTGATCTTGTTAGTTTGACAAATGCCGAGACACAGCGTATGCGTTCTGCAAATGACCAATCAGATTTTGAACTCAATACAGGATTCTTTGGAGATACTGTTTATATGTATCAAAAATGTGGAGATAAGAATGCAGCATCAATTTATTCTATATTAAGTCTCATTCAAAATATACAATCAGAAGCATTATGTAAGCATAATCTGTTCATAAGAGGAGGATTTTCAAAAGGTTTTCTCAATTTTATTAACAGAAATCCTATAGGATCTGCCATGGTCAAAGCTCATGATTGTTCAACTAAAGCAGGATATTCAAGAACTATATTGGAAGATTGCATCTTTGATGAATTATACAACGGATTGAAAGAAGATGTTTTCCAAAACAATGATGATATTACCAAATCTTTTATGTGTGAGATTATAAAATCAGACAGTCTTCATTATACTACATATTTGCATTGTGATCCATTATCAAAAACTTTCAATAAAAAAGAATTATGCGAGCAATCGAGGGCTTCTGTAATAGCAACAATTCAAAGATATCAAAAATTATTGTTGATTGTTGGAATAGACAATTCTGAAGTCGATAAAAACCACAAACGTTATTTAGAATTCATTGGAATGTATAATGATTTTTGTTCAAAGAATCATTGGAATGATTTTCTAATAACGTGTACTGTGTATAACAAAGAAATAATATTCACAATATGACCACACAATAAGCCCGTCATTATATCGTTTATTTTGTTTAATCTCATTAAATTCGGTTGCATTTTTTAAAAACTTCTTTATTTTAAATACTCATATTACGTTCTAAGTATGATGTCTCAATACAAAAGAAATCTTTCTGAGGCAAATATATCATTACTGCTCAAGGATGATTATCCTCTCACTGAAAAAATATCTAAAAATTCTTTCATAAAATTCTGCGACAGCAAAGATCCGAAACATCGTTTTTCTAATGGTCTTTTCATCTCTGATGGTAATTGGAAGAATACAACTCTTCTTACCATGATAACCAATGTCTGCAACAACGAAGCCTATTGCACAATGGACAGATATCTAGATCTCGACAATACCGACAAGTTCAAAGTATCTGTTATCGCCGAGGATCTTATGGATTGCATGAGCAAGGCACCACGGGATCTGTACGATACAATGTAATATCTTTCACTTCAATAACCCCAAAATCAAATATCTTCATCACTTACCGGTCATTTATGCTCTTCAAGGCCACGGCCGTCACCAAGTCCTTCGGACCTGTGAAGGTCCTTACCGGTGCAGATCTTCAGATCAACGAAGGCGACAGCATCGGGCTCATCGGTATGAACGGTGCCGGAAAGAGTACTTTTCTTAAGATATTATTAGGTCAGATGAGCTATGATACCGGAGAGATCATACGTAATACGACGCGCGTCGGATATCTCGAACAATTCGCTGAGTCTTCTAAAGAATTCACGGTTCATGATGTCCTCGGCCGTCCGTACGGGCATGTTGAGAACATCAAACGCCGTATGCACGAGATAGACGATCTCATGGCAGCCGGAGGGAACATAGATTGGAATGCTCTTGCATTGGAATATTCCCAACTCGAAGCATCTCTTGAAAAATGTGATTTCCAGGATGAGAACAAACTGAGGAGCTGTCTCAGGAAGGTCGGTCTTGAGACCAACATAATGGACCGCACCATGGACTCTCTTTCCGGAGGGGAGCGTACCAAGGTAATGTTATCGCGTATCCTGGTCCAAGCTGACGAATGTGATATTCTCGTCATGGACGAGCCCACTTCCCATTTGGATATAAACACGGTCGAATGGCTCGAGGATTATCTTCTCAAGACACACTGTTCCGTATTAGTCATAAGCCACGATCGTTATTTTCTGGATAAGATCGCAACACGCATGACCGAGATATCTAATGGCAAGACGCGCGAATACAAAGGGAATTATACCGATTTCATCACCAAGAAGATGCTGGATATCCATCGCATGGAAAAGGAATACCAGAAATTCTCCTATCAGAAGAGGAAACAGGAGGAGATCGCCGAGGAACTCCATAAGGATCAATGGTATGCCATCACCTACAAGACACGCGAGAAGATGGTCGCGAAGATGGAGGAGAAAGAGAAGCCGGAGGAGACCAAGGAGATAACCGTAAGGATCCAATCCGCTCCCAAATCAGGAAAGAACGTGATCACCGCGAAGGATGTATCAGTCCAATATGGAGATGCGATCATCTTGGAACATGTGAATCTTGATATTCACAAAGGCGAGAAGATAGGTATCTTCGGTTCGAACGGAGAAGGCAAATCCACTCTTGTAAAAGCATTATTGGAACAGATACCCAGTAAAGGAGAGTTATGGGTTGCCCCTGGGGCCAAGATCGGTTATTACTCGCAAAATCACGAGGGTCTCGATCTCCGTCTTACGGCAGAGGAGCAGATACTTCAGAAGATCGGTCAAGAACGCAGAGGCGAGGCACGTTCGATCCTCGCCAGAATGCTCTTGACGGGTGATGATGTAGACAGGCCTATGGGAACTCTATCAGGGGGCCAAAGAGCCCGTGTAGCCCTCTGTATGTTGCTTCTGGATGCCACAAACGTCCTGGTACTCGATGAACCTACCAATTATCTTGACATTCCTGCTAAACATGCAGTTGAAGAAGCACTTAACGATTATGACGGAACGATCATTACTATTACACACGATAGGTATTTTTTAGATTCCGTCTGTACAAAGGTCATCGAGGTCAAGGATCACCGCATAAAGGTATTCTCCGGAACATATTCCGAGATGAAAGGACGCCCAAATATCAAAGAAGTGGTGATGGATGCCGACGAATACCGTGTGATCTCTCCGTTCACCAACTGGACAACGGGGAAGAAGTACGGCAAAGGCGACAGGATCCTGATAGCTCCTGCTGAAACGGAGACATTTCAGTGGGCTTTGGATCAGGGAAAATTAAAGAAGACAGGCGGAAGACAGAGGAAGAAGGTCTTTGTTGCAAAGACAGAAGAGAAGAAATCTATTCCGTGATCTTCGAATACATATTTTTCAATTTCTAAGTGTACATTGTTGCTAAAGATGGCGCAGTCGATAACGATATCTACGAACTTATTTCCATATTTTGATATGTTGTATCATCTCTCCATAATTCAGTTCCCTGATTACATTTTTTAACTAGAAGTACATACCCCATTTGGGGATGCGCGATAGTGGAAGAATCAGTGTTACTGCTGAATATGACGTTTTTGCTCTTGGTTGGAGCTATATGTTCAATCATATTCAAAAAATTGAAGATGCCAACCATCATTGGCTATCTGGTAACTGGTATAATTCTTGCTAATTATTGGGTGGGAGAATCCACAGACACCGAGACGATAGTTACATTGTTATCTGATCTGGGCCTGGTTCTACTGATGTTCTGTATCGGAATGGAACTCAATATTAAGAAACTAAGGAAAGCAGGCATCTTCGCAATGATGGTTGTGCTGATACAGGTGCCTCTGATGATCGTTGGCGGTTATCTTTTCGGCCTTCTGCTGGGATTATCTTCTTTGCAGGCCATTTTCTTCGGTGCCATTATATCAGGTTCTTCGACTGCGGTGATCACCACTGTCTTGAAAGGGCAGAATAAGATTTCTAAAGACGATGTTGAGACGATAATTCTCGTTACCGTCGTGGAAGATGTCGCACAGGTGCTGATCCTGTCGATGGCATCCCCTCTTCTTGTAGGGACCGCGATGTCCGTCGATTCCATAATCTGGATGCTTGTCATCATCATAGCGTTCATGATCGCCAGTATGGCCGTCGGACTCATGTTCGTGCCTCGTATATTGGATTGGTTGGGGCATAAGATGCCTGAAGAGATCCTTTTGGTGGCATCATTGGGAATGTGTTTCGCAATGGCATTCATGTCTATGACGATCGGCATGTCCATGGCTATCGGTGCATTCATGATGGGTATCATAGTATCTCAGTCACAGACCAAGACGACCATAGAACGTGACGTGACGCCCATGAAGGATATTTTCATGGCGATGTTCTTCATCTCCATAGGATTGGAGATATCCGCATCCGATCTTCTGACCAACATAGGAATGGTCTTGGCGATCTTCCTTATCTATGCGTTCTTGAAAGCATTCAGCGTATTCATTGCATATTTCATCGGGAATAAACCTCTTAAGCTGTCGTTCCTGTCATCGATCAGTCTCGTAGCAATGGGTGAGTTTGCATTCATCATCGCTAAGGCCGCATTTGATGCAGACGTGATCTCACAGTCATTCTATACATCGGTCATAGGAGCTGCGTTGATTTCGATGATCGTGTTGCCTATAGTATCAAGCAAAGGCGAGGAGATATACGATTTCATAGATCATCATACACCCAAGAGCATACACAAACAGGTACACCGCATGGAAGATATCAGAGAGGATCAGTATGCGAAGATAGCGCTCTCATCAAAAACGACGATATCTAAATTCAAAAGAGGACTGACCTTCGCTTATTTCGAGTTATTAGTGGTGTTCATAGTGGAATTGATATTCTATGTGTTCACGGATAGTATGACCCGTATAATCTTCGAGAACACCTCGTTCACATATTACAACTGTTACATCATAGTTCTGTTCATCAATTTCTTGGTATTGCTATTGCCGTTGTATGAGATAATCAAGAACGTCAAGTTCGTCGAGAAAGTAATGGTGGATATCGAGAGAAGGGCAGAAGTCATCGGTAAAGGAAATTTGAAACGCAGAAAGATCAGGGTGTTCCAGGAATTCATCAAGGTCAACACCTGGCTAGTTGTATTCTTTGCAGATTTCGTATTCTTGATGATGGTACCGAACAATGTGGAGTTCTGGGATCACTTCTTGGTGATGTTGGGCGGTTCATTGGTAGTCTTAGCGATATACTTCTACAAGTACTGGATAAGAAGCTGAGAACGTAACTATCAGCATATCATCATTCGATGAATATAAAATGTAAATACTCGGGACAAAGGTCCCGAGTGTAAAAATTATTCAGTTCTCGTCGTCGAACGGATCTACGCCGGCTTTCATTTCATTGTACATGATGTACAATTCATCTGAACTGATGCTGCGATGAAGTTTCACTGCGGTCCTTCTGACCCTTTCGAGAAGTTCAGATGCGTCATCCCCCTCGAGAACGATTCCCCTGTGAGAGAGATCGGTAACGAGAGTGTTCCTTCCGGAGTGTTTTCCGATTACGATGCGTCTTTCAAGTCCTACTTCTTCAGGATCGTAAGGTTCGTAGTTCTTGGCATCTTTGATGATACCGTCTGCGTGGATACCAGCCTCGTGTGCGAAGCAATTTGCTCCTAAGAACGGTTTTGAAACATCTATGGGACGTCCTGCAGCAGTCGATACGAATTTTGCTAGTGGTCTCATTTTGAGTGGATCGATGCCTGTACTCTTGTTGTAAAGGTGTTTGCATGCCATGATAACTTCTTCCAAAGGTGCGTTTCCGGACCTTTCTCCGATTCCCATGACAGTCGTGCTCATGAACCTTGCTCCGGCCTGAACTCCTGCCATACAGTTTGCAGTAGCCATTCCAAAATCATCATGAGTATGCATCTCAACATCTATTCCTACTGTATCGATGATCTTTTTCACTCTGTCGTAACAGTCAAATGGTGTTTCCCTTCCGATTGTGTCGCAGTATCTGAAGCGGTCTGCACCTGCATCCTTTGCTGTTTGTGCGAACTGAATGAGGAAATCAAGATCTGCACGTGAAGCATCCTCTGCGTTACAGGAGATGTATAATCCATGTTCTTTTGCATGTTCTATTGCCGTGGTTATTTTTTCAAGTACCCACTCTCTACTCTTTTTGAGTTTGTGCTGAATATGAATATCTGATGATGACATAGATATTGCAACGGAATCCACTCCACAGTCGATACTAGTGTCTATATCGGCAATATCCGCTCTGTTCCATCCGAGGACAGACGCATTGAGTCCCATATGTGCAATATGTTTGACGGCTTTTTGTTCGTCGTTGCCCATCGTTGGGATACCTGCCTCAATCTGCTGTATTCCCGCATCATCTAACAACTGAGCGATTCTGTATTTCTCTATGTTAGAGAATACAATGCCTGCAGTCTGCTCCCCGTCTCTCAGGGTGGTATCGCAAACGCAGACATCGACTTTGCCCAGTATTCTGGTGACTTCGTCCTTGGTTTTCATGTAATTTCCTCATTTCTCTTATTTCGAAAAGGGCTCAAAACATTATTCATGAATGAACGAGAGAGACTAGTACAAGATTATTATTAAAGTTTTTTATAAATACATTATTCGTATTGATACAAAACTGTGAAGAAATATGATAAAGTCATATTTTGTAACGTAAAATGGCACCCATTCCACCCAGTGCTGCAAGTTCTCTGCCCGCATCGTGTTGTCCAGATACGACGATTATATTGCCTTTTTGAGATTCTACGGCGTGGACAATGCCGTCTAGGTCTTGTTCTCTCAGTTTTGAATCCAAGATCAGAAGGGTTTCTACAGCTCCCGAATTTGCAGCATCGATTATCTGCTTAGGGCCGTATGTGGCCAATCCTTCTTTTCCGATCTCTGCCATCAGTCTTTCTACGGCTTCCATTTCTACGCCGACAGCGGATTCTCTCAGTATGTCGGCGCCCATTCCTGCTTTTATGAGTTCGTTGCAGCCGACCATTCCGGATTGTCCGGTGTGATAAACATAGATCTTCTGAAAAATAGGATCATTCATTTTCTTTATGTCATCGGCCAGGAGTTCTTTCTCGAATCCAGGACCGAGTAATACCAAAGGCATGTTCTCTTCCATCAGCGGTTTCAGTTTCTCGATGATATCGTCGTGATAGTTACACCCTTTTGTTTTCTCGTCATACTGTTTTCCGGATCTGTTCGAACGTAATGTGGTCACTTCTTTCAATCCAAATTGTCTGAGGATTGCAATTGTAGCTTCATCCTGATCTAGGGAAACGAATACGATCCTCGGTTTCTTCGAGTCATGTATGGCCCTCTGCAGTCTTTCCAGCTGTGTATCTCTCCATTTTCTCTTTGTAATAAGAAGATTATCTCCTATCTCGAAGATCAATGTATGATGCTGTCCGATATCCTGCGGACCGGATTCTATTATCCCCAACAGTTTGAGCATAAGATCATCTTCGGAGAATTCTATCTTCTCAATCCTTACACCCAATGTCATCCTTTTTTTCTCAGCTCTTTCCGCCCTCAACTTATCGACAGCTTTATCCTCTCTTCTGGTCGTTGATGCGGTGACAAGATCACCTACTTCTATTACATTGTATAAATGCCAGATATCTTCATCTGTCTCCAAAAGCACACGGATGCAACCTGCATTCGCATCTTGATCGAGGATACGCATATTTGGACCATATGCGGTGACCGTTTATTCTTATTTCGTTCT
>Ga0265295_1009686_pt1 | contig 10222 bp, 7 predicted proteins | sample Munlansysbiofilm_FD_192503 | JGI IMG/M metagenome (GOLD analysis project Ga0265295, IMG submission 192503) | Leachate microbial communities from a municipal landfill in Southern Ontario, Canada - Methane capture system biofilm | ecosystem: Engineered > Solid waste > Landfill > Unclassified ...
TAGGCGAAGCTAAAGCATCGCTTCCGAATTATTTCACAGTCTCTCCTGAGGTGCAACAGATATTAAAACTTATAGCTAACTATAAATCTATGCTCGTTCCAACTAGTTGTTTCACCAATTGTGTTTACATTAAAGTCTCTTGCGTAGTTTCCGCGAAGACGAAGTTGTAAATTTTTAACAAAACCTGTGTTATAAATCAGATCAAAACCACTTTCACTAGCATCATTATGGGTATAACCGTTGTACTTGTCCATATCATAGTTTGCATAGTATAGTGCGGTTGTGAAGTCTGGCCCAAATGCTTTGAAATTGTATGAAGCAGCTATTTTATACGCTTTTGTTCCTGCTAAAAATTGATGACGAGTTACCATACCTTGAGTATATGCTGGCATCCCACCCCATGGAGAAGCAATAGCATTTGCATAAGCTGCATCACCTGCAGAGTTTGCACCTGTTTGCGAATATGCTACGAAAGCTGTAAAGTTTTCTATAGATGCTCCAGCTTTAGCACCCCAATATGTACTATCTAGCTTACCATCGCCTCCTACTGCTTTTAGTTGTTTATCTCCAACAGAATCTTCTTTGATAAACTGAACTGCTGCAAATGGTTTAACAGAACCTAACTCCATCTTATAATCAACTTCTGCATAGAGAGCGTTTAGTATGTCGTAAGCGTAGTAATCCCAAACTTGTAATTTAAGCCCTTTGATTCCTGTATATGTAGCTGCCAATACAGATACACCATCAGTTTTTTTACCAACAGCATAGCTACCCATATTTTCAAAATCACCTACTTGATTTGAAGGATCTACAACAGAGTATCCTGAAGTCCCACTCAAAATCCCACCTGCACCATAAGCGCGACCAAATGTACCCTGAGCAAAGCGAGTTACATGAGCTGCTATTAGAGTCGTATCTGGGATATCTGTGTTGGTAACAACTACTGCTTCAAAGAGGTTTGGAAGCATTCTAGCATCGTCAGATCCTGCCATTGGAGTATCTAGCTTTTGACGACCTATCTTTATAGTTGTCTTAGTCCCTAAATCTTTAGCGTTATAGCCAATATAAGCTTCACCCAAAATAGAGTAACTATCATTACCTTTTCCTAAAAGTGTTGGATCAAACTTTTTACTAGTTTTATCACTTCTGTTGGCAAATCCATTTGTAGTATAAAAAGCAGCACCAAAGTTTAAACCTTTAAAGTCTGCTGTTTCATACTTTAAATGACCACCAATAGCATTTGCATTTCTTGTAAAGTCATCTGCTCCAACTTTACTATAATCCATAGCTCTTGAGATACTAAAGGCTCTAATTTCACCACTAACTTTCCCTTCACTAAACATCGTACTTAAGTCTTCAGCAGCTTGAAGGTTTGCTAAACTTAAAAGCCCAATTGTCATTAGACTTAATGTTATATGCTTTTTCATACATCTTCCCTTTGTGATTTTTTTACTCTCGTATACTAAAGAAGAAAAATAGCATGAACATAGCATGATAAAAATTTTAGGCAAATATGACTAAATTCTTTTTTTTTGAGTAGATTTGTAACTTTTAAATATTTACTCTAGCTTAAACAAATAACCGCACTATAAATTTTCCTAATATTCTTAATATACTAGACTATAATCTTTTTAAATATTTAAAATTATCTAATGGATAAAAATGATGAAAGAATTTATAAATGCTTACAGAACGCAGAAGATCAGTGTTGACTCTTTTTTAAAAACGTTTATAGGTAGCCTTCCTAAAAATTATATTGATAACCCTTTAGAGATTGTAAAGAAAAATCGCTTTATACAGTTAGTATATGGAGTTGATTTAAACTTTAAGCAGGCTACCCCTGTTGTCTCAAGAAAAGAGTCTGACTCCTCTCAGCTTGGAAATGATAAGAGTCACTACTTTATGAAACTTCAACTTGATAATGATGATATTTATATCTCAAACCCTTATATCCATCACAAAACAGGAAAGGCTAGTATTAGTCTTGTTCAGCTTGTTGGTTCTACTTACTGTGTTTTTGACGTAAACCTTATACATCTTTTAGAAGATTTAAAACTTATAGAATATAACAGTGCTCATGACAAAATAAAAAGAATAGTCTACTTTTTTGGCTCTACTATGCTCGCCCTTGTTTCGATTGCGCTTATTTCTTATGGCGGGTATATATTTTTTGCACTACTTTTTTCACTCTCAAGTTCAGATTTTCTACATGATGTATTTACTTCTATCATCTCTATGACGCTGGGTCTTGCCATCTATGATCTTGCAAAGCAGATCTTTGAACATGAGGTTATTTATCAATCTTTTCATCAGACAGAGGACAAACAGTACAAGGTTCTTGGGAAATTTCTAATCTCTATTATTATTGCTCTTTCAATCGAAACACTAATGGTGGTTTTTAAGATAGCTCTAGATGACACTTCAAAGATGGTAAATGCTTTTTATCTACTAATTGGTACAACTATTATGCTCGTAGGACTTGGTTACTTTTACAAAACCATTCAAGAATCAACCTCAAAAGATGACTGTTAAGGTTGCTCTGTTTGCATGCTTATTTTTTTGCATCTCTTGAAGTTGTTTTTTTCTTCTTTGTAACCCTTTTTACTTCGGGCTTTTTATGTTCGCTCTTTAGTTTTAGCTCATCTTGATCTTTTCGTCTTATAGTAGGATCAGGCTCAAAACCCTCAACTGTCTCTTGAGGTATTTTTTGACCAATGAGGCGTTCTATATCTTTCATGTCATACTTCTCATAAATATCTAAAAGCGAAATAGCTTCTCCCTCTCGACCTGCTCTTCCTGTTCTTCCAACTCTGTGAACATAGTCTTCTGGGATTGAAGGGAGTTCGTAGTTTATAACATATGGAAGCTCTTCAATATCAAGCCCACGAGATGCTATATCTGTAGCTATAAGAACTTTTATCGCACCCTCTTTAAATTGCGTTAGCGTTTTTAATCTGTTTGCTTGCGTTTTATCTCCATGAATAACTCCACACTTTAAACCATCTTTTTTAAGTTCAATAAAAAGCGCATCAGCACTCACTTTTGTTCTTGTAAAGACTAGAACCTGTGGGAAGTTTCTTGAGCCAATTAGGTAGGCTAATAGCTGTGCTTTTTTGTCAGCATCTACCATATATGCCACTTGGTTTATAGTGTCAACTGTAGTGTTTTTCTTAGATGTTTCTATAAAGGCTGGTTTTGTTAATATCTGCTTTGAGAGTTTTCTAACTTTGTCGCTATAAGTAGCTGAAAAAAGTAGGCTTTGATGTCTCTTTGGAAGTTTTAGGTGGATTTTTCTTATCTCTTTTGAAAAGCCCATATCTAACATTCTATCAGCTTCATCGACGACAAAAACTACAATATCAGATAGACTCATCCCACTCTCCATAAGTTCCATAAAACGCCCAGGAGTCCCTACAACAATATCAACTCCACTCTTAAGAGAGGTTCTTTGTGCTTCTATGTCTTTTCCACCTACTATTACGGCACTCTTTATGTTCATGTATTTTGAGTAATTTAGTATATCTTGATGGATTTGGATGGATAGTTCACGAGTAGGAGAGAGAATAACTGCTCTTATACCTTTGCCCTCATCTTCTCTTGCATTTCTAAGTTTTTGCAAAATTGGAAGAGCAAAAGCTGCAGTTTTGCCTGTTCCTGTTTGTGCAGTTGCAAAAATGTCGCTCTTTGCTTGTACCAAAGGTATAGCTCTTTTTTGTATTAAAGTCGGCTCTTTATAGCCTAACTCTTTTATTGCTTGAAGAAGTGGCTTTATAAGTCCTAATTTTTCAAATGACATCTTTTGTAACCTTATGTGAATATAAATCTGATTTTAGCATATTATTAAGCAAATAAACTTTTTATTTATTTTAAATTAGAGTATGATGATAGACTTTATCTATAATCCAAAGGGGTTTTAAAGCTTTATGTCTAAACAAACAACCTATAAAAAAATCACTGCTAAAATCATCCTTACAACCCTTTTCTTAACTCTAAGCGCAGCGTATATTTATAGTGAGTTTATGAAAAAAAGTGCAATCTCTAACTTGGCGCAGATAGATGCTAAAAAGAGCAGTAGACTTGTTTTTGAAACACTCTATACTGGTATGCAGATGGGTTGGAGCAAAGATGATATACAAAACATAATCACAAGACTAAACTCCATTGAAGAAAATATGAAAGTAAATGCTTATAGGTCAACCTTAGTTGATGATCTTTATGGAGGGATTGAAAAAGATAAGCTAGCCATAAAAGCAAACCAAAACCTCCAAAAAGCCATGCAAGGAGTTGAGATTTTAGATGCCTCTAGCTCAGAAATCATAAACTACTACTATCCTGTTATTGCAAAGGCTGAGTGTTTAAGATGCCATGCAAATGCAAAAAAAGAGGACATTTTAGGAGTTATAAATATCTCCTTTCCAACAACTAACTTAAAGATATCACTCACCCAAATGATAAACTTTTTCATACTCTTTATAGTTGTTTTTTCACTTATAATCTTCTTATCAATCTTCATAGAACTTGATACACTTCTTATAAAACCTATAAGAAATTTCTCAGATATGATAAAGAGCATCACTATTTCTAAAGATATTACAAAGAGAGTTGAAGTAAATGACAATATTGAGGAACTTGACTCTATAAAAGGGATATTTAACTCTATGCTTGACTCCATAGAGCGCCAATTTTACTATGATAATTTAACCTCACTTCAAAACAGAAGAAAGCTTACAGAGGCTCTAGAGATTAGGAAACACTCTTTTTTGATGATTATAAATATAGACTCTTTTCAAGAGATGAATGATCTTTATGGAGAAGAAGCGGGAGATAAGCTTCTAAAAGAATTTGCTAGCTTTTTACAAAGACTTATACCACGAGAAGAAAACCTTTATAGACTTCATGCAGACGAGTTTGCTTATCTATGTAGAGCTAGTGTTGACATAAAAGATTTTTTAACCTTTGCAGAGCTTATCAGCGAAAAAATCTCAAGAGAGCTTTTTCTTGTTGGACCAGAACAAGAGGTAAGCCTTAGTGCTACTATTGGTATGTCCCATGGATCTGAGATGCTTCTTGTAAATGCAGATACTGCTTTAGTTGTAGCAAAGAAAAATAAGAAACACTTTTTACTCTACGATGAATCTATGGCTATGTCAAAGATTTATGAAAAAAATGTAATTTGGACAAAAAAACTAAAAGCCGCCATAGATGAAGATAGGGTCGAACCTCTATTTCAGCCTATAGTAGATGTAAAAACTCAAAAAATAGTAAAGTACGAGTCTCTAATGCGTATAGTTGATGAAGATGGTAGCTATATAGCCCCTTTTCACTTTTTAGAACTTGCTAAGAAAAATAAGCTCTATCCTCAACTCACTAAGATTATGATAGAAAAAACATTTGATAAGTTTAGAAATTCTTCCTATCTTGTATCTATAAATATCTCCGTTGAAGATATACTAAATAGAGATATTCATAATCTTATACTTGAAAAACTCTCCTCTTATAAAATGGGAGATAGAGTTGTTTTTGAGCTTATCGAGTCTGAGGGTATTGAGAATTTTGAAGAAGTTATCAAGTTTATCAACGAAGTAAAGTCCTATGATGCTAAAGTCTCTATTGATGATTTTGGAACAGGTTATTCTAACTTTGAGTATCTTATGAAACTAAAAGTTGACTACATTAAGATTGATGGTTCTATGATAAAAACCATAGACACAAACAAAGACTCGGAACTTATCACTCAAACCATAGTAAACTTTGCTAAAAAGATGAAGATAAAAACCGTAGCTGAGTTTGTCTACTCAAAAAATGTTTTTGATAAAGTAGCAGAACTTGATGTTGATTTCGCGCAAGGTTACTATTTTGGAGAGCCTTGTAAATATATAGAAAACGAGTCTTAAATACCTTATAATCTTACAAAATTTGTTTTCTAAAAAAACTTAGTTTTAGTGCACAATATCAATTGGACCTTCTGTTTAATCTATAAACTAGATTCCGTGTCAAGCACTAAATGATGGAACATGCATCATCTTGAATAAACAAACTGTCATCCTGAACTTGATTCAGGATCCAACTTATAACTCTTCAGAGCATTCAATAAATTATCCAAATTGTAAGCTCTATAAGATATAATTTCATCACTTAAAAAACGAGTAATATTATGGTTAGAAAAAATCTTAAAAAAATCTCAAGAAGCCAAAAGCTAAAAGAGTTTATCAAAAAGTACAAGGTTCCATCAGAGTACTTATCTACGAACAGGAAGATGGTCTCAAAGGCAGTTCTTATCGGTATGTTTATAGCTTTTATACCTATGCCTATGCAGATGCTACTAGTCATCGCAATGATGCCTTTTTTTAAGTTCAATGTACCCATAGGTCTTGCTATGTGTTGGCTAAGTAACCCTTTTACTATGCCACCGATGTACTATATGGAGTATCTAACTGGTTCATTTTTTCTAGGGAGTAAACCGCTTGAAGTTGAGATGACTCTTGATTGGTTTAGTAGCAATATAGATGCTATATTTATAGATCTCTATGTTGGGGCTTTTTTCTACTCTATTGTAGGTTCGCTCTCTGCTTACTTTTTAGTAAACTATTTTTGGAGAGGCTCAGTTGAGAGAGATAAAAAACTCCACAGAAACGATAGAAAGTCTTAAAGTATTTTAATGCCTAAAAACCCAGAACATGTTCGCGGTTACAGAAACTTTCATTTTTGTAGGAACCACGAACTTGTTCGAGACTAGTGTGTATTTTAAGAATTATAAGGTTTGTTTAGCTTTTTTATAGTAGTAAAACCATGCAATTACGCCAACTAAACTCATAGTAAGACTCATAACTTGACCTTGAGTAATGGCTCCACAACAGATATAGCCTATCTGAGCATCAGGAGCTCTATAAATCTCTGCAATAGCCCTAAAGATGCCATAACTAATAGCATAGACTAAAATCAACTCTCCGCTAAATTTTTGGTATCTTCTATATATATAAACAACGATAAAGACGCCAAAACCCTCTAAGATAGCTTCATATAGTTGTGATGGATGACGAAGCACACCATCTACTAAAATCCCCCAGCTAATATCAGTCTCACGTCCCACTAGCTCTTGGTTTAAGAAGTTACCGATGCGACCAAAAACAAAGGCCAAAGGAACACTAAGAGCTACTAAATCCATAATGCGGCCAAATGGCATCTTATGTTTTTTAGAATAGAGATAAGAACTAATTAAAAAGCCAATAATAGCACCATGATAGCTCATACCACGAATCCCAACAAACTCACCGTTAGCAAATGGATTGAAGATTTGCCACGGATGTGAGAGATAGTAGAGAGTTTGTGTATCATAAAAGAGGATGTAACCGAGTCTTGCACCCAAAATTACACCGATTTCTACATAGATAAAATAGTTATCAATCCCCTTAAATTCTAACTTATCTCTCTTTATAAAGTACTTTCCGATGTACAAAGCACTCACAAGTGCTAAGACATACATGATGCCATACCAGTGAACTGGAAAAGAGAAGATGCTAAAGGCTACAGGGTTAAAACTCTCATAGATGTTGTTCCACGCATTCATCTACTTTCTTAGTGCCTCTGCTATGAGCTCTATAGGGTTTTTAAAAACTGTTTTTACATCTGCATAACCCATAGATGCGTTTATCTGCATCCTACAAGCACTACACTCAGCGCTAACTACATCTGCTTGTGTCTCTTTTATCATCGCAGCTTTTGGAGCGCCGGCAGCTTTAGCGAAGTGATACTTCTCAGTCTGCATAGTCACTCCGCCAAAACCACAGCATCTATCTGGATCACTCATCTCAACGATGTTATAGTTTTTACTAATTAGGTTTCTAGGCTCTAAGTATAAGCCTTGCATCTTCTTAGCATGGCATGGATCGTGATATGTAACTATACGAGTATCTTTCTTTTTACTCTTTAAGAGTTGCTCTAAGTGTGTGTGGTGTTGAAGCCACTCTGTAGCCATAAAGATTTTACTTCTAATTGCGATAGCTCTTGCCTTCCACTCTGGCTGATCATGAAAATAGTGCTCATAGTCGATTTTTAGCATCGCAGAGCAAGTTGCTTCTGGAACTATAATAGCTTCAACATCTTTAGCGAAACTCTCAAAATACTCAATGTTAAACTTAGCATTATAATCAACCGTGTCAAAATCACCTGTAAAGTATGCAGGAGCAGAACAGCACTTTTGGTCTTTTGCAAGAAAGGCATCTATCTCAAGAGTCTTAAGAATATAGAGCAGATCATCGCCTATACTTTTGTAGTTATAGTTAGCCAAACATCCTATAAAAATAGCCACTTTTCTTTTTCCACCATTTGAGATATTCTCAGGATATGAGTTTAAAAATGATGTTTTTGTTAGACTCGGAAAAAGTCTATCAACTTTAAGCATCGGCAAGTTAAAGCGTGAGTGCATAGAGTCTATATCAGCTCTTATCTTAAAACCACAAGTTTGAAAAACCCAGCCGAGCTTAAAAGCTATGTCATTCATCCAGCGATGACGAAGGAGTAAAAAGAATAGTTTCTTATACCACGCTATGCCAAACTTTTTAGCAATATCTGAACGAACTTGTTCTATGACCATATCTGTTGGAAGTGATTTTGGGCAGACTTCAACGCAAGCTGTACATAAAAAACAGCTCTCAAAGATATCTTTAGCGTTTTTATCGAGCTCTAAATTTCCTCTTTGATAAGCGCCTAAAAGATCTAAAAAACCACGCGGAGAAGTTACCTCATCAGGGTTTACATTGTAAATGGTACAGACTGGGATACACTTTGCACACTTTATGCACTCATCAGTAACGCCTCTGAAATTAAAAATATCTTGAGCAGTTTTTGCCATTTTTTACACCGTTTTAGAAAATGTTTTAGAGTTTGCGGCATGCTTTTTCATATAAGCATCAAAAGGCATCGCAATATTTCTTATAAGAAGAGTTCCTGTTTGACTACACTCAATGAAATTTTCATCCATACTTAGCAAATCATCATCTCTAAATGGTTTTAACGCTTCTATGGCATCTGCAAAATAACTCTTAAACTCTATATTAAAGAGCTTCTCAAATCTTTTTATATCTAGTTTGAAGTTACTCATAAGTTCCATGATGACATATTGTCTAATCTTATCATCCTCGTTTAAAACCACACCTCTCTCAAAAGGAAGTCGCCCAGCATCTATAGCCTCTTCATACTCGCCCATCACCTTAAAGTTTTGGTTATAACTATCAACGCCCTCGCCTATAGAAGTAAGCCCTACTCCGATTAAGTCCGCTCCGCCTTTAGTTGTGTAGCCTTGAAAGTTTCTATGAAGCTCGCCTTTTTCTATGGCTTTAAAAAGCTCATCTTTTGGTTTTGCAAAGTGATCCATTCCTATCATTTTATATCCATGAGAAGTTAAAAAATCTATAGTATATTGCATGATTTTTAACTTTTCATCAGGAAGAGGAAGAGTTGTCTCATCTATCTTTCTCATAGTCTTTTTAAGCCATGGAACATGAGCGTAGTTAAAGACTGCAAATCTATCAGGATCTAGCGTTAGGGCTAAGTCTAGCGTCTCTTTAAAAGTCTCTAGTGACTGGTATGGAAGTCCATAAATAAGGTCAACATTGACTGAAAGCATATTGTACTTTCTTGCCAAGTCCATCGCATCTTTTGTTATAGAGTATGGTTGAATTCTATGAACTGCAGCTTGAACTTTTTCGTTAAAGTCTTGGATGCCAAAACTTACACGGTTAAATCCAGCCTCACTCATCACTCGCATCTGATCCTCATCTATATGACGAGGATCTATCTCACAGCTTATCTCAGCATCTGCGCGGAAGTTAGGAAAATAAGACTTTATCTCTGCAATTATCTCTTTGAGTTGTGCTGCACTAAAAAAAGTTGGAGTTCCACCACCAAAGTGCATCTGAAGAACTTCACGAGAACAATCAAGATGTTTAGAGAGGATATTTAGCTCTCTTTTTAAGTAGTCCATATAGCGAATCATCTTATCTTCTTTAGAAGTAAAAACAACATTACAGCCACAAAAATAGCAGGCATTTCTACAAAAAGGAAGGTGAAAATATAGACTTATGGGACGAGCTGAGTCTTGTGACTCTAACTTTTTTATATACTCATCATATCCATAAGCATCACTAAACTCTAAAGCAGTTGGATAGCTTGTATAGCGGGGTCCTGGCTTTGAGTACTTTAAAAATTTTGAAAAATCTAACAT
>Ga0265295_1009688_pt1 | contig 10220 bp, 8 predicted proteins | sample Munlansysbiofilm_FD_192503 | JGI IMG/M metagenome (GOLD analysis project Ga0265295, IMG submission 192503) | Leachate microbial communities from a municipal landfill in Southern Ontario, Canada - Methane capture system biofilm | ecosystem: Engineered > Solid waste > Landfill > Unclassified ...
GAGCAAAATAGCGGGAGTTCTTCGAGCACGACTCGCTCGGCTGCGAGCTTTGTGATGCCATAAGGATTCTGCGGCGAACATGGTGTAGACTCATCCCAGGCCTCAACTCCGCCCTCGCCCATGGCCTTGACCGAACTCAGAAGTACGCAAGCGCGTACTCCGGCTTGCCTGGCGGCACGCAGCAACGAACGGGTACCGTGCACATGCACGGCTTCGTATTCGGCATTTTCAATGGCACTCTTGGCACGCGTATGGGCCTTTCCGGCCAAGTGGAAGATCGTGTCCACGCCATCTAGGGCCTGAGGGTCGACTTCGCCCCGTGCAAGATCGCTTTCCAGCACATGCAGCCACGGTCCGGCTTGCGGTCTACGCAGCATGGCCGTGACAGCGAAGCCCTGATCCGTCAGTTTCTGGCACAGACAGCGCCCGATAAATCCCGACGCTCCGGTGATCATGACATGATTATACGGAGATTTATCCATAAATTTCCAGAAGTCCAATCAGCCAGAGCATTTCTCTCATTTTACATCTTTTTATAGCAACTAAATGTAGCAAATGACAAGTATCTAGCAAATAGCGTAGACCACAATCTACGTTCAAAAGCGATAAAACTTCTAGCTACGTTTTTATTGCCAATATTTAGAAAAGGAAATGCGTCAGGGTTATACCATAAGATATAAGCAAGTAACCCAGGATAAAATTGAAAAAATGGAATTAATCCAACATTAGCCATAATAGAATTTAATTCATCCGTAGAAAATCCGCGCTCTGTTGTATTATCAAACAAATTATTATTTTTATAAACTTTCTCACGTATTTTTCTTAACATTAAATTATTATGTGTTGGCTCAAAACTGATTAAATATCCATTCTTTTTGAGTGCATTAGAGACATTATTGGCAACAATGAATCTGTGGTTATAGACATGATGCAACCCCCCTATAATTAGAATAACGTCATACTTATCTTTTGCAACGAAAGTTGTGACATCTTGATGATAAACATTAAGGCCAGGCACTTGCTTCTTGGCTTCATTGACCATGTTTTCTGAATAATCGAAAGCTTCGTATATAAAATTAAATTTAGCATGCTTTTTTACCATGCGATATGAATCAGCAAAACCACACATAGCCTCTAGTATTAGCAATTTCTCACCCTTTAAATCAATTTTCTCAAATAAATACTCCCAAATCTTATCTTTTAAGAAAATATGGTTGCCGCTATTTCGCGATTCAGTATAAATATGCGATATAGAATCAAAGTGCTCTTGCTGTCTTTTTAAATCATCCATAAACACTCACTTATTGATAAAATAAATTCCAAAAGTAATAAGCATCATACCAATAGCTTTATTTATGGTTATTGCTTCATTAAAGAATAAAACTGAAAATATGCTTAACAAAATAAAACTTAACCCTCCCGACACCGGGCTAAGAATAGATATTTCATTTGTTTGAAATGCTTTTAACATACAAAAAAAACTAATTGCATATGAAAATATCGCTAAAATTGCAGGAACAGAAGCTACAGTTAAAAAAAATGAATTTCCTTGCGATGCCTTACCGTTATATCTCATAAAACATTGCGCCAAAACATTAAATACAACGGCAAGTATAACAATTTTAATATTATTCACAAAATCCTCTAAACTAAGTAGTCAGCCCCGAAAAACTCTAAAAAAAGTATCAACTATTTTTTACACATAGATCTTTAATTATATATACAGGTCGTTTTTTAGAACTCATAAAAATTTTTCCTACATATTCACCGAGCAATCCTAAAAGGATCATTTGCACAGAACCTAGCCCCAAAACCGCAATCATAAGCGAACCCCAACCAGAAACTGCATCGCCCAAAAATACGCAAATAACCACATAAACTGCGTAAACTAAGGAAACAAAGAAAAGCATACCCCCTAGCAAAGTAGCGAAGCGCAAAGGCAAAAGGCTAAAAGAAGATATCCCCTCCCACGCAAGGCGAAGCATTTTTTTTAATGTATATTTAGTACTCCCATACAATCGCGTCTGAGGCATATAATCAACAAAACGTTGCTCAAAACCAAGCCACGGGATAATCCCTCGCCAAAAAAAAGTATCTTCATGCAAATCTCTGCAAATTTCTACAATTTTTAAGTCTAACAGTCGAAAATCGGCCGCTCCCTTCTCGATATGTACGCCTGCACAAAAATTTATTACTTTATAAAAAAAAGACGATGTATGTTTTTTAAAAAAATTCTGGTCATACTCACAAATTCGCCGAGTCTGCACAACATCAAAACCTTCTTGCCAAATTTTTACCATCTGATATAGCAAAGATGGAGGATGCTGCATATCTCCATCCATTGTCACTACGCAATCACCTCTAGCATGATCAAAACCTGCTTTAATTGCAGCTTGATGGCCAAAATTACGCGATAAAGAAATAAATTCCACACAATCATATTGAGCAGATACGTTCTGCAACACGACGAGCGTACCATCAGAACTACCATCATCTACAAAGAGTATCTGCTTTATAGGCAATTGAAGCTCTAACAACGACCTCAAAAGAGGCTCAATATTTTTTTCTTCGTTATAAACAGGAATAATTACACTAATCGTATATTTATTTTTCATATATATCTCAAAATTATTTATTATGGATTGAAATACGACCTATTCTCGGTTTATTATCAATACCAATCGGATACTCAACAACAATAACATACAGTCCGAATAGAGATTTATCATGTATTTGTCTTGAAATGCTTAAACGCATCTTACCTTTTACAAATTGTGCAGACTCCTGCTCTAATTTAATACCGTTGACATAATATGTCGCCGACGCCATATTATCACCATCAACAAAAAAATAACGTATTTTAGGAGACACGGTTAAAAAGAAAAAATGCTCTTGAACAAAGGTCTGCGATCCATAATTTTCAAAACTTATCTCCCGAGGAATTTCAAACACACTTCTGGATGTACTATTACAGTCTATTACTTTCCAAGATCCACCAATAAAAGACACAACTAAAGTAGTACCTGGACCCTTATTACCAGCAAATACTGTAGCTTCATTACGTAATACATTTTCTAATCTCTTATTAAGATCTGAATTAGCAACAGGATAAAACAAAGGGAAATATAATATTCGCCCTGCTGTTAAGTTTGCCTCCGAAAATCTTTTAAAACTAAAATAAGGCTCATACATTGTAATCGGCTGCGAAGTATTTAGAAGCATTATTTGTTCATAATCTAGGCCTATCTTCAATATTTCATTAAAGTTTTTGGTGCGACTGGCATGCCTTGCTGAATGCTTATAAATTTTAACTTGTGCAAAACCAAACGAAATAAAACAAAAAGCAGCAATCAAATAAACGCACACATTCTTCCATTTTCTATCCTTAAATAAGGAAACATAGAAATTTATTGTAACCAAAAAAATAATTAGCAAAAAAAACAGATAAGGAAATGCATATCTCGAATTATTTTCAATTCCACCCTGATAAAAAAAATAATTACCTAAGCTCAGAACGACTATAACAAAAGAAACTAAAAAATATGGTGCAAAATTAATGGAATTTTTTTCTTTCTGTTTATGAAAAAAGAAAAATTTTCCAAACGAAATAAAAAATATACATATAATGATAGCAATAAAATGATGACTTATAAAGTAACTAAAGATCGCAAATATAAACTCAAAAATTGATTTTTTTTCAGAATAAACATGTTCGCTCAATCCGAAAAAAACTTTCAGCAAAACTACGAGCGCTAAGCAGCCACTTACACATGGAAACAATAGCCAGAACAACGATGCTTTTTTTTTCAACACATATTTGATATAAAACAAACTAGCAACAAGAGGTAGAAAAAACAAAATGAAATTCTCTTTATAACCTATAGCCAGAGCTACAGACACACAAGCAACGGGCCACGCCCAAGACGTTGATTTAATATTACTTAAAGCAAAACATAACAGCATCGTAAAGAAAAATGCACCATTTTCTGCTGGCCCTAGACGAGACCACATGTCAACATTAAATGGCAATGATGCAAGAAGTGCCATGGAAGCCATCACGAGTAGTGGCGACAAAAAATTTCGAACCGCCAAACCGAACAATGTTAAAGACACTCCGAATATTACGAATTGAAAGGCGAACCAAACAGTTGGATTATTATTAAATAAAACACTTTTTACAACTCGAGATAAATAATAAATAGGGCGAAATCGGCTTCCATCTGGATAATCTCCTACTTCTGTGCTCAACAACACATCATACACTGCTTCCAACTTGCTCAAATTTGATTCTTCGACAGCATGACTAAAAAATATAATTTCGTGATCATCAATTTCCCAAAATTCAGCATCTGCCAGCGGCATAAACCCACATATTGAAATTACAATTGCGACCACGATCGCAAAACAACAGAATTTTCTTTCGCTCATATCTTCAAGTAAAATTTTCATCACATTTATATCTCATAACAAATCTTTATAAATTTATAATTTTCAAAGCGTAGAAAAATCCACAGGCATGCTATTTTTTAAATTTAAAATATTAATATATGCAACACAATCTTAGTATTGCAGCACCCTATACACTCGAACCCACGGAGACTTATCCACAACTAGAGTAAAATCATCTGCAAAATCCAAGGCATTGCCGAGGAGCATCTGCACCATCATAGACCGGTACATCTTGGCGTTTAGCATGAAAACCTGACGGGACATCTGATTGACTACCACATGCATGCCCGTCCCGTTGGGCCACTCAAAATGCCGTGTCACGGAATCCTCCACCACGTCAATGGAATCAAGGAGCGTTGACTTTCCGCCAACCACTAGCGTGCCCGCTGCCGAATCCATACGGACCTCGCCGCGAACTTGCTGAATCTTCCCCGGCGCGCTGGTTCCGGAGGCAATATCCCAATTTCCATAGTAGCTGATCCAGGACGCTAAGCGCAGGTTCTCCCAGGACACAATGAAATAATTAGGCACGGTCGTGGACCAATTCGCGTCATCCACGACAAGGTCGGATAAAAACTTTTGCGCCTGAGCAAGATCCATTTCGCGGATTTCGGTAACAGGATTGCCTCTGAACAAAGCCGTGCGAGCATCCGTATTGTTCATGGACCCCGAATCCAGCATGGCCTGCCCAAAATAGCGCATGAGCTGCGCAGCCTCGCGCGGCGAAGAAGCGCAATGCACGCGAGCCAAGGGATAGAGCCATGGGCCAGACTGCCGAGAGCCATCTCCAAATGTCGCCCTTTCGGCATAATACTGTCCAGCATAGCCATAGTCCCACCATTGCCAAAGCAGGGCATTCGTCTCAGTCGCATCCCGAAGTTCCACGAACGTCTCGGCATAGGTCCGGGGAAGCACTGGAACAGGCCCGACCTCCTGCATGAAAACGGCTGATGGCCACAAGACCACGCAGGCCAAGACCAATTGCGCAATCCAGCGCCGGCCCTGACTCTGGCCGAGCACTTGCAAAAATTCACTAAGACCCAGCCCCAACCCCATGCCGACACCGACAGTGCCGTACATTGCGAAGCGATTTCCAAACTTCACGCTAGCGATGCCCAGGGCCAAAAAAGGCAAAAAGACGAGGAGCGCGTGACGACGCCAGGCCACAAAACCGAAGCCAAACATACCCAAGACAAAAACAGCCCAATTCCCGCCCAAGCGCGGGCCGATCTGGCTCCAATCCAGATTTTGGGCCTCACGGACGCTTTGGGCTATGTCGGGCAATTTGAAGCCCGTTGCATTGCTGATCATGTCGGGCGTGCCGACCTTGGTGTAAAGATAGAGGCGGTAGACAAGCGCCTGGACAATCTCAAAAAAGTTCCCGAGGAAAATAACCGCCACAAACAGAACCGCAATTCCGCCAAACTGAACGCCTGCGGGCATATCTTTTTTGATCAGCACCCAGATGGCCCAGGCTCCGACCAGCAGAGCACCTTGCCAGCCAGCAAAAAGCACCGCCAAAATAAGTAGTAACCCATTGCCCAGCAAGAAACGGTCTTCGCGATGCGACCGCCAGAGCCCAATCAAAACGGCCAACCCGAACGCGGGCAGAAGAATGCTCGAACTGCCGGGATACACATAAATCGACATTTTACCCAATATGCCCACCAGCAAAGCCCAGGCCATCTGCTTGTAACGTCGTGCCGCATCCTCCGTCCGATTCGCCGCGTCCATTCCATCGAGCCAAAGAGCAAATGTGCTGACCATGGCCACGGGAAAAATGAGATTCACGATGTCGGTATCGCAAAACCCTAGGCGGGTACGAACCAAAAAACCTAAACCTGCGGTAGCCAGAATGCCAAAAACCAGCCCTCCTTCGGGCAGGCGCAGGAACCGCGCCAACAGACAAACGGGAACAGCCAGAAGGGGAATAAAAATGATGGGGGACCAGAACCCGATGCTCGCCAGTGGAATACCGGAAGCATTATGGAGAAGGCTCAGAATGCGCGTGAACGGATCATTTATGAAGTTGCCGATGCCTTTTACGCCAGCAAGCCAAACATAAGCGTCATGCGTGGCCATAAGGTGCTCGCCATTCACCATAAAAGCCTCGTTGAGCCAAAGCGGCAACTCAGTGAGGCGGATCGAAACGGTCGTAAACACAACCAGCAAGCAGGCCAGCCAAAATTCACCGTTAAGGGAAAGGGAAAAGCGGGAGGAAGAGGTCATGATGGCGCCTTGAGGTAGCGTGAAGGTTGCAATTACGTGGCAATTTCTCTCAGCAGAACACCACGGTCATAATTTTCGTATCTCACGGTACGCATCGGAAAAGAAGAATCGAAATATGCTTTTCAGATGCATGGGCGCATAGCGGAGATTCCCATGGCTGCTGCGGCGGGCATCATGTACGACAGTAACGTCCGAACAGACAAGCCGTTTATATCCGGCCAGGGCGAGACGGGCGCAGAGATCGACATCTTCGTAATAGAGAAAATAGCGCTCATCAAAGCCGTGGAGTTCTTCAAATACTGATCGCGGAAAAAGCATGAACATACCTGCGATCCAGTCGGGGCTAGAAACAGGATGCGCGTCGGACCAGACGGCGGACTTTCCGCCGGCAATCTTCTTCATAAGCTCCCACGGAGTGGGAAATCTGCGCTCACTGTCTTCCCTTTGGCCGGAGTTGTTGACCACTCGAGGAGCAACAACCCCAACATTTGAGTGATGAATAAGGTCGAGCAGAGTCGGAAAGGGGTTCATGGTGAGGCGGATGTCAGGGTTGAGGACGCAAAAAAAGGCACCTCTTGCCTGTTTGAATGCAGCGTTATGATTTACACCGAAGCCATGAGGAGTACAATTTTTAATGATCTGAACAGGAAAATTGTATACACTCACATCAGAAACATGTTCTTCTACATTAATAGTTAGAATTACGTCACTAATATCATGAGCACAGTGCGCACTCAAATCATCAAGTAACTTTTCGACCAATAAAAACTGATTATGGCTGACAATAGAGACCGTAATAGAATTTTTCATAACATTAAAAAAATATCTTGCGCAAAGATAACAGAACAATTCTTCTAAAAAATTTACACAAAGAAAATATCTCGAAAAAAATACAAGAAAAAATATTCAAATATTGTTTCTTGTATAAAGTATAATACATTTTCAGTTCGCCAATTTCCATTTTTATAATATTTTTACTGAGCCCACCATCTCCATAGGCAGCCTTGTGCACAAATGCCAGCGGCGTGGAGCAATAAGAAGATCCATACCCAGACATTGCTATTTCTGCCCACAAAAGCTGATCTTCAAGCCTCTTTAGACTCTCATCAAACCGAAAAGGAAGATCGCGACGAAGCATCACCGACGGGGTTGGATACGGATTTGAAATGAGAATTCTCCATGGAGATATTTTGGTAAAAACTATATTATCAAATTCAAAATTATACTTTTTATCAAAACTGCATTTGTGACCAGAAAAATGACAGGCTCTTTTTCTCAACATCCATCCATACTGAATCTCGATTTTATTACAAAACCATGAATCATCAGAATCAAGAAATGCGATAAAAGCACATGTTGACAAATCCCATCCTTTATTTCTAGTGAAAGACACGCCCCTATTAACAGGATTTTCTTCTATCAGAATCCTTACAGAACCTTTATAATTACAAAAAAAATCATTTAAAACATTGAGAGTCTGATCAGTAGAGCAATCGTCTACAATGACAACTTCGCGAGGCAAAAGAGTCTGTTTAAAAACAGAATTGAGAGCTCTCAAGATTGTTTTTTGCGAATTGTAACATGGAATTACAACAGACACATCTGCATGGCGCTTATTTAAAGCAAAACTCATAATTTTTTAAAATTTCTTATAAGCCTGATTAGTAATAAAGCAATCTGAATAAACTTATTTTCACCGCACCGCAACTGAACACGAAATGATTCCGTAAGCATCCCTGAACAATCAATATTACTCACACCAGAAGTGCCAAAAATACCAGATACAAAATCTGAATATGAAATTCGCGCACCAGCATCACATGCTTTGCGTACAAAAAATTGATCTGCGGCAATCGGGAAATCTTTTGAGTAAAATCCAAAACTATCATGTAAAGATTTTTTAATCAAAGTACCTACAGCGTGTGCGCCTATATAAGCACGTTGAGAATAAAACCATTTCCATTTTTTTTCCGGAGAAATTATAGAACCACAATCAGTACGGACGAGCGCAGACACAAAATCAGGAAAATTATTCCCAATAGAAATGTAAAATAACTCAATTGCATCCTGGTTTAATATGTCGTCTGCACCAACGACAAGATAGTAATCTCCTGAACTTAGCTTAATCGCCCTATTTAACGCATCATAAATTCCAAAGTCTGCACTGACATCAACAACAATGTTCAAATCGTTTATCTGACTCAAAATTTCGAGCGTCCCATCTTTAGAACCACCATCAGCAACAACCCATTCAAATTCTTTGAATGATTGTGCACGAAGGCTAGAGATGAGTCGCGGAAGATGTTCGGCAGCGTTGTAGGTTGCTGTGACAACAGCGATCCGAAGCCTATTGTCCAAAATCTTTTCGCGAACACTTGGTTTCATCTCAACTTTCTCTCCGCAAAACTATTACCACCCTCATCACGCTCGAATCGCACAAAAGAATCCAAAAGACCGAAAATGTAAATTAAAATCTCAAAAAAGTACCCCACCCAGAGAACATTGCTCAAGAACCTAAAACATCATTCAATCAAGGCCGAACTGCTCCACACATATTAGCTATAACACCGTCGACATCAACAGCATGACACCAGCCTAGCGTCTTCCGCGCCTTTTCTGGATTAGCTCGCCCTTGCATGATATCCGCAGGACGGAATAATGATGGATCAACTTCAACGTAGTCATGCCAGTCCAAACCAAACTGAGCAAAAGTTTTTTCTGTGAAATACTCTAAAGAAACAGTTCGACCTGTGGCAATAACATAATCATCAGCAGTATCTGGACTAAGCATTAGCCACATTGCCTCTACATAATCTGGCGCCCAACCCCAATCTCGCTGAATCGCAACATTTCCTAACTTTAGCTTTTCTTGACTACCTTGAGCGATGCGTGCTGCTGCTTGAACAATTTTTTGCGTTACGAATCTATTTGGGCGTAATGGCGACTCATGATTAAATAAGATTCCAGTACAAGCAAAGATATCGTAAGCTTCTCTGTAATTATGAACCAGCCAATGGGCCGAAGCCTTCGCAACCGCATAAGGACTGCGTGGACGAAATGAAGTCGTTTCGCAAGCGGGTGTTGCACCGGTATCGCCAAAACACTCACTAGACCCTGCGTTGTAAAACCGTATTGGCTTATCGACAAAACGAATCGCTTCTAGCAAGTTAAGTGTGGCACCAGCTATACTATCCATCGTTTCAACTGGTTGATCAAACGATAACCCTACTGAACTTTGGCCCGCAAGATTATAGACTTCATCCGGGGCATGCCGTTTAAAGGTATACAGTACACTGCGAAAATCATTGATAGCCATCGATACGGTTTCAACTTGATCAAAAATTCCTAGTGTTCTCAAATTGCCAAAAGATGCGACCATTGAATCTCGCGAAGTACCTACCACGTCATAACCTTTCTCAAGGAGAAAACGCGCCAAATAAGCGCCATCCTGACCACCAACACCACAAATCAAGGCTTTCATGATAGCACCCGACGGTAAACATCCAATGTTTCCAGAGCACAGCGATCCCAAGCGAACAATT
>Ga0265295_1009689_pt1 | contig 10219 bp, 9 predicted proteins | sample Munlansysbiofilm_FD_192503 | JGI IMG/M metagenome (GOLD analysis project Ga0265295, IMG submission 192503) | Leachate microbial communities from a municipal landfill in Southern Ontario, Canada - Methane capture system biofilm | ecosystem: Engineered > Solid waste > Landfill > Unclassified ...
ATTTCATATATGTTTAACAGATCAAAATCTGCCGTGGTTGCGGTTTTTTTATCCTGTGCTGCCATTTTGTGGGGCTGCAACAACGGTGCTGATAAAAACTCTTTAAAATTAACCGGTACAGTGGAAACCACCACCGTGGCTCTTTCCTTTAAAGTGCCAGGCAGATTGCTGGAACGCAATGTTGATGAGGGTGAAATCGTCAAAGTCGGTCAAATGGTTGCCGTGCTTGATGATACAGATTTACGGGCAGAAGAAAAAGCCCGCTCTGCGCAGGAGCGCGCTGCCCGTGCTGCATTGCAGGATCTTGAAGCCGGCAGCAGGGATGAGGAAATCATGCAGGCTGAGGCTGCCCTTGCACGTATGCAGGCTGAGGAAATTCGTGCAGCAGATGAAGCAATCCGCATGGAAAGGCTGATCAGGAAAGAGGTGGTATCGCAGCGTGATATGGATATGGCTGTTGCTGCCCGTGATGCCAGTGCTGCGGCAGTGCGTGAAGCCAGGGAGCGATTGCGACTGCTAAAGGCAGGGGCGCGTCCTGATGCTGTTTTGCAGGCAAGAGCCAACCTGGAAAGTGCCGCAGCAAGCCACGCGCTGGCTGCAAGCCGCCTGGCAGATACCAGGCTTTATGCACCCCTTGTTGGTCAGGTTACGGCAAAACATGCAGAACCTGGTGAAATGCTGGCAGCTGGCAGTCCGGTGCTGACAGTCACCAGCCTTGATGACACCTGGATACGCGCCTATATTCCGGAAACAGAACTGGGGCGGATCAAGCTTGGACAAACCGTAAAAATAACCAGCGATACCTGGCCTGATAAAACCTATCAGGGTACGGTCAGTTTTATTGCCCAGCAGGCAGAGTTTACCCCCCGCAATGTGCAGACCCAGGTTGAGCGTGTCAAACTTGTCTACAGGATTAAAATCACCGCAGATAATCCGCAGCAGGAACTGAAACCAGGAATGCCGGTGGATGCTGTCATTGACCTGCGCTAATCAAAATGCAGACCTTTCATGAATATTATTACTGCAAATAAGCTTACCAAATGTTTTGGCAAACTTGTTGCCGTTGATCAGCTTGATCTTGCCATCCCCAAAGGTGAGCTTTTTGGTCTTGTTGGCTCTGACGGTGCCGGTAAAACCACCACATTACGGATGCTTGCCGGCGTAATGCTGCCTGATGGCGGTGATGCGCAGGTGCTGGGGCATCCATGCAGCAGGCTTAACCCGGTGCGTAATGATGTCGGCTACATGAGCCAGCGTTTTGGACTTTACCCTGATCTGACGGTGATGGAAAACATCCGCTTTCATGCCGAGATATTTGGCGTGCCAAAGGCACAATGGCTTTTGCGAGCCGACAAACTGTTGGCCATGAGCGGTATGCTGCCCTTTAAAAAACGGCGTGCCGGTGCTCTTTCCGGTGGTATGAAGCAAAAGTTGGGGCTAAGTTGTGCCTTGATTCATACGCCAAAACTGCTTTTTCTGGATGAACCCACCAATGGTGTTGATCCGGTCTCCCGCCGCGAATTCTGGCTGATTCTGGATAACCTGCTTGCCGAAGGAGTTACCATTGTGGTGGCAACAGCCTACCTTGATGAAGCGCAGCGGTGCCAGCGTGTGGGGCTTATGCACCAGGGCAGACTGCTTGCCTGCGACAATCCGGACAAGTTGAAACTGCTGGCTGATTCCCACATCAAAAACCCCACCCTTGAAGATGCCTTTGTAACCATGATGGGCGAAGGTGCGGATTGTGCGGTAAAACGCAGAATTTTTACGCAATCAGTCATTGCAGAACCATCGGTAACTTTAAACAAACTTTCCCGTAAATTTGGTGATTTTGTTGCTGTTGACCAGGTGAGCCTTACGGTTCCAAAAGGCGAGATTTTTGGCTTTTTAGGGCCAAACGGTGCCGGTAAATCCACCACCATAAAAATGCTTTGCGGTATTTTGCAACCAAGCAGTGGCAGCGGCACAGTGGCTGGTTTTGATGTTACCAGCCAGCCCGAGTTGATTAAAGAAAACATCGGTTACATGAGCCAGCGTTTTTCCCTTTATGAAGATCTGACAGTTGAGGAAAACATCGCCTTTTATGGTGGTGTTTATCGACTGCCTGCGGAAAAGCTGAAAAAGCGTACAGCCTGGGTGCTGGAAATGGCAGGGCTTATGGACAGGCGACAGGCCAGGGCTGGTGAGCTTTCCGGTGGCTGGCGGCAGCGGCTGGCTCTGGGCTGTGCAATTTTGCACGAACCACCAATTATTTTTCTGGATGAACCCACCTCTGGAGTTGACCCACTAAACCGCCGTCGTTTCTGGCAACTTATCCATAATCTGGCAGCAGATGGTGTCACGGTTTTTGTAACCACCCACTATATGGATGAAGCAGAATATTGCGACCGTCTGGCACTTATTTATCGTGGCAGATTGATTGCTGTTGGCACGCCACTTAAACTAAAGCAGCAACAGGCTGCTGAAGGTGCGCAACTGCCTGATCTGGAACAGGTTTTTGTAGAGCTGATTGAGCAGTATGAGGGAAAGTGAGTGTAAAAACCTGATGGGAGGAAGTTATGAACAACATACTACTGATAATACTTGTGGCATGCGGAGGCGTTGCCATAGCGGTGCAGCCATCAATAAACGCCCGTCTGGCGCAAAAGATAGGCAGCATTGAAAGCTCCATGGTCTCTTTTACCGTGGGTGCCATAGCCCTGTTTCTGGTGGCAATGTCCATTGGCAAAGGCAATCTGCGCAACATCACAGCAGCACCCTGGTGGGAGCTGACCGGAGGTTTTTGCGGAGCCTTTTTTGTCACCATGACCATTATCGGTGTGCCACGGATAGGCACAGCAGCAGTAATGGCAATAGCCCTTGCCGGACAGCTTACTACAGCAGCCATGCTGGATCAGTTCGGGCTTTTCGGTATGCGCCAGATTTCCCTTACACCGCTGCGTGGTATGGGTATTGCTTTGTTGTTTATAGGGGCTGTGCTGGTGGTGAGGAAGTAATTTATCTTCATTCTTTCATGTTTGTTGTAGGGGCACGGCGTGCCCGTACATTTTATCTTCATCCTTTCATGCTTATTTGTAGGGGCATGGCGTGCCATGCCCAGAAGAATCGCGCTGATTGACAGCTTTCACTTGTTATGATTATTCTGTTTAAAAGCAACACACAATGCTGAAAAGGATACTTATTATGCAGATTACGGTCATAAAAGACACCATGCCACTTAGGCTGCAACCTGTCACCAGACAGCGGGTAGAGGCTCTTGCCAAAGCAACTAACCGTTCAGCAACACTCGTTATTGAAGATGCCATTAACAGTTATCTTAAGCTTAACGAGTGGCAAGTCCATAATATACTTACTGGTTTACAGGAAGTTAAATCAGGTGAAACAACCCCTCATGCTGAAGTATTGACCAGGTGGGAGGCCAAGGCTTCATGCGGCTAGAATGGTCAAAAATGGCGCAACGTAACCTTGATAATATTGAGGCATACATTGCAAAAGATAACCCTGGTGCAGCGGCAAAAACGGTATTAAAGATAGTTAAAAGAACCTTTCAGCAGCTTTCGGGTCAACCTTACAGTGGTAAACCAGGCAGGATTAGTGGAACACGAGAGCTTATATTTACCGAGTTTCCCTATATTGTTATCTATATGGTTCAGGATGAAACCATATATGTGATTTCAGTTTTCCACACATCACGTAACATAGAAAACCTTTCCCTTGAGTAAATTTCACCTAAACACAACCTATCAACCCCGTGGTGATCAGCCCCAGGCGATTGCAGAGCTGTCCGCAGGTATTAACCGTGGTGATAAGCATCAGGTGCTGCTTGGTGTTACCGGTTCTGGTAAAACCTTTACGGTTGCCAATGTTATTGCTGCCACTGGTCGTCCTGCTTTGGTGCTGGCACCCAACAAAACCCTGGCTGCGCAGCTTTACGGCGAGTTTAAAGAGCTGTTTCCCGATAATGCTGTTGAATATTTTGTATCCTATTACGATTATTTTCAGCCGGAAGCCTATCTGCCCAACACTGATACCTACATTGAAAAAGACTCCTCAATAAATGATGAAATCGACAAACTGCGCCATTCTGCCACCAGATCACTTTTAACCCGTCGCGATGTGATTATTGTGGCATCGGTTTCCTGCATCTACGGCATTGGCTCGCCGGAAGCCTACAAAGAGATGCATATTTTCTTTCATCAAGGTGATGAATACGGGCGGGATACCCTGCTGGAGAAGCTGGTTGCCATTCAGTATGAGCGCAATGATACAGATTTCCACCGTGGCACTTTCCGGGTGCGTGGAGATTTGATTGAGGTTTTTCCTGCCTATGACAGCGAACGGGCGTTGCGGATTGAGTTTTTCGGAGATGAGGTGGAAGCGATCAGCCAGATTGACCCATTGCGGGGTATTGTGCTGCAAAAGCTGTCCAAATGTGCCATTTACCCTGCTTCCCACTATGTTTCCAGCAAAGAGACCATGACCAGGGCAGTGGAGCAGATACGTATTGATCTGGAGCAGCAGATAAAGGTGTTTAAAGAGCAGGGCAAACTGCTTGAAGCGCAGCGGATTGAGCAGCGCACCTTTTACGATATTGAGATGATGGAGGAGATGGGCTTTTGCCAGGGGATAGAAAACTATTCCCGCTATCTTGATGGCAGACAGGCAGGGGAAGCTCCTTACACACTGATTGACTATTTTCCCGATGATTTTGTGCTGTACGTTGATGAATCCCACATCACCATACCCCAGGTGGGAGGCATGTACCGTGGCGACCGCAGCCGCAAGGAAACCCTGGTGCAATATGGCTTCAGGCTGCCTGCTGCCCTTGATAACCGACCACTGAACTTTGAAGAATTTGAAAGCCGGATCAATCAGGTGGTACATGTTTCTGCCACACCGGCTGATTATGAGCTTGCTCAATCTGGCGGTGTTTTTGTGGAGCAGGTGATCAGGCCAACCGGTCTTGTGGACCCGGTTATTGAGATAAGACCTGTAACTGGTGGTGAGAAATCTGTGGGGCAGGTGGATGACCTGCTGCATGAGGTACGCCAGACCGTTGCCAAAGGTGATCGGGTGCTGATAACCACCCTTACCAAGCGGATGGCAGAAGAGCTGACCAATTATTATCAGGAGCTGGGCATTAAAGTGCGTTATCTGCACTCGGATATTGATACCATTGAGCGGATGCAGATTTTGCGTAGCCTGCGGTTGGGTGAGTTTGATGTTCTGGTGGGGATTAACCTTTTGCGGGAAGGGCTTGACCTGCCGGAGGTTTCACTGGTTGCTATTTTGGATGCAGATAAAGAGGGCTTTTTGCGCTCTGCCCGCTCCCTGATTCAGACCTGCGGCAGGGCTGCACGTAACGTAGCTGGGCGGGTTTTGATGTACGCCGATACCATCACCCGCTCCATGCGGGCTTGCATGGATGAAACAGAACGCCGCCGCAGTAAGCAACTTACCTGGAACAAGCAGCATGGCATTACCCCAACCACAGTTAAAAAAGCGATGCGCACAATTCTGGAATCAATAGAAGAGCATGATTATACACCTGTGCCGCTGGCAGCAGAAGTTGCGGAAAGCTATGGTGTAAAGCCGGAGAAAATACCTGCACTGGTTAAAAAGCTGCGTAAAGAGATGCTGGCTGCTGCCAAAGAGCTTGATTTTGAAAAAGCAGCAGAACTGCGGGATAAAGTTGTTGAGCTGGAAAAGGCTTTGTTGTGAAAAGCAAGGCAGTATGAAATAACCCCCTCCCCCTTCGGGTACTCCCCCTTGGCAGGGGGAGAGTTGTGAAACTCCCCTCCTTTTGAAGGAGGGGAAGCCCGCAGGGCGGGGTGGTTGGGTAAGTACCCCCACCACCGTCATTCTGCAGGAAGCGTTAGCGAACTTGCAGAATCTAAAATCGAGATCCTGCGACTAAAGCGCAGGATGACAGGTTTGGGCGCGCGGATGACAGGCTTTTGGTGTGCAGTTGGTCACGCCGTGCCATGCCCAAAAGAAAAGAAGAAACAAAAAACGGCTCGTTTCCGAGCCGTTTTTTTATGCTGCATATTTTAAACAACAATTAGAAGTTAAAGCGTGCCTGCAAACGTGCGGTGTATGGGTTAGCTGGCTTGCTTCCATCAGTAGTTGCTATATATCCACCTGGTGTGTTGTTTTTGTAGTAGTCACCAAGGACAACGTAACCAGCTTGTGCCATCAGCTTCAGGTTTTTGTAAAGCTGATAACCGGCAGTAAGACCGATTTCAGTACCCATGTACTTGCCTTTGTGGTCGTTCTTTTCGCCGGCAAAAGCAAAACCTACGCCACCATCAAGGTTAATTTTTTCAGTCAGCTTGGCATCATAACCCAAGTAGCCAACACCGATGTCACTGATGTTACGACGCAGGTAATTGTCTGATGTGGTGGGGCTGTTAACTGTGTTACGGGCAAGAATAATCAGACCAGACTCATTGTAGGTGTTAACAGTGCCGTTATTTGCATCGTGCATTACCGGACGCCAGCCTTTGTTATTCGATTTGCTATCCTTGTCGCCAGAGGTGTAAAGGAAACCGGCACGGGCTACGCCAGGACCAACTTTGGCTTTGGCAGCAATGTTGGCAGCCCAGCCCTGGTTTTTAGCATGTTTTGCACCACTTTTATCACTACCAGCCTGCATGGCTACAAAACCGGAAACATCAACACCACTAACCTTGGTTTGTCCGCCCAGACCAAAGGTGTGAACTGTGTTATCATTACCATGATTGCGATAGTCAGCGTTCATGTAGTAGGAGAAAGTGGCTTTGGTATCTTTGTTAAATGCAAAGGTGTTGTCCATGATGAACAGGTCAAGGTTATTGCCACCAAGGCGGGTTTTGTTGCTACCATCTTCAAACTGTGTACCATAGCGTGAGTAGCCAAGGGCAAGGGTGTAGTTTTTGCCAAACTTGGTGGTGGTCATAATTGCTGGCAGGTCAGCATCAATGTAAATACCTTTCAGGGTATCTTTATAAGCTTGCAGACCAACCTTGGTGTTAAAGTTTTGACCAACGTTAAAATCAAGATAGACATGCTTGGTCTGCAGGTTTACACCATCGGTATCCAGACCACCACCTTGCCCGTTTGCACCAGCAACACCACCTGCACGATCACCCCAAAGGTTGTTTACTTCAAATTGGGTAACCAGTTTCAGGTCATCGCTGGCTTTGGCAATATATTGCAAACGGAGACGCTGTTGCAGATAGTTATTGGTTTTTTTGTGCTTGCTGTTTTGGTAGACAGTGCCGTTGACAGGGGCAAGACCTTGAAACATATCACCGCTGCCACCGTTATTATAGTTGGAAACTGTGAAGTGGGTGTTAAACAGACCGTGGAACTCGTTCTCAAAGGCCATTGCAGGAAGTGCGGTTACTGCGGAAAGTGCGCCTGCTGCGGCAAGGGTTAGCATCTGCTTTTGAAACTTAGTCATAATTGTTACTCCTCCTTCTGTGGGTGTATGTGCTGCTTAATTAAATTAAATTTTTTACTTTACACTACTGTTACATTTTTAAAACAACTGCAAGTTTTGTTGATAATCACCACCTTTCTTAAAAAAGTTTAATAATTCAAGCAGGTTGCGTGATAAGCTTAATCTTTTCAGTTTTCTATACAGTGTTGCGGATATTACAATAAAAATATTAACTGTCAAGCGTAAATAACGATTTTTTTTTATGGTTATGCTGTTTTGTATGTTTTTTTGTGTAAACATGATGATTGTTGTGAGGTATAATTTTATTCAACCACCCGTCAGGGCATGGCACGCCATGCCCAACTGCACACCATATGTTGTCATCCTGCATACCAGAAGTCGTCATCCTGCGCTTTAGCCCAACCACCCCGCCCTGCGGGCTTCCCCTCCTTGCCAAGGAGGGGAGTTTTAAAACTCTCCCCCTGCCAAGGGGGAGTACCCGAAGGGGGAGGGGGTGGTGGTTCTCCCCCCGCTCCTTCAAATCATCGCACCATGCAGGTCACGTTTATGGTAACGCCAGCCAAAGGCAGCGGCTCTTACGTACCAATCCACCAGAAACGCTCCCCAAACCCAGTATAAAGACAGTTGCAACCATGAAACAGCCATCCATCCCAGTAATACCCGCACCCCCCACATGGTGAGCATGGTTACCAGAAATACATAAAAAGTATCGCCTGATCCCCTTAGTGATCCTGCATAAACAAAGGAAAGTGCCAGCGGTATCTGGGCAAACGCCACCAACCGCAAAAAGGTTGTGCCATAGCGGATAACTTCGGCATCGTTTGTAAACAGCCCGATCAGATAGTGGGGTATGAGCAAAAAGACCATTGCCATACATCCCATTACCAGCAGGGCAAGCTTCATTGCTTCACCATGACCGGCACGGGCGCGGCGGTATTGCCTTGCGCCCAGGGATTGCCCCATCAAAGTTGCCGCAGCTATGCCCATACCTGCACCTGGCATAAAGGAAAGGGATTCAATTGATAGCCCTATCTGATGGGCAGCGTAGGCAGTGGTGCCGTAGCTAATGATAAAGCCAGAGTAAAAAAGCTGCCCGCTTTGCTGGGCAACCCGCTCCAGGGCAACCGGCCAGCCCACCCGCCAGATGCGGGTAAAAAGCTCTGCCTTTGGTTTTAGCCAGCCAAGGTAGCCATGCCTGAATGCCTGATACAGCAGGTAACAAAAGCCGATAAACTCGGAGAGGTTAATCGCCATTGCTGCCCCTTTTACCCCAAGGGCAGGCAGACCGAATTTACCGTAAATAAGCGGCCAGGCAAAAATAATATGCAGGATATTAACCAGCAAAATACCTTGCATCGGGATACGGGTCTGACCGTTGCCGTGCATGATGCCGGAAAGGATGTTTACGCCGGTGGTCCAGAAAAGCCATCTGTAGATAAGGGTGATATATTCCCGTGCCTGTATCTGTACATCATCAGCGGCACCCAAAAGGCGGGTTGCATCACCGCCCCAGATGCTGCCGATGGTGCTGATAACAATGGTGAACAGCAGACAGGCAATAATGGCAGTAACGGCACTTTTTCTGGCTTCATCTGTCTGTCCGGCACCGGTGAGATAGGCGATAACAACTGTAGTGCCGGTGGATAATCCCCAGAAAATGGTCATGGTGCAGACCATCAGCAGCTGTCCAAGACCGGTGGCAGCAATGGCAGAAGCTCCAAGCCCACCGGTCATGAAAATATCGGCAATACCAACCAGACGTTGAAAAAGGGAGGAAAGCAACACCGGCAATGATAGCCGGAAGACTGATTGGCGCAAAGAGGCAGGTTTTTTACGGCGAAAGAAAATTGTTTGGTTACTCCGTCAGGGTTTGTGCAGTAGAGTCAGCTTGATGTGGTCAAAAATATTAATAAATACTGTTAAACTAAAATTACAGTTTCATTGTAACTGGCGACTGTTGCATCATGTGTAATTAGCCTGAGCGGCTCATGAAGTGCCTGAGCCAGCAGGATTCTGTCAAACGGGTCAGAGTGCAACAAGGGCAACTGCTCAACAATAACAGTGTGTTCAGGTGTGATAGGAAGCAACTGGTAGCCTGATTGTTTAAAGTAGCCAAGAGCCTCTGCACCAGATATTGGCATGTTACTGCGTGCCAGCGAGTATTTTATTGAGATTTCCCAAACAGATGCGGCACTAACAAAAACATGATTATCAGGTGAGGTTATTAAATATCTGGCATGACCTGAAAGCCGTGAATCATCACTAATTGCCCATAGTGCTATATGGGTATCAAGAAGTAGTTTCATGATTGGCAGCCAGTAAATAGTTTAGTGATCACACTGTTGTCATCATCAAAACTTTCTGGCAGCACAAACTTGCCTTTGGCAATACCAAGTCGCGTTCCAAGCGGCTCACTGGCAAGCAGTGCCAAGCGTGCAACCGGTCGTCCGTTCCGGGCTATTATGATTTCATCTTCCTTACCTGTTTCAAGTGTCTCCACCAAGTCAGAAAGATCATATTTTGCTTCAAATATATTGTCAGGTTGCATGAGCATAACCTCCGCTTTTTACAATATCTATTATTAAGACAAATTCCAAAGCAGCATTTCAAGCATATCTTTAGGGCTTTTGCCCACTTCGGTTACTACAGTTGGTTCAAAACCGCAGTGCATCATACATTGGGCGCAGCGTGAGTCTTTGCCAACGCCGTAGCTGTCCCAATCCACTTTTTCCATCATCTCCTTAAAAGATGGGTAATGACCATCAGTAATCAGAT
>Ga0265295_1009690_pt1 | contig 10219 bp, 8 predicted proteins | sample Munlansysbiofilm_FD_192503 | JGI IMG/M metagenome (GOLD analysis project Ga0265295, IMG submission 192503) | Leachate microbial communities from a municipal landfill in Southern Ontario, Canada - Methane capture system biofilm | ecosystem: Engineered > Solid waste > Landfill > Unclassified ...
TAAAATCGGTAAATCTGCAAATAATAAATTCATTTTTTTCCTCGATTCTTTTAAACCTTGTTTACTATACCATATCTACGTTAATAATACCACTAAAATCAATAAAAAAAGACTCATTGAGCCTTCTTTCTTCCACAATGTTCTCCGACGCAGTGTTCATTCGTCTTTAGGGTCGCTTTTGCCATGTTTAAAGCTCTGATCATGTCATCTTTTGTTTGCATACCATCAAGCTTAATTTTGCCCTCAATACGGATATGCGGGATATGCAAGATTTTTTTAAATAATGCATTTTCTAAATTGGATTCCACATGATTCAAATAGGCATCAGATGCTAAAATCTCTTCGACTGTTTCTTCATCTAAGTAATTCTTTTTTGCCACTTTTTTTAATATTTCTTGATTGATGATATTACTGGGATGATGGATTGTTTCTTCGATGAGACTCAAATTAAATTCATGCTGTGCATGATATTTTTTTGCTAAATGCGATAATCGATGCGCATCGATTGTCAAGTCTTTATCGATGGGATAACTCCGATAAAGTAGTTCTAAATCATCAATGATATAGTCATGAATGAGTTGATCTATTTCTTTGATTTGCTGATAAGATTGTTCGTGATTGAAATCAAACCATACTTCAATTTTCATACATACACCCTTTTCTTTTACTACACCTATTGTATCTAGGTTTTGGGGTGAAAATCAATTGATTTGCAATGTATCAAGCTCTTTGATAACTTCTTCTATATCTTTTTTTTGATAACCTTTTTGGTAAAGTTTTTCAAAGATCTTTTTTCTGAGTTCATACCCACTAAATTTTTTTGCATATTGCTTATAAGCTTTCATAAACTCTCTATGAATAATTTCTTGTTCGCTATATGATGACCAATCTAATTTTTCACGGATCACATCATCGATATCACTTAAACTAAATCCTTTTCTCAAAAAATAAGTTTTTAATTTTATGGTCATTTGTCGAATGGATTCTTTTTTGATTGTTTTGGCTTTATGAGGTATGATTTGACTTAATATCTCTTTTTCATCGATAAAAGATATGCCTCGATCAATCAATGCTTGTTGAATGCCTTTTTCTTTTAATTTGTAAGAAATACTTTCAGGTCCATCACTATATTTTTTAAGTTCTATATAGTTTTTGACATAGATTTCATCATTTAAATAGCCTTTGGATTCAAAATCTTTGATTAATTGTTTTATGATTTTATCCTCACAAAATATTGAAGATAAATAAGTTTTCATCTCATATGATGTCATCATTTTTGAAAGTTTTTTTAATCCTTTTTTACGATAAAAGTAAAATGCTTGATCATCTAAGATCATATGATAGGTCTTATCATCTAAGGTCATCATCGGTTTAAGATGATATTTTAAAAGAACCTCTGGTTCAATGTCCAAAGACTTTTCATCGATTAAAACCATATAGGATTTACTTTTTTTAACCACTTGTTTGATGGTGTGCATGGCAATCACCCTTTGATGATTTCGATTAATCTATTGAGTTGACTATCATAACGATAATCATTTATAAAACTTAAGTATAAATCATAGATTTGACGTGCAGTTTCGATATTTAATTGACCGTTTACTTCTAAATTAAATTCCGTTTGAAATTGCATCAGCAAATCTTTGGTTGCTAGATCAAAATAACCATCTGTTCTTAAGGGTTCTAATAAATCTTCTTCATAGTAGATATTTAAGAATTCTTGATAAGGAATAAGATCTAAAGAGACATCATCTTGGTTTAGTTCATTTAAGTAAATTGGAGTTCCAATCGTTAGGTATCCGTGATTTTCAATGGGAATCACTTCAAGTGGATTAGAAGATACATTTTGATGATCTTTATAAAACCATTCTCCCTCGGTATAAGTCAATGAATAATTGATTTCATTAATTTGTTGTAAAAAACGTGTATTTTGATATACACCTTTGCCAAAGGTATCTTCACCGTATAATAAATATCCACCATTTTCACTTAAAGCTGCAGCTAAAACCTCTGCTGCAGATGCCGAGCGACCATTCACTAAAACGACGATGTTATATGGTTTTTCATTCGATAAACCACCATGATAAAGTGATTCATTCCCGTATTTGTCGACCATTGTAAAAGCTGGTTCATTTGTTTTCATAAGAAGTTGTTGAACAATCCCAGGAATAAGCCCACTAAAGCCCTCATTCGATAATGCGGTAAGTGCACCACCTGGATTATTTCTGAGATCAAGGATTAATGTTTGAGAACTTTCTGATCCATCTAAAATCGATGATTCTAAATCTAATAAGGCCTCATTAAATACCTTGCTCGTTCCTTCAGTGACACCTTCTTGATAGCTAGAAAATTGATTAATTTTAATATAGCCAATTGAAGCTTCATCAAGATCAATGCTATAGGCTGTTGGTGTTAAAATTTCTTGATAGATAATAGCTACATTTCTTTCAGTCCCATCAGGATCTAAGACAATTAATTTTTTTTCTTCACCTATATCACCACTTAAATAACTGGTGACTGCAACCTCGTTTGCTAAATCTTCAAAATAGATTTTTTGCTCGTTTAAAATAATGCCGACAATTAGGTCATTTGGATAGAGTTTTTGATAGGCTGCCCCTTCAAAATAAACATCCGTCACCCGTAATAGATTTTCTTCAAATACATACCGAATACCCACGCCAACAAACTTTTCTTGATCGGATGGCATCAAATAAATCGATTGACTTGATAGTCTCGTATAAGGATCTTCGTTAAGTGCTCCATATGTATTAATTACAGCTTCCATTTGTGCAATAAATGCTAAATCAATGTCATCATCTGTAATGTCATAATAATAGTAATCTTTAAACGTTTGTGTAATATATTCAAACATTGTGTCACTCGAATTAGCAGGTGTTTTTGGAGCTTCTAATTTCTCATACTGCATCCCAGCAACAAACGCTAAAATAACACAAATTAAAAATATTAAGGCTAGCTTTTTACTTCCCATGAGGCTACCTCCCTTGAAAATCCTTCACCTAACGCCTCTTTCGTACGTGTCACAAAGGTAAATGCTTTTGGATCCACTTGCTTAATGATTCGTTTAAATAAATAGAGTTGATTACGATCCACCGTACACACAATCATCGTTTTCTTTTCTTTAGAAAATCCACCCATAGCATCGACTAAAGTTACGCCACGTTCTAATTCTAAAAAGATTTTTTCTTGCATCAACTCTGCGTAATTGGTGATGATAAAAACGGTGTACCCAGATTTTCCTTCGATCGATAATTTATCGACAATGAGTGCCGTTAAAATCATTGAACCTAGTGCATAAAGTCCTAATTGAAAATTAATTAAAATGGCATATAAGATAATGATGCCATCGGTTAAATAAATGGCAGTTGAAAAGGGAATATGTAAATACTTATTTAAAATATTTTGAATGATATCAATACCACCTGTGGTCGCATTTGATCGAAAGACGATTCCAATTCCGACACCTAAAAAAATGCCACCAAATAACGCTGAAATCATTAATGGAGATTCGGTTAAATGTTTCACAAAAAAGTCTTGGGATACTAATCTTTCTAAGATAAAAATAATCGTTGGTGATAAAAGTGTTGCATAAATCGTTTTAATGAAAAAAACTTTACCTAAAAAGATAAGTCCAATGATTAACAACACCGTATTGGCAATATACATGAAAGTACTAATTGGGATCACATCTTGTAAAATCACCGATACACCCATCACACCGCCAATAATTAAATTAAACGGTAATAAGAAAAAATAGAAACCAACAGACATCAAAATGACGCCTGCTGTGATTTCTATAACTTCTCTCCACTTTGCTTTATTCATTGATCTCACCTGATTTTAAATAGGCATTAATGAATCCATCTAAGTCACCATCCATGACAAGATCAACTTGTGACACTTCGTAGTTTGTCCTGTGATCTTTGACCATTTGGTATGGATGGAACACATAAGATCTGATTTGTGATCCCCAAGCAATATCTTTTTGTTCACCTTTGATATCTTTTAGGGCTTGTTCTTGTTTTTTAATTTCTTCTTGGACGAGTTTTGCTTTTAGAACTTGCATGGCAGATTCTTTATTTTTAAGTTGACTCCGTTCATTTTGACACGTAACGACGATATTGGTTGAAAGATGCGTAATTCTTACGGCTGAATCGGTTGTGTTCACAGATTGTCCACCGGCACCACCGCTTCTGTAAACATCTACTTTAATATCTTCATCTTTAATTTCAATATCGATTTCATCATCGATTTCAGGCAAGACATCGAGTGAAGCAAATGATGTATGACGTCTTGCATTAGAATCAAAGGGTGAAATACGAACGAGTCTATGAACACCACGTTCAGCTTTCAAATAACCATAAGCATATGGCCCTTTAATTAAAAGTGTAACACTTTTGATTCCGGCTTCTTCGCCTGCTTGATAGTCTAAGACTTCGACTTTATATTTTTTCTTTTGTGCATAACGAGAATACATCCGATAAAGCATATCGGTCCAATCTTGACTTTCTGTCCCACCAGCACCTGGATGTAGTTCGATAATGGCATTATTTTGATCATAAGGGCCATTTAATAGTGTCTCAATTTCAAATGCATGAAGATGCGTTTCAAATTGATCAAGATCTGATTCTAAGATCTCCCATTCTTCAGTGCCTTCTTCGGAAATTTCAAACCAATCAACTAATCCTTTAAAAGATTTACTCAAGGATTGAAATTGATTTAATTTCTCAATGATGGCATTCGCTTCTTTCGTGACTTTTTTTGCTTCTTTCGTATCATTCCAAAAACCTGGGGCTTGCATTTTAAGATTTAAGTCATCATAGGTTTTCTTTAATTTTTCAGGTTGAATGGCTCGTTTCAAATCTTCAAGACTTTGATTAAACAAAGCCATCTTTTTATTGACTTCATACGTTTCCATCATAGCCTCCTAGCGCCAAGGTAGATTTCTTTGTGACCGATTTTTTCTAACCTTTGGCTTTCTTGGCTTATCATCTGGTCGACCTTCGTTTGTTTGCGTGTTCTTAACTACGGCTTCACGTTCAACATTATATTGGATTTGTGCTCTAACTGCATAACGTGTGGTGTCTTGAGCAATTTTTCTTACCATTTCATTAAACATTCTCAAGCCTTCACCTTGATAAATGACCAATGGATTTTGTTGACCATAAGCTTGTAATGTAACACCTTGTCTGAGTTCACTCATCGCATCAATGTGTTGCATCCAGTATGTATCAATAATGCGAAGCATGATCACTTTCAAAAACTCTTCGAAAATTTCAGGTGGAACTAAACCCTTTTTACGATTGATTTCTTGATCTGCTAAATTCGTCACATAAGCTTTTAATTCTTCACTATTTAAAGAACCAATATTTTCCTCTTTGAGTGTATCTGGAGGAAAGATGTTTCCATTGAATTGCGCATAAATATTTTCATAATCAATTGTGATTTGATTTTTATTATTCGTGTGAATAAATGGGTTAATCATATCAACGATTGAACGTTTTACTGTATCTCTTACTTGATCTTCAATCGAAGGAAGGGTCAAAATATCACGTCGATTTTTATAAATAATTTCACGTTGTAAACGTAACACATCATCATATTTTAAGACATTTTTACGCGTATCGTAGTTATTCCCTTCAATACGTTTTTGAGCACTGCTTACAAAGCGTGAGAACATTTTTGATTCTAATTGTTCACCACTCTTATTCAATCTTTCAAGCATTTCTAAACGACTCTTAAACGTTTCACCACCGAAACGCATCATGAGTTCATCTTCTGCTGATAAATAAAATCTTGAATATCCTGGATCTCCTTGTCGTCCACTACGACCTCTTAACTGATTATCAATACGTCTTGATTCATGACGTTCACTACCAATAACCGCTAAACCACCAAGTTCAACAACACCTTCACCAAGTTTAATATCGGTCCCACGACCAGCCATATTGGTTGCAATCGTGACGGCACCTTTTTGACCAGCTTTTAAAACGATTTCAGCTTCTCTTGAGTGATTTTTCGCATTTAAGACTTCATGTGGAATCCGTCTTTGTTTGAGCATCCATGATAATTCTTCCGATGTTTCAACAGCAATTGTACCAATTAAGATTGGTTGACCTAAATTGTGTCTATGTTCAACTTCATCACATAATGCTTTAAATTTGTCTTCTTTTCTGGCATATAAAAAGTCAGGAGCATCGATTCTAATGACTGGAGCATTAGTTGGAATTTCGATGACATCCATATTATAGATTTCTCTAAATTCATCTTCTTCAGTCTTTGCAGTCCCTGTCATCCCTGAAAGTTTTTTATACATTCTAAAGAAGTTTTGATACGTGATGGTTGCAACCGTGACAGTTTCTTTTTTAATTGTCACGCCTTCTTTGGATTCCAATGCTTGATGAAGACCTTCTGTAAATTGTCTACCACGTAAAATACGACCGGTAAACTGGTCAACAATTAATACTTCATTGTCATCTACGACATAATCGACATCACGTGACATAATGTAATTAGCACGAAGTGCATTATTAATATGATGCACTAATGTGACATATTTTAAATCATATAAATTATCCAATTGAAAGACTTGTTCGGCTCTTGTAATTCCTGAAGGTGTAAGTGCAATGCTCTTTGATTCAATATCAATTTCGAAATCTTCATCACGAAGTGATTTCGCAAAACGATCGGCAGATTGATATAAATTATTATTGTTTTTAGCACCACCAGAAATGATTAAAGGTGTTCTTGCTTCATCGATTAAAATGGAGTCAACTTCATCGATAATCGCGTAATTAAGGCCACGTTGAGCAACCATATCTTTTGCATAAAGCACCATGTGATCTCTTAAATAGTCAAATCCTAATTCACTATTTGTAGAATACAAAATATCGCAATCATACGCTGCTTTTTTCTCTTCTCTTGAAAGATCACGAACATTTAATCCAACCGTAAGTCCTAAATAGCGAAATAAATCACCGATTTCGCCTTCAGCTTCACGACGGGCTAAGTATTCATTCACCGTGACAATGTGCGTTCCCTCACCATTTAATGCATGAAGATATGCTGGCATAACGGCAGTCAATGTTTTACCTTCACCAGTTTTCATTTCTGCGATATTCCCATGGAAAATCGCAACCGCACCAATGACTTGCACATGGTATGGTACGAGTTTTGTTACACGTCTTGACGCTTCTCTTACCACTGCAAATGCTTCAACCATTAAACTATCTAATGATTCACCATTTTGATATCTATTTTTAAATAGAGGAGTATATGCTTGTAACTCCTCATCAGTTAATGCTTTCATCTTATCCTCAAGTAAAAAAACCTGATCCGCAATCTTTCCAGCTTCTTTTAGTTCTTTTTTACTTGGGTCAAACCACTTTTTTAGCATAGGTCCACATCCTTTTCGTTCTTTATTATATTACTATAATAAGCCCTTATTTACAAGCGATAAAGACGATTCAAGCATAAATCACACAATCTAAAATGATAAAAAAATAATCGGTTTCCCGATTACTTTTGCTTAACTTAAATCTAAATTAAAAATCAAATTTAACGTCTTCTCTCTTTAAAGCTTCCGCTTCAAAGAATGCACGCTTTTCAAAATTCTTCCATTTTGCAATCATGTTACTTGGGAAGACAACAACTTTTTGATTATAATATGAAACATTTGAATTATAAACACGACGTGAAGCTTGCAAGTTTTCTTCAACTTCTAAAGTTGCATCTTGAAGTTTCGAAACATTTTGTGAAGCCTTTAAATCAGGGTATTGTTCAACGACAACATTAATTGCTTGTAAACCTCTAGTGAGTTCATTCGCAAATGCTTGCTTATCTTCAATTGATGCGGCATGTGCTGGTTGACGCATTTTAACAACTTTTTCTAAAGTTTCTGCTTCATGTTTCATGTAGCCTTTTGCTGCTTGAAACATTTTAGTGAGTAAATCAAAACGCTTCGTTAAAGCAACATCAATCGATGATTCGGATTCATCAATCTTAACAAGCATACGACGGAAACTATTGATTTCACCAATGATCCAAAAAGTAATCATCAATAGAACGACGCCTAAAACGATTAATACAATATAAATAGGGTCCATAACATTACATCCTTTCTAGTTCATCTTTTGAACTTTTGACTATCTAACCGCAACTCATTAATGATTGCGGGAATAAGATCGATATCTGACATAAAATCTTTTAAATTTGCTTCATTAATTGGTTTCTTAAGGGATAATTCCATATAATCATGGCGATCGTTTACGCCAATATGAAGTTCATTTTTAATGTAACAGTATTGAATGGTTCCTCGATGAAGCGCTTCTAATTCTAATAGTTTTTCAATCAAGGATGACGTAATGTGATAAAAAGCATATTCTTGAGTGGATGCATAGATTTGATATTTTTTGTTAAATTGAATACTTTCAGTTTCAATTTTGATGAGTCCACGTTTATCCGCAGAATTAAATCTTCCTTCAACCACTTTTAAAACATCTTCAAATTGACGTTCAAATGTATAGATATACCAGCGTCCTTTAAAGTATGTTTCATAGGTAACCGTGCGGTTACCATTTGAATCTCTCGTTTCATGACGTTCTTTTAAATCAACGTCAGAGACTTCAAATTTAACACCTTTATACATCCCGGAAATATAATCTTCACCCGTATATTTATCTGGACGTTTCACTAATCCCACTTGATTAATTCTTGAGACATTAATCATAAGTTCAGGTTGATACGTCACCGATTCAAACTGATCTTCTAAAAGACTCGTGATTAAATCTTTCTTGATTACTTTTCTAAAGGTATTATGGTGATTTCTAGCTTTACCAAAAAAATAGATAGCAATCGCAAACAACATAATGCCAATCACAAGGAGTGGACTAATCTCATTTAATAATCCGATGACAAAACCAATGATACCAATTACTAAGAGAATGATACCTGTTGTTTGTTCTTTTTTATATGCTTTAACGATTTTTAATCTTTTTTCTTCTAAAGCTTGTAATTTGTCCATGAGATCACCGGTTTTATTTTATAATAGATCCCTAAAAATTGCAATCTTATCTGTGTTTTCCCAACTAAAAGTTGGCTCATTACGGCCGAAATGACCATAAGCAGCTGTTTTTTTATAAATTGGCTTTTTTAAATCGAGTGCATCGATGATTCCTTTAGGTTTTAAGTCGAAATTTTTATGAACAGCTTCATATATTTTTTCGATTGCAACTCTTTCAGTTCCAAACGTATCAATATATAAACTGACCGGTTCTGCAACCCCAATAGCATAAGCAATTTGGATCTCACATTGGTCTGCAATGCCAGATGCTACGATGTTTTTTGCAATATATCTTGCCATATAAGCTGCACTTCGATCGACTTTCGATGGATCTTTACCTGAGAATGCTCCACCACCATGACGTGCATATCCACCGTATGTATCCACAATAATCTTACGACCGGTTAAACCAGCATCTCCATGAGGTCCACCGATGACAAAACGTCCAGTAGGATTGATTTGGAAAATGGTATTTGAAGTTTCATAAGTTCCAATCACTGGCCAAATGACATGTTCCATGAGTGCATTCTTTAAATCTTTTTGATCCCAAAATTCATCGTGCTGAGTTGAAAGAACAACGGTATGAATACTTTCAGGCTGATTCTTTTCATTATATTGAACCGTCACTTGAGTTTTACCATCTGGACGAAGCCCTTTGATAATCCCTTGTTTTCTCACATAAGTTAAACGTTCAGCTAAACGATGTGCTAAATAAATGGGGAGTGGCATAAGTTCAATCGTATCCGTATTTGCATAACCAAACATCAAACCTTGATCTCCCGCACCTTGTTCCTTATGTTCTGTTTCATCGACACCCATCGCGATATCAGGGGATTGTGGCTTAATCAAAACATCCACTTTAACGGTATCTGCATTATATCCATATTCTTCTTTATCATAACCAATGGTTTTAATCGCACCTTTGACAATTTGATCAAAATCTAGTTCTGCATTGGTTGTAATCTCACCAAATAATAACGCATAATCTGTGGTCACTGCTGTTTCACATGCCACTCTAGATTCAGGATCTTGTGCTAAACACGCATCAAGAATCGAATCGGAAATATAATCTGCAACTTTATCTGGATGTCCCTCTGTGACAGATTCACTACTAAATAATCTTTTCATGTATATCTTCCT
>Ga0265295_1009691_pt1 | contig 10219 bp, 11 predicted proteins | sample Munlansysbiofilm_FD_192503 | JGI IMG/M metagenome (GOLD analysis project Ga0265295, IMG submission 192503) | Leachate microbial communities from a municipal landfill in Southern Ontario, Canada - Methane capture system biofilm | ecosystem: Engineered > Solid waste > Landfill > Unclassified ...
GGTTGGCGAACGGAAGGAGACGTTCGATAAAGACCTTCATCATACTGGAGATATTAGCGTATTTCAGCGGCGTTGCCAGGACAAGGATTTCGGCACCTTCACCCTGGGACAGCACCTCAGCCATGTCATCATCCTTGATCACGCACTGACCGGGGGTTGCAAGCCAGCACGAAAAGCAGCCCCTACAGTGCTTGATATCCTTTTCCGCAAGGCATATGTTTACCGTCTCCGCGCCAGCTGCCTCTGCCCCCTTCAGGAAACTGGTGACCATGGCGTGTGTATTGCCCTCTTTCCCCTTCGGACTGCCGTTTATTGCGGTGATTTTCATGCTGGCTCCTTTCTGCGTGATGTGATTTGGTTTTCATCCGGAAACGCAGAGGAATAATGCCACAAATCACGTTAATATAAACCTATTACTAGTTACAGGGTGGGGGTGCCTGAAAGATACTTTACATTTTGGAGGGGGCGGCTTCAGAGGTCATTGCAAGAAGGGGAGGGCATAGTGAGGAGGGTTCGTACTCAGACCTCTTGCCTGCATTCGATTCAGCCGATGTCGATAAGGCTGGATTCTGCGGCAACTGCAACGGCTTGTAATCTGCTCATCACGCCTAGCTTTCGCATCATGTTATACACGTGAAAATTTACTGTCCTTTCGCTGATCCCGAGAATGATCGATATGTCCCAGGAGCTTTTGCCCTGTTTCAGCCAGTTGAGGACTTCCTTTTCGCGTTCGGAAAGATTACTGATTTTAGACCCGATCTGGCTCTTGCCCCAGATTCGGGAGAGGGCTAGGTGTAACGAACTGCAAACATCGGACATATAAAATTGCAAACATCACCATTTCGTGACCACATTAATTGAAAATATCCGCACACTCAAAACCGAATTAACTGCAAATGAAACCACATTATTTGCAAATAGACTGCAAACATAATTTTGAAACCACATTAACTGCAAATACTGGGTAGAGGGGATACTTGCCCCCTGCTCTACCCAAAGCGCTGGTCAGGCGCAGCATCGAGCTCTCCGCATCCCTCAGGATAGTGGTGGTACCCTTTGGCTCCCCGCTCTATCTCGCCCCAAAGATTCCATGGCAGAAGAACTCCCATCTTTCCCGTGATAACCGGGCCTTCGTGATTTTCTCCTTGAGCAGCCCAGAGGTTACAGCGCAATGGGGCCGGGCGGGGAATGAGATGGGCGGTCTATTCGGTTCAAGGCCAATATTCCTGTCGCCATCGGCATGTTTAAGCACACGGAAGAAATCAGGCGCTTACCGTGGAGCCGTAGTATTGAAACTCCGGTTTTCGGACAACGCGACACTTGCATTCCCCTGTCGAGTAATCTAAACTTGAGACGCTATTCATTCAATATATTTCCTTTTCTGATTCCATTGAGCGTTGAACAATTAAGCCTGACTTTCACAGTATCAAGAGTCATCGAAGATCTTGCGGCGCCGAGGAACATTTAGAAAAAATCAGGCGATAATGATCCACATCGTCTTCGCGCCTTACTCGACACGGTGTTATTACTCCGGCAACTAAACAGCGCAAATTCCAACAGCGTGAGCTTTATAACATGCCGAATTCGCGTTGCTAAAATCTAAATCCGGCTGATATGCTTGATCTATTTGATTGCCGCAGTAATACCGTGGTACATATCACTTTGGACAAGGAGTGCACAATGCCATCTGAAGAAAAAACCGACAAAATCGATTCCACCCTGATTCAAAGCGGATTTGACCTGGAACTCCTTTTCTCCAGCCGTCTGGTGCAAATCTACCTGGACGCCCTGTTTTCCGCCAGGGAGGCCTCGGGCGAAATCCCCTTCGGCGGCGAAGATCATCGCAAGGTATTTCGCATTCTGCGTCTTTCCAACGCCCGCTTCATCGCCGGCGAATCCGTTTCAACTGATGCCGAGTTGGCGGTTGACATGGCTTACCAGATCGACTCCATCTCCGGAGAGCGCATCGATGAAGGCATGCAGGTCGTGTATCTGAACGTGCGAGTGAGCGGGCTCTCTACCAGCGATATCAGCGCGGCACAGGGTGCCCTGACGCTGATGGTGTCTTTTATAAAATCCCAAGGGGATATTGACGTTCACGACAAACTGAATGACTCGGACTGTTTGTCGCTGATTGTCATCCTTGGCACAGTGTTCTACCAAGCGCACCCCATCGACCTGGTGCCCGGCGAGGTGCACCGGGTTGAAATCCAGACATTCCCGGCAACCCAGGAGCATCCCGCGGCCATGGGGGTGTATGTGAATTTCAAATTCCGCAACAGTCCGTTGCCCGATGACTTCCTGGAATTCGAGCGCGGCGACCCGGGAAAGGCAATCAACTTTCTGCCCTGGGAGTACGACTATGCCATAGGCGTTTCTCCGGAGGTGTACGACAAACTGGGGGCGCACATACGCCATGAGTATTTCGGACGCGCCTATACGACGCCGGGAGGGGAAGTGAAGTACTCCTACGTCTGGTCAGAGGCCGGCCAGGAGATAAACTGCAAAGCGGTGACGGTATATCCGGATTACCGGGTGAACATGTATACCGACCAGAAAACGGGCAGAACCGTCTCGGAGACCGTATACACCGGCGGACTGCGGATGAACATCCATACCCACGTCTACATGAGCGAGTACGACGTTAATGCCGAGGCGGATATCAAATTCGCCGTCTTTCCCACCGAGAAGGACGGCGTGCTGAATCTTGAACTTAAATTGCTGGACACGGATGTGGATGTGAGTTTTTGGGATTCGGTGCGATCGATCTTCATGGCGGACAACGGCAACTTCATGGCCCTGTGGATCTGCTTCCCCATTGCGCTCATCGGCGTGCCCATTGCGGGAGCGGTTAAATGGCTTGCGGCGGAAATCGGGGCGTCCCTGGCGGAAGACGAACTGACCGACCAGTTAAAAGCAGGCACGGCCAAAGCTCAAAAGAAAATCGCCACTGTTCTGGACTACCTTTCAGGTCGAGTAACCTTCCTGAAAAAGCGCATGGACCCGTTCTACACGACACACATCCAAGCGGTCGTCGCCTGGAAGGAAGCGCGTTTTGACGAAAAAGGCATGCGCATGGGCGGGACCCTTGAGAGAGCACAGGAATTCGTGCTGAAAGAGCAATACAGCGTGAACGAAAAAGGAGAAAAGACGGAAGAACTGGTGATCTGCGACAAGACCCGCACCAGCGACGGCGCCATTGACAGGCTGGTTTACCGAATCGCCGATTATCAGGACATCTTTGAGGTTGACACTTTCCCCCGGCTTGACCCGGTGGGCAAGCCTGATGAATTCCTGCTTCCCGTCAGCGAGATTATCAACCGTATTCAGGAAAAACGGCTGGATGTGATGGTACAGCTGTACCCGACGCACGTTCGGATCAGGGACCATCATATCTATGTCATCCAGTTCCACTCTGGCCTGGTGTTGCGCCCGCAGGAAGCCGGGGAGTTGCAATACATTCACCGCGCTCTTCGTGTCATGGGCTATGACTTGGTGCGTTACCGACACACACTAAAGTTCTACTACCGCGGCGAGCGGGATCGCAGGGAAAACAACAACCTGTGGTCTTTGCCACACGACTCCTCTCTTGAGCCGTAATGGGTGGCTCATTATGATAAGGGGCGAGTCGCCGTTGTGCCCTGTTCCTGCTGTTCCTTTGTCTGGAAGAGGTTATCCTTGACACCGACATGTCGCTGGCTCTCTATTGTATCTATGTTCAGTCTCGCGCGGGTATTATGGCTTAACCTGTTTGCGGTTCTTACCCCCATATCCCTGCCTTCCGCCGGCAGCGGCCAGGAATTCAGAACCATAGATCCGAGCGGTCAATGGAAAGGCCAGCACAGTGTTCTCTCTCTGATGCTGGCCGGCGATGCGCTTACCTTTTCCTACTCGGCGGTGTTCGGAGCAACCGCCCACCTGTGTGACGGCGTGGGTGTGGCAGGCCTGATGAAAGAAGGCGAATACCACTACGTTGACAAACAGGGGACGGTGGCGTTTCTGGTGGACGAAAACGGCGTCATGATGCGGACGGTGGACGGTATTGCCTCGTTCTGCGGCGCCAACTGGCCCGGGGACGATTTTACCCGTGACGGGTATGAGTCGTTGACGCACTGCATCGTTTCAGTTCCCAAGGCCTACTTCCATGTGGCCATAAGGACTCCGCCGGACAGACGAAAAGGTTTCGTTCTCAAGGGTGACAGGGTCGAAACGGTGTCGACGTGTTTTGAGGGCGGGGATGACTGGGTTTTCGCCCGTTTCCGCGGATCAAAAATTGCCACGGTGGGGATGCTTCGCAAGGACTCACTCGAATGCTCGCCTTAACCATATTCCAGCAGGTTTGGAACACTCAGAAAAGGACATTCGGAAAATGAAATCCCTCACGCTCTTTCTTCGGGCAATTCTGCTTCTCTGCAGTGCGGCAACCTTTGCCGGTGCCGGGATGAATCATACTTCATGGCGCACTGTCTCGTTTGACACTCCAACGGCAATGTCGCTGCCTGTGGAGATCGGTCTGGATGCGGTAACCGTTACGGAGCCGCCGGACGCGCTTCACGGCAAGTCTCTAATGGAGGTTTCCCTGGTAGCCATACCCAAAGATTTGAGGGAAAGCCTGGGAAACAGCGACTCCGAAGTCCTGAACTACGTGAAGTCAACCTTCCTTGGAACGTCCAAGCCGGCGGACAAAGCCGTGGAACGATCCTTCCTCAACAGCAAGGTGAGTGGAGAACTCATTTCTTCCAAGATACCGGTGCCGAGAGAGATTGAGGTATACCTGATCCCGCTTTCCGGTGGCGAGTCCGTTGCTGTTGCCTTTTGCCGAGGTCTCAGTGTCCCCCGGGAAAAATTTGAGTCGCTGATCGAGACTGTGGCCCGGTCATTCCGGGAGTCGGGCAATAAGTAGGCTCGTTTAAAAATAAGAAATCGGACCCGTCAGAATGGAGTAAGGAGGTGATGCATTCCTTTCAGTAATTTGTTGTAAGACGTTTCATGTAATGATTCTGTGCACCACATCAAAAAGGAGGCCATAATGAAAAAACTGCTCATCGCTCTGCTGTGTGTTCTTCTCGTGCCCGTCTACGTCTGCGCCGCCGCTCCCAAGGGTAATGCATCCCAAGGGTAATGCAATCAAGACTCTTACTTGCACGGACATGAAGCCATTCCAGGATGTATCTCCACTCAATTTCGGTACTATCCGTTCGGCAGGCGCGCAACGCAGCAAGGACGGTAAAAAGATAGAGGTCTACCTCTCCAACGGGAATTTCACCGTGGAATCGATGTCAAGCGACATGGTGCTGCCGCTGAAGAACAAGAAAGATTTCATCCTGGTGGTGACCTTCATGAACGGCCCGAATCCGGTGGTTGACGGTTCTTACAGCCCCAAGGCAGGCTACGGCAAACCGTTCTGGAGCTTTGCGGCGGTGAGGGTTCTGTCAAGTCCGAAAGGGAACACGGTTTCCTTCGGCGTCACGGAAGGGAAAGCCACCATCAGCGGGATATCCTCAGGAAAGATTTCCGGTACCTTCCAGTTGCAGCGGAAAAACGGCGCCAAGGTCGTGGCCGAGGCCTCCGGCGCCTTCAATGTGCCGTTGACCATCTCAAAATACTGAGGGCCAGGATTTCTCCTACCCATCCGATGGAACTGTGATAACAGGAACGGCCGTACCCGCCGGGTTTCGACAAGCCCGGCGGCACTTCAATCCAATGGAATATAAACAGGCTTGGCGAGGTGGATGGGTGCTCTATTTTCCAGCCGCCTATACAAGTCAAACCTGTTCACAGTGCAATCATGCGTCTCCGGGCAACCGGAAGTCCCAGGCGCTTTTTGTCTGCGAGAACTGCGGCCATACAGCAAACGCCGACGAGAACGCGGCAATCAATATCGAAAGGGCGGGGCACGCCCGGTTAGCCTGCCAAGCGAGCGGTGCGGTAATGCCGTCGGCAACAGGAACCTCAAGGATTGCGGCCTAGCCGCTGTCCCTCTGGAATCCCCGTCTGCTCACGGCGGGGGGGATGTCAATTGTGGTTATACTGACGTGGAATCAATTGAAGAAATAACGCGAGGAATGGTGAATACGCACTTTAAGCAATGGTGGAAACGAAAAGTTTGGAATTCGACTACACCGGATCAGCTCACGGTCGCCTTAAGAAAATTCTTCACTTTTCTTGCCACCGAAAAGGGGATTGTCAACGAAAAGGCCATGAAAGGGCTTCAGTAAGCAGGGGGCGATGCCAACAAGGCCAGCGGGTGGTCAAGGTCAGTAAAAAGGTCATCAGTAATGATAACCTGGAAACCTGCGCCCCAATTGCCCATGTGATGAGTTCATGGAAAAGGAGATGCACTTTGAACCGATTCTGGAAATATATGTTTGATGCGTTCGGGATCGTTGCCGCGGCAACGGTTCTTTTCTGGTCTCCGTCGCCGGCATGGTCGGCCGGGAACATCGACATCCGCTATCTTATCCAGGGCAAGAAGGTGATCCCCGTTTCCTGCCGCATCGGCGACTGGGAGGTAACCGATATCAAACTGCCCGAACTGGTGGTGACGAATAGACGGAAAATCTCTGTTACCGTGGAAAAGGTGGAAGTGATCGGTACGGTCTCCGGCAGCGAGGCGGTGCGCCTACGGATCTCCAGGAAGCCGCTGACGGAAGCGATCAGCGGGACCGCCGACATGCTGAACAAGCAGAAGCCGCCGCTGTCGACCGTGCGGTTGTCTTTCGGAAACGTGGCGCTTCCCGAAGGGGTGCTGTCGGAAAACGGCACGGCGGTCTCGGGGCAGAGCATCCTCCTCCCGCTCTCGAAGATTGCCTATCTACATCATGTCGGTCACCGGAAGCTGGACGGCATGGAGATTCTGCTGACCGTCACGTCCGGCGGGAAGAAGACGGTCTTCTCTTTCCCGGTGCGGCTCACTCCCTACGAGGTGAAGGGGAAATACGTCTTCCCGGTGAAAGGCGACGTGCGGATGGCCTTTCTCCCCCTGAGCTACATCCACCACCGGGCATCCGCCTCCCAGGAATTCGCCATGGACCTTGTGGGGGCCAACCAGAAAGACGCGGCCTCCTTCACCGATATTTCACGCCCCGAACCCGTGAGGCTTTCCGATTACGGCATCTGGGGCCGGGATGTCCTTGCCGTGGGAGACGGCGTTGTCGTGGAAACCGGGGACAGGTTTCCCGAGGAGCGGATGAGCGACCCGGCAACATTCACCAAACCCGGATATGCCATTGGTCTCATCAAGGAATTGATCCCGAAGATCGGCTGGACCAATGCCGTGGCAGGGAACTATGTGGTCATCGATCACGGAAACGGTGAGTTCAGCGCTTACTGTCATCTCCGGGAAGGTTCCATTCGCGTCAAGCCGGGAGAAAAGGTGAACAGGGGTGCGGTAATCGCCAAGGTCGGAAATACCGGTAATTCCGGCGCTCCCCATCTCCATTTTCAGCTCATGGATTCCCCGGATTTCTTTACTGCCAACGGCCTTCCCATGATGTTCGAGAATGTGCCGGCGCAGGTGATGATCGCTGAATTCCCGGTTACGGGCAACACCCTGAGCTTCAGCGACAGTATCTTCTCCTCGGCGCCGTGACAATGATGCATTGTATGAGACGAATCTGTGTGTTATGCGGATCAAGCCCCGGCGCCAGGCCTGAATATCTCGAGGCGGCAGTACACCTCGGTCACACCCTTGCCCGCAACAATATCGGTCTGGTGTACGGGGGCGCACTGGTCGGCATTATGGGCAGGGTCGCCGAACCCGTTCTTGAAAAAGGGGGCGATGTTATTGGTGTTATCCCGAAAGCTTTGGTGGAAAAAGAGGTTGCCTTCACCGGCTTGGCCGATTTGCGCGTGGTTGATTCCATGCACGACCGGAAGGCCTTGATGGCGGACCTTGCTGACGGGTTTATCGCCCTGCCCGGAGGGCTGGGTACCATTGAAGAGTATTTTGAAATTGTGACCTGGGCGCAGCTCCGCATCCATTCGAAACCGTGCGGGTTGTTGAACATCAACCAGTATTTCAGGAAGCTGATGGATTTTCTGGATCATACCGTTACCGAGAGATTTGTGGAACGGGAACATTGTTCGATGATCCTGACGGATGACGACCCGGAGCGGCTGCTCCGTAAATTCGAGGCATATCAGCCACCGCTGATGGACAAGGCGCAATGGGTTTTGCGGTTTTCCCAGGCCGAAACCTGAAAGGGTCGGGCCGTATCGGGAGTGACAGACATGAACGATTCTTTCAACGGTTTTTCACCCAATGCCGTCGCCTTTTTCGAGGGGTTGGCCGCCAACAACACCAAGGCTTGGTTTGAAGCCCATCGGAGCGACTACGAAAAATACCTCCTTGAGCCGCTCAAGTCCCTGGTCATCGACCTGTCCGGAGTCATGCTGGAAATAGATCCCGACCTGATAACCATCCCGGCTGTAGACAAAACCATCTCGCGCATTTACCGCGATACCCGCTTTTCCCGCAACAAATCTCCCTACAAAACCCGTCTCTGGATCAGTTTCAAACGTCCGAGCCCGGATTGGAAGACTGCTCCCTGTTTCTTTTTCGAGATCAGTGCGGATGGTTACCGCTACGGCATGGGGTTCTACAGCGCCATGAAGGAGACCATGGACCGTCTGCGGCGTTTCATCGAGACCGAACCGGCACGATTCCGCGAAACGGTTGTCCGGCCGGCTACGCAGGACACTTTTACCGTGGAAGGCGAGCGCTACAAACGCCCGCTGAATACCGCTCTTCCCGACGATCTGCAAAGATGGCACGGGCTCAGGAACCTTTATTTCATCTGCAACCGTGTTCCCGACGGCCGGCTTTTTTCGCGGGGAATCCTGGAGGATCTGCGCGTCGGGTTCGGTCGACTGTCGCCCCTGTACCACCTGCTGTGGCGACTGAGGGTGTAAAACCAGGTATTCAGATCACCGGTTTGCTGATGACACGTCATGAAACCGGTTATGAGGTAAGTATCTGGCGGGATCGGCCAGGAAGGCCTCCATAACCTCGTTCCTCCTCTTTGCCACCGGCGTGATCCTGCCGGTCATTCCCTATTTTTTTCTTTCCGGAACCGCGGCGCCGGCAACCAGCGCCGGGTAGGTACGGAGGTGCATACAGATGATTCCATTCCGGCTGCTGTTCGTCTTTCTTCTGGTAGCGGTTCTGTCCGGCTGCACACTTTTCAACGTGGATATACTTTCTCCGGCAAAGCCCCTGGAAGAGAAGGTCGTCGAAGGAGAAGGGCGGCCCAAGCTGCTCCTTCTGGATATTGCCGGTTTCATCTCGGAGAAGGAGTCTGACGGAGTGCTTCCGGCAAAACAGAAAGCTTCGATCGTGTCGCGGGTGAGAGAATCCCTGCGGAAGGCCGAACAGGATAATGACATCGCCGGGGTCATTCTACGTATCAATTCGCCCGGCGGAACGGTGTCTGCCAGTGATATCATTCATCACGAGATACAAGGGTTCCGGAGCCGCAAAAAGGTTCCCGTGTACGCCTGTATTACTGGACTGGGGACATCGGGCGCGTACTACATCGCAACCGCTTCGGATCGAATCACGGCGCACCCGACTGCGGTAACGGGGAGCATCGGCGTTATCCTGCTCAATTTCAACCTGGAGGGGCTTCTCGGCAAGATCGGCGTTGCCGAGCAGTCGATAAAATCCGGCGCGAAAAAAGACCTCATGTCGCCTTTCAGGGCGAGCACCGCGGAAGAACGGCGAATCATGCAGGAGATAATAGACAGCCTCGCCCGGCGCTTTTTCGATGTGATAATGGCGCGCAGGAACAACCAACTGGAGCGGCAGGAACTTGAGAAGCTGGCGGACGGGCGGGTTTACATGGCTGAACAGGCCGTTGCGGCGAAGCTCATAGACCGTACGGAATACCTGAACGAGACAATCACCGGGATGAAAAAGGCGCTGGGGATCAAGGAGGCGAGGGTGGTCGGCTACTACCGTCCGGGCGACTACCGGGGGTCAATCTATTCCTTTTCGGATACCGGCGCCGCGTCGTGCGTCAACCTGATAAACATAAACGCGGACGGTCTGGAAATGCAGTCCTCACCGCAGTTTCTCTATCTGTGGCGGCAGTAGGGCATTCGGCCGAAACACGGCATGAGCCGGCAGATACTAAGCCGGTTATCTCCGGATGTCAGGTTGCCGCTCGACAAAGACCGGGCGCAGCCGCCTCGATGTTCAGTGGCGACCGGAGTGATA
>Ga0265295_1009692_pt1 | contig 10217 bp, 8 predicted proteins | sample Munlansysbiofilm_FD_192503 | JGI IMG/M metagenome (GOLD analysis project Ga0265295, IMG submission 192503) | Leachate microbial communities from a municipal landfill in Southern Ontario, Canada - Methane capture system biofilm | ecosystem: Engineered > Solid waste > Landfill > Unclassified ...
GCATTTTTTGGGCGACGGTGAGCATTTCAGGGTCGCGCAAAAAGCGCTTGCACAGTTCGCGGATGGGGCCGGGCACTGTGGCTGAAAACAGCACGCGCTGGCAATCGGCCGGGGTCTGCTCCAGAATGGCTTCAATATCTTCACGAAAGCCCATGTCCAGCATTTCGTCGGCTTCGTCCAGCACGGCCACACGGATGGAATTCAGATTAAGGGTGCCGCGCTTCATGTGATCCATGACGCGGCCCGGCGTGCCCACCACGACCTGCACGCCCTTGGCCAGGGCGCGGAGTTGCCGTTCAATGGGCTGGCCGCCATAAATGGGCAGAATGGCGACGCCGCGCTTGCGGGCGGCGAGCTTGTTCAGTTCTTCTGACACCTGGATGGCCAGTTCGCGCGTGGGGCAAAGCACCAGAGCCTGCACGTTTTTGCCGGACGTCAGTTTTTCAAGAATGGGCAGGCCAAAGGCCGCCGTTTTACCGGTGCCTGTCTGTGCCTGGCCAAGCGCATCCCGCCCTGCAAGCAAGGAGGGAATAGCCAGAATCTGTATGGGGGAGGGCTCTTCAAAGCCCAGATCTTCAACGGCTTTCAATAATTCGCGGGATAAACCCAGATCTTCAAACGATGCGGTCATGCTGTTCCTGAGATAAGATTTTAACGGAAGAAAATTTCGTGGGAAAAAATATAGCCTCATCCGGGGCAATACACAATGAGTATCATACGGGCGAATATACGTTTTTTTGCCACGCCGCGCATAAAAAAATCAGAAGTAGGCCATAATCAATGGTTTCTGGCTGTTTGCTTTTGTTTCGTGAGAGAGTATAATCTTGAAAATGGCTGAATGTAGGGGGCTGCTCCGGCAGCCAACTTACGGCCTTTAACAGGAAGGACGGTTTTTATGGGCGCATTGAGTATACAGCATTTGCTGGTCGTGCTGGTAGTGGTACTGTTGTTGTTTGGCTCTAAAAAATTGCCCGAAATAGGCGGCGGACTTGGCAGGGCTATCAAAAATTTCAAGAAGGCGACCACGGAGCCGGATGAAATTGACATAACCGCTCGCAATAACGGAAACGATCACAATAAGTCTGCCTAACAGGCCGGATTGAACGTCTTTTAACCGGTTTTGCGTAGCCCCGGGCCTTGGCCCGGGGCTTTTGCGTGGCTGACGCCATATGAACAGACAAAGCCCCGGTCAAGGCCGGGGTTTTGTCTGTGTTGGCGGGCCACAGCGTGCTGCCCGTAGTGACTGTCTTTAGGGCTGGCTGCATGGCCGCTCTGCGAGACCTGCCAACCGTTGTCAATGCTGCTTTCATCATTTCCTTCAATGTGGCACGCCTTTTCTGGCGCGTGCTGGCCCGTTGCTGCCGCATGTTGCCGCAGCAAGCGGGTATGCCTTCCCGGCCCGCTCCCTCACAAAGCATTTCTCCCTTTCCCCCACAAGGCGTTTCAACGTGACGCAGTCCTGAAGCCTAAAACGCGGGGATGAGCTTTGCGTCAGTGAACTTGAGATTCTTGAGCAGGGTTTTTCCCGTGTTCAGGTCAGGGCCGACAATGGAGGTCACCGCAAAGGTCTTGCCGTTGGAGCCGAAGTACGAAATGCCCTTGGCCCCGTCCTGTTCGAAACTCGACACGTAGAAGCCGTTTTCCTCGTGGGGGGCGCTGGCGGCAATGCCGCCGCTCTTCATGCCCTTGACGGTTTGCTCGGCCACATCCTTGGCGCTCATGGGGGCGTCTACCACTGTAACGGTCACTGCGGTGCCGTCAGTGGTGTTCTGGAACAACACTACGCTGGAACCCTGCTGGCTGATGATTTCGTTGGGTTGTGTCCAATCATCGGGGAGCGTGATGGAAAAATGGGGGGTCTTCACCTCGTTGGCCAGAGCAAGGGTGGCGCAGAGGGTAAGGGCGGCGGTGAGAGCAAGGCCGAGAATGTTTTTCATATAAGAATTCTCCTGGGTCATACAGACGTTTTTACGCAACTGTGGGTTTTATTTGGTATGTTGTGGAATGACTGGTGCGGTTTAGAGCAATTTCACTAGCGATGCTGTCGCCAACCGTAAGGCTTCTTCGTCGCCTAAAGGCTGCCGCTTGAAACTGCTCTGCTGACGCGAAGGCGCAGACGCCACGAAGTGGCGTGGATTCTGGCGAGCTTTAGCCGTTGCGGCGAAGGAAGCTACGGCTAAAGCTCGCCCCAGAATGATGCGTTGAAACAAGGAGTATTTCAAAAGCAAAATGCTCCAGAGTATTTTACCTTTGAGAAAAGCTGCATGTTCTGATGCTGCACGAGAGCGCGGAGCGCCATAATGCAGGGTGGACTCTGCCGAAGATCACGTTTTTCGGCAATAAAAACGGAAGTATGAAGTATCTCAACGGCAATCTGGTCTGGAGCCTCGCACAAGTACAAAAAAATTTGTCAGGGCTGTAACTCATGACTGACTGCTATCCGCATCTGCGGGAACAGCGTCGGGGAGGTGTTATGGGGCGTAGCACTGGGGCGGCATGCGCGGGCAGGCCCCATGGATCCTTTGGGTCGCCGTATGGTGGCATGCCCATACAAAAGGTGATGCGGGGGCTCAAACCAAAAAGGGGGCATGCCAAACGTGCCCCCTTGTTTCAGATCGTCTCAAGAGGGTCAGCCTTTAAAATTTTTGGCTGCGAAGTCCCAGTTAACCAGCTTTTCCAAAAAAGCTTCAATAAACTTGGGGCGGGCATTCCTGTAGTCAATATAATAAGCGTGTTCCCATACATCAATGGTCATGACAGGGGTATCACCGGTGCGCAGCGGGTTGCCTGCGGCCCCCAGGTTCTGGATTTCCAGCGCGCCGCCGGGTTTTTTAACAAGATAGGTCCAGCCTGAGCCAAAGTTGCCGGCGGCTTTGGCCGAAAATTCTTCCTTGAATTTGTCGAAGCTTCCCCATTGTACGGTAATGGCATCAGCCAGCGCGCCCTCGGGTTTTCCGCCGCCATGGGGCTTCATACAGTTCCAGAAAAACGTATGATTCCATACCTGCGCGGCATTGTTGTAAATGGGCGAATCCGGGGCTTTTTTGATAATCTCTTCCAGCGGCATGTCCTTGTAGTCTGTGCCTTCCTGAAGATTATTCAGATTGGTGACATAGGCCCTGTGGTGTTTGCCATAATGATATTCCAGGGTTTCCTGTGAGATGGCGGGCGCAAGGGCGTTCATGGCATAGGGAAGTTCGGGTAGAATTCGTTCCATAGCTAACTCCTTATGGTATGTTTTGGGGCTGCAAAACAGACAGGCCGATGCCTCCTCCCCAAAAAGTACTCAGACCAAGCATAGCAGTTGCCAATAGATAGTTCAATATTGTTTGCCGCCCAAAACGGCAGCAATAATTTGTTGCAGGAAATGATGAAAAACAGGTGTTTTAATTAAATAGTGGCTGCAATTTGATTGCGGGCTGTACCGCTCCTGCCATAATTCTATTTGGAGGGCCAGGGTTTCAAATTGATAGCGCGGGGTGTGCAAGCCAATAAACAGCCCTGTCACCTGGCTTGTTATGGTTGCGGTGGCTTATGGAGGTCTAGCGGGTTTGGAGCAGTTTACGAATCAAAGGAGTTAACTGCTCTGCAAGGATTTTCAGGACAATCCTGCCAAGAAATGTGAACAGACAGGTTTTTTTGCCTGCCGTACGCGAGTCTTTCAACGTGTACCTTGGCAAACCGTTTCGGAACGCTGTTTTCCGAGTTCGATTTGGCCGCATCGGCCCCGATCGTCAGTTGAACGCCGTGGCCGCGTCCGCAAGCGAGCGGTACCGCCTGCTCGCGAAAACAAAGACCGCCAGGCCCATGCACGGAGCAACGGCCAGGGCCAAAAACGCCGCATTGTAACTGATGTAGTGTGCGAACAGGCCGCCGTACGTAGTGCTGAACGCCGCGCCGAGTCCTTGAATGGTAAGCACGAAGCCCAGACCCAGGTTGACGTGTCCGCTGCCGCGCAAGATCCTGGCCACAATGCCGGGCGTGGCTACGCCCATCAGGCCGCTGCTTATGCCGTCCAGAATCTGCACGGGCACAACGCTCCAGGGGCTGTCGTAAAAACCGGCCACAAGGCCCCGCACCGGCAGCGCCAGCAATGCAATCAAGAACAGCATGCCATAACCGCGTCGAAGGGCTGTCCAGGCTCCGAGAAGCGCGGTGGCAATCATGGTCACCTGGGCGATGATGACGGTCACCCCGGTGTAGGCCGCAGGATTCACGTCAAAACGGGCGACGGCCGATTGCCCCAGAAGGGGAAGCATGGCCGCGTTGCCAAGATGAAAAAACGCCAGGGTGATTGCTATGGCCAGCAGGGCGCGGTCTGAAAAAAGCGCCCGCAGGGGTATGGGCGCGGCATCGGGTTTTCCCTGATTTTCTTCAAGGCCGCGCGCCGTTGCATTGTTGATGTGCGCAGGGTTGATGCCTCCAAGGCACATGATGCAGAGCACCCCCATGACTGCCATGACAAAAAAGACGCCAGGAATGCCGTAGTAATAGCCGACAACTGTTCCGAGAACAGCCGTTGCGCCGTTGCCAAAATGGTTCCATGCCTCATTTTTGCCAAGGCGTGCCGGTAGGCCCTTCTGGCCGACCATGCCCAGGGTTATGCCTGAAAGGGTCGGAGCAATGGCCGCTGCCAGAGCGCCCTGCAGTATTCTGGACGTCCAGACTGAAAAGGTGTTGAACCATAAAAAGATGCCGCCGCAAGCCACCACAATCATAATAACCGTGGCGCCAAGGAGCAGCCGTTTTTTGTCGGCCCTGTCTGCAAGCGCGCCCAGGGGGGTGGTGCAAAGCATACCGGCAAGGCCTCCGGCTGTCATGACATATCCGATTTCGTCCGGTAGCCAGCCCTTGCCTTGCAAAAAAACTCCAACAAAAGGCCCCAAACCGTCACGTACGTCGGCCAGTGCAAAGCAGAGCAGGGAAAGGAAGGTCAGGGATCGTGTCTTGGATTCGGCGTGCATAAGGACTCGAGTAGATGGGACATTATAGCCTATCTGCAAAGGATACTTCAGTTGGTGATGGCGCGCAAGATGTGGTGGCAACAAATAATGCTGGGATTCGTTCTGTGAGCATTGATTTATCTATACGCTCCCTACTGCTGTAAATAGCATCATATCTATCAAGCTGTATGCGGGTCTGGATTCACAATTGTCCGCCAGGTATTCTGCCAGCATCCATGCTTCCATGCATGCCTGTTATTGTATGCGCCACGTCTGTTTTTATGCATTGCTTGCAATGGCCTTCATGAGGAAACCTGGGCTGTTCAACGCGACTGCAGGCAGGTCTTTTGTGGATACATGTGATCAGCGCAACTGAAATGAGTATTATGCTATGGTGTAATGCCATGTTTTTTTACTGTATTAAAAATATTGTTTCATGATCTGGTATGGTGTGATAAGCTCTCTGTGGAAAAACACTTTCAATGAAAAAGCGCATTGCGTGTTTTTATATAGACTGTCTTATTTTTTTAGGCCAGGGACATGGTGCAGGAAGGTCCCTGCTATTTATTGAAGCCTCTAATCCTTTAAAAGAATCGACCGATTTGGAAATAAATACTTTCTTTAAGGTGAAAATATGAAAATTTCACATAAGCTTTTGTGCATCAGTTGCGTTCCTTTGCTGGCCTTTCTGGTTTTAAGCGTCATGTACGCCCGCATCTGGAGCAATGAAAAAAGTACCATTGTTGAAATCAGGCACAATATTGACCTGTTTATTCCCGTTTCGCGTCTCATCCACGAACTGCAGAAAGAGCGTGGCCTGACCAACGCCTTTCGGGCTGGCGCGAGCAGAAGCGACATGGACAGGCAGCGTGAGCAGGTGGATGCCATTCTTACCGAACTGCCCGCAGTCATCAGCGCCGCTTCCCTGAGTGCCGATCAGGCACAGGATTTCAATGCCACGCTCAAAGAGGTGGCGGCCGTACGGCAGAAGGTGGAGCAGGGCGGCAATACCGCGGATCTGCTGGCTGCCTATGGCGCGCTCATTGCCCGTCTGTTGGAACATGAGAAAACCGTTGCCAATCTGCGCAGTTTTCTCGGCATCGACAAAACATTCACCACGGTGGAGCTTCTGGAAAGCGCCAAAGAAAGCGCTGGCCGGTTGCGCGCCGCTCTTTCCGGCGTGCTCACCGCAGACAAGGGCATAACGCTGGAAACCTTCCAGCGCCTGGTGGCGCTCAAGGCCCAGATGGATGCCAATGTTTTTTCCAAAACAATGGTTCTGGCGCCCGAAGGGCGGCAAATCCTGACCGCCATGCAAAACTCCCAGCCCTGGCAGGACGCCGACAAGGCATTTTATGCCGTGCTGGCCCACTACGGTGAAGGCAATTTTGGTGTTTCCGGCGCGGTCTTCTTCAAGAACATGACGTCGATCATTGATGCCATGGCCAGCGTACGCGATATAGAGTTCGCCGCTCTGGAAAAAAACATGAACCAGACTTATGCGCAGGCATCCGCCACGCTCACCCGTCTGTATAGTGTCATGGGCAGTGCGGTGCTGCTGATCCTGCTTATGGTTGTTCTGGTCATACGCTCCATCAATGGGCCCATCAGGACGCTCATCAATTACGCCAACGAGGTTGCCTCCGGCAGGCTGGACGTGCCGCAGCTCACGGGCATGCGGCACGAACTGGGGGCCTTGTGCACGGCCCTCAATATAATGATCGCCAATCTGGAAAAGATGCTGCGCCAGTCCGAACAGGCCAGCCAGCGCGCCCATGAAGAATCGCAAAAAGCCCATGTGGCCATGGGGCCGAAGAGGCCAAGATCAGGGCCGAGCGGGCCAAGGCCGAAGGCATGCTGGCGGCGGCGGCCCAGCTTGAGGGTGTGGTGAAAGCCATGGGCGAAACCACGCAGACGCTTGAGGGGCACGTGCTTCGGGCTGAACGCGGAGCGGGCAAGCAGGCCTCGCATATTACAGAAACCGCAACCGCCATGGAAGAAATGAACGCCACCGTGCTGGAAGTGGCCCGAAACGCGGGGCAGGCATCCGACGCCTCCGGCGCCACCCGTGAAAAGGCGGGCAGCGGCGCTTCCGTTGTGCATGACGCCATTAACAGCATGGAAACCGTGCGTCAGCAATCGCTCAAGCTGCGTCAGAATATGGCGCAACTGGATGATGACGCCAAGGGCATCACACAGATTATGGGCGTCATTTCCGACATCGCGGACCAGACAAACCTGCTGGCCCTGAACGCCGCCATTGAGGCGGCCCGCGCTGGCGACGCCGGACGGGGCTTTGCCGTTGTGGCCGACGAGGTGCGCAAGCTGGCGGAAAAAACCATGGCCTCCACCACGGAGGTGGGCCGGACAATCGCGGCCATCCAGGCTTCGGCAAGAGAAAGCACCAGTCAGATGGATGAGGCTGTGGTCTCCATCGAAGAGGCGACCCGCCTGGTCAACCTGTCGGGCACAGCCTTGCAGGAAATCGTCAGCATGGCTGACGTCACGGCTGATCAGGTGCACGCCATTGCCACGGCCGCCGAGCAGCAGTCCGCCACGTCCGAGGAAATTAACCGCTCGCTGACGAATATCAACGGCATCTCCGGTGAAGTGGTTGACATCATGCACGAGTCTGCCAAGGCCGTGCAGGAGGTTTCCACCCAGGCTGACGTGCTCAATGGCCTGATGGAAGAAATGAAAAAATCAAGCTCGGTATAAGATTGAAAAGTGGCGAAGAAAGATAGAAAGGAAAGGGCGCTTAACAGCGCCCTTTCCATATTTGTGCCCCGAGGATGAAGCAGGCTCGCCCGCTTCCGGTTTGCTCCGAAAATGAAGTGCTTGCCGTGTTGCTAGCCCTGTTGGGACAAATAGTCCGTCACTTCCTTGAAGGCCGCCTTGCCGCCAAGCAGCGCGCCACCGTAACCCCCGCCCGGCGAACCCCAGGCGCTGGCAAGATACACGCCCGGCACCTTTGTTTTGTTGGGCAAACGGGTCATGAAGGAGTTGTCAATACTCTGGTTGTACCCATAGAGCGCGCCACCAGTATTGAGCGTGAAGCGGTAATTGGTCAATGGCGTGGAACTTTCGCTCATGATGATCATGCTGGAAAGACCGGGAATGGCCAGTTTTTCGGCCTGAGCGATAAGCAGGTCGGTCAATTCCTGTTTCTTTTTGGTATAGGCGGGGCTGTTGCCCGCCAGATAGTCCGCCTCCATTTCCTTCCACACGTCATATGAGCAACTGGCCACTATGCTTAGGCTCGAGCATCCCTCAGGGGAAAATCCCTGCTCAAGATTGTCGTACACCATGAGCGAAAAGCCTGACTTGTCAAAATGGGCCTGCATGGCTTCTTTGAAATTGGCGTCCAGGTCCAGGCTGGCGTAGTAGGAAACTTCGGGATGCGGGAATTGTTTGGTAATGTCCCGGTCAAGCCCAAGCCACACAATGACGCTGCCGGGGCTGAAGGTATAGGTATCCAGCTTGTCGGCATATTCTTTGGCGACGCTTCCCTGCGGCAGGAGCTTGTTGAAAACCTGCGGCGCGCTGGCGTTGCAGACCACGGACTTTGCCTTGAATTCCCGTCCGTCGGCGGTTTTGACCCCTGTCGCTTTTCCATTGGCAAGCGCTATGGATTCTACCCTGGCGCCATAGCGCACCTCGCCGCCGGCATCCGTGATGACCTTGGCCAGAGCGTTTGACAATGACTGCGACGTGCCCTTGATATAGGAACCGCCGTTTTCAATATAGTCGCCCGTGGGATCAAGGTAATAGAAAGCCGAGAGACGCGAAGGCGGCAGCCCGTAGTAGCTGCAGCTCTGCCCCAGAAGCGCCTTGAGCCGGGGGTCATGTATGTGTTTGTCCAAAAGCTGGCCCACCGTCTTGTCCCTGATGTCCCACAGGGTGGGAAATAATTGCGGAAAGCGCGCTTCGTCCGATGCGGACAGCCCTTTTTCCAGAGCTGCACATTCATCCATGACCCGTTGCCACATCGCAAAATAGGCAGTCAGCCCCTGGCGTTCGGCCGGAAACATGTCCGCCATTTGCCGTTCAAATCCTTTAAGACCGCATTTGGCGGGAATATCCACCGACAGGCCAGGAAACCGTGAAGACCATGCGTGCGGATGGTCGAGCAATTCCAGCTTGTTCCAGATGCCGAGGTCTTCCAATAGCGCCTTGGTGTCTCCAGCGGCGAGTACGGAAGAATGTAGAGACACCTCGCACAAAAAATCGCCTTTGTCCGACCCGCGCAGAAAAGACGTGGCATAGCCCCCGGGCACCTCATACTGTTCAAGCAACAGTACCTTGAATCCGTTTTTTGCCAGGTAGCCGGCGCAGGTCAATCCTCCCAATCCCGCTCCTACAACAATGGCATCGTAGACGCCGTCTTCCGGTTTGGGGGCTGCTCCTGCGAATTCCCATCCTACCAATGAGCTAGCAGCTGCAATGGCGGATAATTGAAGGAAAAATCTTCTGTCCATAATAACTCCTAGCATAATATTGGTATGGTCGTAGGGTATAAGAAATGCGTGGCATGTCAACGTTCTGAGATATGTAAATATATTATAAAAATAGTATGTTATAAGAGGTATTTTCTAAAAATAAAATTATCTTTTGATGGTGCATAACACCATTGTATGCAAAAAAATATAGTTATATTATAAATATTGATTTGTGTGCTTAAAATGCAGATATTATGCGCGCGTACAATTGTTAAAAAAATGTTGTTATAAAGTGTACAGTTGAAAAATTACTGTTCATGATGTCTGTATGCAAGAACATACAAAAGAATATTCATTTTATTTTTGTGAAGAAAAGCAAAAGCAAGAGCCCATGGACTGTTACAGGCATGCAGGACGCAGCTACAAGAGAGCGGCAAGCAGGATGCCTGGGCAAGGGATGAGCGGAGAGTGGGCAGGGCGGTCACTGGCCTGGGTGATACCTGGCAAAAAGCAAAAAAATACCCCTTTAAGCAGAGGCTCAAAGGGGTGGTGATCTCTTGGATGGATTATAAAAATAAACGGGATAAAACGGATAGGCCAAACAGCTTTGCGGGGCTTGGCCTGTATCAGCCCGATGACTGCAAAAGCAGCGTTTGGCGGAGACGTATAGGGGTCGAACCTACCACAGACCGTAAAGCCTGCCACCGGTTTTGAAGACCGGGCGCCACACCGGTGACGAAACGTCTCCGCGTAATATCCTGTATGATAAGCGAAAATGAAAAACCCCGCAAGTGGCAGGGGTGATATTTCAAAGAGTCTTTTTGCCATTGCCAAA
>Ga0265295_1009693_pt1 | contig 10216 bp, 6 predicted proteins | sample Munlansysbiofilm_FD_192503 | JGI IMG/M metagenome (GOLD analysis project Ga0265295, IMG submission 192503) | Leachate microbial communities from a municipal landfill in Southern Ontario, Canada - Methane capture system biofilm | ecosystem: Engineered > Solid waste > Landfill > Unclassified ...
TTGATAATATTTTTCAAAATTGGTACGTAGTGACTCTGTCAACGTACTTTTTGCATCAGCACAATTATAATAAATATTTTGTAGCATACCCATATTTTGTTGTACGCTCATTTCGCGTGATAAGTTGTTACGCTTGTCGTTTGGCAAACTCGCAATCCAATCTAAGCGCTCGTAGATTTGCGCTGCAATGTTATTCACTAACGCATCGGCTTGTTCATGTTTACCCAATTCGTAATAGTAATTGGCTAAGAGCATCGATGTGTAGTCGTGTGGCACTGTTTCCGCAGGAATAACTTTCAAGCAATAATCTAATGCTTCTAAAGCCTTGTCGGTTTTTCCTTCTTTAATTAAGGCTCCAATCAATTCTGAGAACATTAAGCGGAATGTACGACACATACGTAAATTGTTTTCGTCCAAATACACGTTTGGATTATCGACGCCTCCATATTTGAATTTGTACAGCATGTTGTCAAACATAACCTCGGTGTTCACGCGTTCGGCATCACCTTTTATAGGCACCAAACGGTAAGCTAAGCCTTCCAACTGCAAGTACTCTTTGACATTTGGATAAAATTGTTCGCCCACGGTGACGGCAAAGTACATAGGACGTTCCCAATTATTGCTGTTGATCATTTCCAATACCATCAAATCAGATTTCTGAGCAGAACGGCCGAGTTTAATACTCATTTCATCTACAATTTTGTCAGCCTCTTCTGGTTTTACAGTACCTGTTTTTAGTACTTGATCTTTGTTCACTGGAACTGTCACTGTGCTAGCGAACATCGTACCAATGCCGTCTTCAATAAATTCGGGAAGACGAATTAATTCTAAAGCCGTTTTTAAAGGCATTTGACCGCCAAAATTCGGATGGTCAATCACCCGTGAAATATCTAAACTTCCGCTTACATAATCTTTACGATCCCATGAAATAGGTAGCGGTGCCGATTCATACGCTTCACGTTTCATTTGGTCGATGTACCAATCTGTTGATAAATAACTCAAGTTACAAGCGCGTACGTCGGTACGTGTGCCTTCTACTTCTTGGTTGTACCAAATAGGGAACGTGTCGTTATCGCCATTACAAAAATAGATAGAATTTGGTGCGCAACTGTTCAAATAATTAGCTCCAAAATCGCGTGCCGTGGTGCGACCGCTACGGTCGTGATCGTCCCAGTTTTCGGCTGCCATAAGTGTAGGAACACCTAAACCAAGAATTACGGCAAGTACAGTAGCTATCGTTTTTGGCATGAACTTTTTAAGTCCTTGTATCACGGCTAGAATTCCTAAACCAATCCAAATAGAGAACGCATAGAACGAACCAGCATACGCATAATCACGTTCGCGTGGTTGGTAAGGCGTTTGATTCAAATAGATAACGATAGCAATACCTGTCATGAAGAATAACGTAAAAGTTATCCAGAAACTTTGAGTGCCTTTTTTACCGTTGCCCAATTGCCATAGAATACCTAAGATACCCAATAATAACGGCAATAAGAAATAGCGGTTGTTACCTTTATTTTCACGCATAATGGCTGGTGCATTGGTTTGGTCACCGAGCATGGCGTTATCAATAAAACTTAAACCTGTAATCCAATTACCATGGTCAATTTCGCCGTGGCTTTGAATGTCGTTTTGACGACCGCTAAAGTTCCACATGAAATAGCGGAAGTACATAAAATTTACTTGATATTTGAAGAAAAATTTCAAGTTTTCGCCAAACGTAGGACATACTATGGATTCCATATTGCCGCAACGGTCAACTTTGATACGGTTGCCTTTTACATTGGCCCAACTTTTATACGCATTGATATGATCTTCGTTCGTGCTGTACATACGAGGGAACAGCATCATAAAACGTTCGTCCATTTCGTAACCACGGTGTTTGTAACCCGATATGGTGTATGAATCTTTTTCTCCTTCTGTTGTTTTTTCTTTGCGAATCCACACTGGAGAACCTTCTTTTTGTATCGGCATACAATTGTTACCTACCACTTCTAATTTTTCAGGGGCAGAGTAAATGGCGCCATAAATCAAAGGGCGATCGCCATATTGTTCACGATTCAAATAATATTGTAATGAGAATACATCATCAGGTGAGTTTTGATCCATCGGCGTATTAGCTGCCGAACGAATCACAATCATGGCGTATGAAGCATAACCCACCAACATCATGGTGGCACACAAAACAATGGTATTTAACCAACGACGGCTAATCTCTTTTTTGTATAAAAACAAAAATAAGCCACCACCAATCACAAGCAGTAAACCAAGTATCAAATTATCGCCTACAAATGGAATTCCAAGGAGCGTTAACGCTGCTAAGAATGCAATTTTTGTACGTACTACGTTTTTGCCCGCTTGTGTTTCGTAAATAGCCCATACAAGCGTAGCAGTTACCACAATCAAATAAATGATTAAGCCCGTGTTAAACGCCATGCCAAGTGAATTTACAAATAGCAATTCGAACCAGCTAGCTACTTTTACAAAACCTGGAATCAAACCGTAAAGCACTGCTACTAAAATGGCACCAGAGGCTACAATAGCCAAAATGACGCCTTTTGTAGTTGGTGTATATTTTTTGAAATAATAAACTAAAACAATCGCTGGTATCGCCAATAAGTTCAGTAAGTGGACACCAATACTTAACCCCATAAGGTAAGCAATCAGAATAATCCAGCGGTCAGAACCTGGTTTGTCGGCAGCATCTTCCCATTTCAGAATCACCCAAAATACCACTGCGGTGAATAACGAAGAATACGCATAAACTTCACCTTCAACAGCCGAAAACCAAAATGTATCAGAGAATGCATATGCTAATGCGCCTACAAGACCAGAACCTAAGATGGCAATGATTTTGGTTACAGACATTTCTTCGCCATCTTTCAACAAGATTTTGCGTGCCAAATGTGTAATGGTCCAAAATAAGAATAAAATGGTGAACGCACTGCATATAGCCGACATGGAGTTAACCATAGCCGCTACTTGTGTCGTATCGGATGCAAACAAGGTGAACAGACGTGCTGTCATCATGAAAAAAGGAGCGCCAGGTGGGTGACCTACTTCCAATTTAAAGGCTGATGAAATAAATTCACCACAATCCCAAAAGCTAGCTGTTGGTTCTATGGTGAGTAAATAAGTGACCGCAGCGATGGCAAAAGCCACCCAGCCTACGATGTTGTTGAACAATTTGAATCGTTTCATTATGGTTCTTTTATAATGTGATTATCATTGAAAATTGCAGCGCAAAGATAACAAAAAATACTATAACTGTGGAATACCTTATTTAACCGTTTTTTTGTGGATAATCTATGGTATAATGTAGGCCTCTACTTTCTTTGCGAGCGGTGGCTTGCTTTATAATAAGGTAAGCCACACTGATGCAATTACGCAGTTCGCAAATGTCGCGGGAAACAACCGAACGGTCGAATAAACTTTCGGTTTCGCGAAACAGAATTTCCAAGCGCGTCATGGCACGTTTTAGGCGTAAGTTCGACCGCACAATACCCACGTACGACGACATAATTTGTTGTACTTCTTTCAAACTTTGCGTGATTAATATCATCTCTTCGGGCAGCGATGTGCCGTCGTCGTTCCATTCAGGAATGACTGCTTGATTCGTAAATTGGTCTACCTGTTCCAATACGTGTTCGGCTGCTGTATCAGCATATACAATGGCTTCTATTAACGAATTTGAAGCTAAACGATTAGCGCCATGTAAACCGGTGCAGGAACATTCGCCGGCTGCATATAAGCGGTTGATGCTGGTTTTGCCATGTTCATCTACCACAATGCCACCACACAAATAGTGCGCTGCTGGGGCTACCGGAATGTATTGTTTGGTAATATCGACACCGAACGACAGACATTTTTCATAAATCATGGGGAAATGTTTTTTCGTTTCTTCGGCCGATTTATGCGTGACGTCGAGGTAAACGTGGTCGGTTCCTGCCAATTTCATCTCGTTATCGATGGCGCGCGCCACAATGTCACGAGGCGCTAACGAACCACGTTGGTCGTATTTGTGCATAAATTCTTCTCCCTTTTTGGTACGTAACACCGCACCATAACCACGCATGGCTTCGGTAATTAAAAACGAAGGATGAACGCCTGGATGGAAGAATGCTGTTGGGTGGAATTGTACAAATTCCATGTCGCGAATCACACCACGAGCACGATGTACCATAGCAATGCCGTCGCCAGTAGCAACGAGTGGATTAGTCGTAGTTTGGTACACATTGCCAATGCCGCCTGTGGCCAACATGGTCACTTTGCCCAAAAATGTATCAATATGTTGATTGCGTGTGTTGAGCGCATAAATGCCGTAACACTCGATATTCGGTGTGTGGCGTGTCACAATTTCGCCCAAATGATGTTGTGTGAGAATGTCTATCGCAAAATGGTGATCAAACACCGTAATATTGGGGTGCGATTGAATCCGTTCGATTAAACTTTGTTGAATTTCGGCACCCGTAGAATCTTTGTGATGCAAAATGCGAAATTCAGAGTGTCCGCCTTCTTTGTGTAAATCGAACGCGCCGTCGGGCGTTTTGTCGAAATCCACGCCCCATTCGAGCAACTGTTTAATTTGTGCGGGCGCATTTTTTACCACTTTTTCTACCGCTTTCAGGTCGCAAATGCCATCGCCAGCAATGAGTGTGTCCTGTATGTGTTTTTCGTAATTATCTACTACCGTGTTGGTGACCGACGAAATGCCACCTTGCGCCAACGCGGTGTTGGCTTCGTCCAACGTGGTTTTACAAAGAATGGCCACTTTCCCTTTATTCGCCACTTTGAGTGCGAAACTCATGCCTGCGATACCACTACCAACAATCAAAAAATCAAATTTACGTATCATAGAACCTCGTATTATGGAATCCGTATTTTGTTAATTCATTGAAAAACAAGGAGTTGTTTTCTGTGCGCAGCGTGGTTGTTTTTCGAGGTCAAAAGTACTAAAATCACATGAGAAACGTGCAAAGATTACCGTTTTTTGACATTTTTTCAATGCGCGCCTAACGGTAAGCTGCTTTACGGCTGGTATGTTGATAAAAGGTTTATAATAAATCGCTGATTTTTAAAAATATTCTTTTGTAATAATTTGTTAAATGTTGTATATTTGAGGCGGTAAGAAAAGTATATTTAACTAGAACTATAACCGAATGCAATATAGACAAGAACATATAAGAGAAATTGAACAAATTATTAGAGATGAGAAATTGCCAAGTCTTTCAGATAATGGCTATCAGTATAAGGATCATAATGTATTAAATTTATGTAATTCTAGTATTCAAAATTGTAATCAAACGTTTAAGAAATTCCATGAATTAAAAAATATTTGGGACTTAATTAATTGCAATCATGACCTTAAAATTTTCACTGCATATCTCTATTATTATAGACCTTTAATAAATAATCCAATTGACGAAGCATACTTTATAGAGGGTAATTTTATGTCAACCTATTTTCAAAATAATGCAGATAGGCTTTACTCCTCTTTTGTGAGTGCCTGTTATGAAAAACTCTACAATTTTTGGGATAGAATTGGAGATGCATTAGCCTATTATTTAAATGTTGATATCAAAGAGGACAAGATTTATTTTCCCCAAATTATCGACATTCTGACAAACCAAGATGCTATCAGAAACAATCCTTATTTCAAAAAACTATTAGATTTTAAAAATAACGAATTTAAGGAGTTTAATCAATATAGAAAAGAGATTGTACATTATTATCAGTTTGAAACGACGTTTAGATTCGAACATACTATTAATAATGGAGATATCGGTGAAATTGAAAAACTTTGGAAAAGGAAACAAAAAATGCCAGAATACTTCAGACAACATTTACAGCATTCCTGTGATGGATATTATAACACTTATAGATTAATAAATAACTTGCCATAACATCAATAGTTTCGTGTTGTTTCAAAAGTTTTAAGAAATATCTATATGATTGTGTACATATTCAGAAATATAATTAAATTTGTGGTATGAAATTTAATTAATAACATTAGTTCCTTATGAAAAAAATTATTCAACTTCTTATTTTATTAATCACATGCATGAATCTTAATGCACAAATGATTCCATTAGAAGATTTACAAAATCTCGTAAAAAACGATGATGTGAGCGAATTAGTAAATATTATGAGAGATTTAGGATATAATCTTGAGCATATTAAAAATGCTAATGCTGGAGAAAAGGGGTTGTCAGTCCCAGCCAAAGTCGTTTATTGGAGTTATAACTGTCGTTTAGATAAGGATTTAGATAAATGGATGGTTGATATGGATAAATTTTGGGGTTATGTCAGATTAATTAAAAAAGAGAATGGAAAAACCATTTTAGATTTTACGGTCAATATTAATTTTGGCAATGAATACGTCAAAAATATTGATAAAAGTTTAAGATTACAGGGTTTTCAGGCTCATACAGAATTGGATGAAAAATCTAATAGTATTTTCACTTATTACACAAAAGATGATTATAATTATACAATTATTATTGAACAGACAAGAGTAGATTATACCATTTATATTAAGTGAAACATCCGTCGGGGCGGATTTACAATCCGACCCCTCAAAAATACTATGCAGATTTATAATCCATCAATAAAAGAACAAAAACGGCTTTGAAGGCATACTTCAGAGCCGTTTGTCGTATTTAGCGGAGTTGGTGTGTCAATTTGTCAGAAATTACGGTTTGGCATTTTATTTGAAAACTAAAGCACGGTCGGCAGCGCTGACCGTATCACTATTCAATTTTAAAAACTTATTATAGTATGGCAAAAGGAAACATTGGAGTAACGACGGATAACATTTTCCCCGTTATTAAGAAATTTTTGTACAGCGATCATGAAATTTTTCTACGTGAGTTGGTGTCAAATGCGGTAGATGCTACGCAAAAACTAAAAACCTTGGCGTCGGTAGGCGAGTATAAAGGCGAAGTGGGCGAGCTACAAGTGGCTGTGAAAATCGATGCTAAAGCGGGCACGTTAACCATTAGCGACCGTGGCGTGGGTATGACAGCCGAAGAGATTGAAAAATACATCAATCAAATTGCGTTTTCGGGCGCTACCGATTTTTTGGACAAATACAAAGAGGACGCTAATGCCATTATTGGTCATTTCGGTTTGGGTTTCTACTCGGCGTTTATGGTAGCCAAACAGGTGGAAATTTTTACCAAATCGTACACCGATGCGCCTGCGCAACATTGGAGCTGCGACGGTTCGCCAGAATATACGCTCGAAGCGTGCGATAAAGCAGAGCGCGGAACGGATATTGTGTTGCATATCGACGACGATAACAAAGACTTTTTGGAAGACGCACGCATTAGCGGTTTGTTGACCAAATATTGTAAATTCTTGCCTGTGCCTATCGCTTTCGGCACTAAAAAAGAGTGGAAAGATGGCAAAGAAGTGGACACGAACGAACCAAATATCATCAATAATCCAGAGCCAGCGTGGACTAAAAAGCCAGCCGATTTGAAGGACGAAGATTATGCTAATTTTTACCGCGAACTTTATCCATACAGCGAAGATCCACTGTTTCATATTCATTTGAACGTGGATTATCCGTTCAATTTAACGGGTATTTTATACTTCCCTAGAATCAAAACCAACATTGATTTGCAACGCAATAAAATTCAATTGTACTGCAATCAAGTATTTGTGACCGATTCGGTGGAAGGCATTGTGCCCGATTTCTTAACGCTGTTGCATGGTGTGATTGATTCGCCAGATATTCCATTGAATGTGAGCCGTTCATATTTGCAAAGCGACCAAAATGTGAAGAAAATTTCGTCACACATCACTAAAAAAGTGGCGGATCGCTTACAAGAAATTTTCAAAAACGACCGTGTTTCGTTCGAAGAAAAATGGGATGCTTTGCGTATTTTCATTGTGTACGGTATGTTGAGCGATGAGAAATTTTACGATCGCGCCAAAGACTTTGCATTGCTTAAAAATGTGGATGGAAAAGCCTTTACATTTACCGAATATAGAGATTTGATTAGTGTAGAGCAGACCGATAAAGATGGTAATGTGATTTATTTGTATGCTACCAATGCCGAAGAACAACACGCTTACATTGAAACTGCTAAAGCAAAAGGGTACGATGTGTTACTTATGGATGGTCAGTTGGATATTCACTGGATTAGTCAATTAGAACAGAAAAACGAAAAATCACGTTTTGTGCGTGTCGATAGCGATGTGGTGGAAAAACTCATTGTGAAAACTGATGCACCAAAAGTGAGGCTCACCGCCGAACAACAAACCGCTTTAACGAGTTTGTTCCAATCGCAGTTACCAAAACTCAACAAAACCGAGTTTTTGGTCACTATGGAGCAACTTGGCGCCGAAGATCAACCGATTGTGATTACGCAAAATGAGTTTATGCGTCGTATGAAAGATATGTCGGCTACGGGCGGCAATCCGATGATGAGTTTCTATGGTGAAATGCCTGATAGTTATAATTTGGTGGTAAATACAGCTCATCCGTTGGTGGATAGCTTGCTGAAAGAAGAAGAGACTGCGTGTGCCGAAAAGGTAGCTCCACTGCAAACAGACATTGCTAATTTCGAAAAACGTCGTGAAGAATTGAAACAGTCGCATCAAGGTAAAAAAGACGAAGAAGTGCCACAAGCTGAAAAAGCGGAATTGGAAACGATTGACAAACAAATCGGTGAATTATCCGCACAGAAAAAAGCAGTTTATAGCACGTTTGCTGCTGAACAACCTAAAGTAAAACAGTTAATCGACATCGCTTTGTTGGCGAATAATATGTTAAAAGGTAAAGATTTGTCTGATTTTGTAAAACGCAGTGTTTCGTTACTCAAGTAAAGAGATGCATCTATGTTATAAAAAACCTCGCTCTTTTGAGCGAGGTTTTTTTGTTGTAAAATCAGCGTTTTATAATGTATGTTAAACCCGTTATGTGGAAATTTACGTAGTGTGGCAATTCGTACATTTTGTCGAATTGCTAATTTGCGTAGTGTTTCTATCTGTTTTTCATGGTTTTAACTCAAAAATCTGTTATTTTTATTGTGTAATTAATTTTTTTGCTCTATTTTTGTCTCTTGATTATTAAACATTTTTATTTACATTTTTTAAATTTAATACATTATGAAACGTTTACATCGCATTTGGGTTTTAGGAGTGTTTGTTGCACTTACAATTGGTATGTCAAGTTGCTTTTTTAGCGGTTTGAATGCTTCGTTGAAAGAAATTGCAGAAGTTATGGAAGGCAAAGTGTTTACAATTCCTACTGCAACCATTACTTACAGCGATTCTACTACGCTGTCGTTTGCTGAATATGGCAAAAAACAACGTATTGAAAAAGGTACAGAAGTGCTTATCTACATCGACAGTACGTATTATTCGTTGGACACACAAGAAAAAACCGGCTACAAATACCAGTATTCTGGCGACTATTTGTTCAATACGGCTTATTGTTTCTTGGAAGAAACTTGGAAATTGGCTAACTATAACGAAAGTGTAAAAAAATCGTCTGAAACGATTGCTGGTAAAAAATGTACGGTTTATACCGACTCTGAAGATGGTACTAAATATGGTGGTTGGGAACGTATTTCATTTGTTATAAATGACGTAAGAGCTACATCATTTACAACCTCTGTTCCAGCAAATGCGTTTACAGTGCCTACTGATTACACCATTACGGATATGACTGATTCAGGTCAATACGAATAACGCGAATAAAATTGGTGTTTTGATGAAAAAAATCGGTATCATTTTGCTTTTGGCTGGTAGCTCATGTATGATGTGGGCTCAGAAAGTCTATTCGGTCGATTACGATTATCAGGCTGACGTAAAAGTGTATGTGGTACAGTATGAGTATCAAGCAGACTTAAAAGTATATAAGGTGAAATATGATTATCAGGCAGGCAAAAATGATGGAAAATGGTTTTTTACCGATTATTCCTATCAAGCGGATAAGAAAATTTATTTTACCAAATACGATTATCAGGCCGACATAAAGATTTATTTTGTCGATTACGATTACCAAGCCGGATGGCGAGAAAATTCAAAACAACATTTGATGTGGTAAACTAAAAAATCCCAGCTTTATGGCTGGGATTTTTTTATGGAGAGTGTTATTGTATTAAGCGTCAATACGTGCGTATGTGGCGTTTGCTTCGATAAATTCGCGACGTGGACCAACATCATCGCCCATCAACATCGAGAAGATTTGATCTGCTTCGGC
>Ga0265295_1009694_pt1 | contig 10216 bp, 5 predicted proteins | sample Munlansysbiofilm_FD_192503 | JGI IMG/M metagenome (GOLD analysis project Ga0265295, IMG submission 192503) | Leachate microbial communities from a municipal landfill in Southern Ontario, Canada - Methane capture system biofilm | ecosystem: Engineered > Solid waste > Landfill > Unclassified ...
AGTCCATGCGCTGCCTGCTCAGATCGGCCTTGAACAACGTGGCGAGAATCTGCAGGGAAGACTCGAAGATCTCGGTGTAGCTCTCGTCGGTGGCGAGGTGGTCACGCATGGTCCACAGTGTCTTGTGGCTGATGTAGGCGACCGTGTCGGAGGCGGCGGTGATGTTGAGGGCATAGTGCCACTGGATATTGAAACAGAACTGCTCCACCGCCTCCCGGTCGGTGCAATCATGCATCTGCTGGAGGACCATCAGCCCCATCATCGCGTACAGTTCCTTGGTGGGCCGGCCATGGCAGTCATGGTAATGCCGGCGCAGGGACTCGACGGGCAGTTGCGGGAGAATATGCTGCTGAAAAAGACCCGCCCAGGAACTGTCCAGGAGCTTTCGTCGCTTGGGTCCCAAATGAGCCCATGGATCGACGATGTTGAGCTGTTTGTGGTTTTTCACATGGAACATGGCGCCGTCTCGCATTGTGTTGATATTGCGCGAAATAATAACAAAACCCACGGCCCATGGCAAGTTAAATATATAGTTTTTCCGTGTAAAATTGGACAGTTAAGAAAAAACACTTTTTACGGGTCCATCAAACTTGGGAATCGGCAAAAACAATGGAAGCCCTCTGCTCAGGGGGACTCCGAACCATTCCTTTCCGCCAAGCCTGCCCGCAAAAAACCGTAACAAGCAAAAAGCAAGCCACAGCCTCGCACTCAAGACAACCCTCTGGTTTATTAGATAAAAAACCAATTAATACTAATAGCTCTTCTTGTTTTGATAAAGTTGAGCATTCTTTCTGAAAAGACATCTCCGATTCGACGTCAATTTGATAAAACCAATATCCATTCCTTTTTTTTGACCAAGTCGAACAGGAGGAAAATGAGTTTCTCTGTATTGAAAAAGTATTAAAATGAAAAATTTTTTAAAATAATTTTAGCATGTTAAAAAAATGAGTAGAATCTAACCCGTTGGACATGCAGAGATTCTCCTTTGTCATCTTGCAAAGATGCTTTCTTTTTTTTAGGTTAAGAAACTCCGTGAGCCTGAAATCTGGCTCTGTACTCTGCAAAGACACTTTGCAGCCTTCCCCCCTGACAATCTCATTCTGAAAAACGAAAAAAATGGCCCGCCAGTTGCATGCTGAGGACCATCTCACGGTCAGTCTGTTCATCCACTCAAAACCAGGAAGCATGACCAACTTACCATTGGCCAGTTCTTGTACCCCCTCGGATCCGCCAGGTTCTGCATCCTGAATGCTTTAAAATTCTTCCCTGACAGTTGGCGTCGCGAGGCTTCCATGTATTCTGTCCACCACATACTCCTGATCGAAGCGGATCGTCTCGAGGCAGATCGCCTGCAAACCTTCCTCGAAGATTCCCCCCGGTTCTCTTTCCGAGTCACCCACCTGCATCGTTCGGACGACGCCAAGCCCTTGCTCGCAAGAGGGCGACTGGACCTCATTGTGCTTGGCTTGGACCAGGAGGAAGCAGCTGCCCTGAAAACTCTTGACCATGTCCGCCTCCTCGCCCCCACCACACCTGTGCTCGTCCTCACCGCCCGTGAGAATCCGGATTGGATGATCCGCGTCATTCGCGCGGGCGCCCAGGATTGTGTGCCTCGGAACAAAATGTCGGCAGAGGTCCTGACACGCATCTGCCGTTGTACGATTGAGCGGTTCGGGTTGCAGCGACGAATCGATCCCTCGGAACCATTTCTCCACGTTGCCGTGGACGTCCTGACTGCTCACATCGCTATCCTTGACTATGAGGGACACATTCTCGCCGTCAACCAGGCCTGGAGGGATTTTGCTGCCGACAACGAGGTTTCGCCTGATACATCCTTTGTCGGGACCAGCTATTTCGAAGCCTGCAATGTGACAGTTGGAGAAGACATGTACACTGCTGCCGCAGCCGAGGCTGGCATCCGCTCAGTCATTGCTGGCGAGCGCGACCTGTTCGAGTTGGAGTACCCTTGCCACAGCCCCGAGAAACAGCACTGGTTTCACATGCGGGTAACGCCCTTCGGTGAGCAGCCGCCACGGCGAACAGTGGTTGCCCATGAGGACATAACCATCCGCAAGCTTGCCGAAATTGAAAAAAAACACAGCGACGACCTGTTTGAACAAATGTTCACCATGGCCCCTCTTGGCCTGTGGCTGAGCGATGCCGAAGGTCGCCTGCTACGGGGCAACCCTGAGGCCTATCGGATTTGGGACATCGATCCAGCCGTACCTCTTGGTCGACGAGGAGTGTTCACGCCCAGGCGAATTCCTGAATCCACCCCCATAAATCCTTCGGACTGGGCTATTTTCAGGAGCGTTCGCGAGGGGGTAACGATTCGCGATGAGTTGCTCGAGGTAGAGACCAAAGACGGTACAAAACGATACATCCTCAATTACACTGCGCCGCTGAAAAACGAGCAGGGCAAAATCAAGGGGGGGATGATTGCAAATCTCGATATTACCAAGCGAGTCCTCGCCCAGCGAAAGGCTGAAGATGCAGAACAGCGCATTCGCCTCACCTTCGATACCTCGCCCAACTGCCTGTTCATCAAAGACAACCGTGGTCGTTACCTGTTCGCCAACCACGCAACAGTCTCACTCTTTCACACCACAGAAAAGGACCTTATCGGCAAAACGGACGAGCAACTGCACGGTGGTCGTTGGGAGCAGCAGGTAGACAGGCCGGCGGGAGAACAAGGCGAGGAGCGCTGTTTTATTGCGAAAAATGGTACGCGGCGATGTTATCGCTTCTTCACAGCCCCGGTCTCCTTGCCAGGTAACGAGGGAATCGAACTGACCATCGCCGTGGACATCACCGAAACGCGTCAGGTACAAGAGGAACTGCGTCAATCAGAATCCCAGAAACGCATGATTCTCGACAGCCTCGACAGCCAGGTGGTCATGCTCGATCGTGACCTCAGCGTACTCTGGGCGAACAAAACTGCCATCAAACAAAAGATTGATGATCAAAATTGTCCAGTCCATTGCTTTGAAACCGGTACACAAGTCCAGCAGCCGTACAAACCGTGCGCCGACTGCCCGACCCTGGGCGCTCTCGAGACTGGCGCACCGGCCCATGCCACCCGAAAAACCAAGGATGGCCGCACCTTCTCGGTTTCCGCCAACCCGATCCTTGATGAGAAGGGGGATGTGTACCGGGTGGTGGTCACCTCCGTGGACATCACTGAGCGACTTTCACTTGAACGCCAGCTGCGACAAGCTCAGAAGATGGAATCACTCGGCACTCTGGCGGGTGGCATAGCCCACGATTTCAACAACATTCTGGCGGCCCTGCTAGGCTACGCCGATTTGGCACGCTTCCGGCTCAAAGATCAACCCGTTGTCCAGGAATACCTGGAACAGGTGAACATGGCCGGGAAACGGGCCACAGAACTGGTTCGACAGATTCTTACCTTCAGCCGCCGGCAGGATGCCGACCTGCAGCCGCTTCAGGTTCCGCTTGTCATCAAGGAAGCGCTCAAACTGTTGCGTTCCACCCTGCCCACCTCTGTCGAACTCGAAGTATCGATTGACACCGCGGTTGATCCGGTGCTGGCCGATCCAACCCAGATCCACCAAATCATCATGAACCTCTGCATCAATGCAAGCCACGCGATGGAGCCGGATGGCGGAAAACTCACCGTAAAAATCGACCAAGTGAATCCAGGAGGTGAATTTTTCATCGAGCATCAGGAACTCTCACCTGGGCCCCACCTGCGACTCCAGGTCAGTGATACCGGCTGTGGCATGACTCCTGAAATCCTATCCTCAATTTTTGACCCTTATTTCACCACCAAGGATCAGGGAGAAGGGACGGGACTAGGCCTGTCCGTTGTACACGGCATTATCAAGCAATATCAGGGCGAAATCGTTGTCGAGTCCACAATCGGAAAAGGAACGACTTTTATCATTTATCTGCCGGTTGTCCCCCAAAAAGAGACCCTGCGGGAACAAGGCATCGTTCAGCAAATGGGTGGTCGAGGAGAACATATTCTCCTCGTCGACGATGAACCCATTCTGTGCAAATTCTATCAACAATTCCTGCAGAGCCAGGGCTACCGTATCACCACCTGCACCGATCCCATGAGAGCCCTCACTTTGCTTGAGAGTGACCCGGACGACTACGACCTTGTACTCACCGATGTGACCATGCCCGGCATGACCGGTGACAAGTTGGGACAGCGCATACTGACCCGGCGGCCCGGGTTGCCGGTTCTGCTGATGACCGGTTATACGAAAATTCTCAACGAGGAACAGGCCAAAGCTCAGGGCTTTCGCGCTCTGCTGACCAAACCCGTGCCCCAAAACCATCTCTTGGTTACCTTGCGCGCAACCCTCGACCAGGTCCAACAGGAGCAGTAATGATGTCACACGAAACCGATGTGATGAAGACAATGCTGATTGTCGATGACGAACCTGCGGTTCGGGAACTGCTCTCCGCAATCCTTCAGGAATGCGGGTACAGTTGCCTGGCAGTGGAAGATGTGCCGGCGGCGCGTCAGGCGCTGCGAGAGATTCCCGTTGATCTTGTGCTTACCGACCGCGATATGCCTGGGGAATCTGGCCTTGAGCTGATCCGCTCCATCAAGGAATTCCATCCTGAAATTGGCGTGATCATGGTGACAGTTATCGATGACCTTGACCAGGCCAGGGAAGTACTTGATCTCGGAGTGTACGGCTACATCACCAAGCCTTTTACCCACAACCAGGTGCTCATAACGGTGGAAAATGCCCTGCGCCACCGACAGACCGAGTTGGAGAACCGCCATTACGCCACCTTCCTCCAACAGGAGGTGGATGAACGCACAGAAACCCTGCAGAATCAGCTCAACCTCCTGCAAACACTAGTGGACACCATCCCAGCTCCCGTCTTTTACAAGGACACGAAAGGTGTCTATCTGGGATGTAACCAGGCCTTTGAGCAAGCCGCCGACCTGCCACGACACGCCATTATCGGACGCACTGCGGCAGATGTGCATCCACCCAAAATGGCTGCGGAAACGCAGCGAGATGACCAAAAATTACTCGCGACCGGAGGTGCCCTCCGTCTTGAGCGTACCTTCATCAACCCGGACGGCTCGCACCGCCACCGTATTACCCACAAGGCCGCCTTTATCGGCAGTTCCGGTCAAATCGCAGGTCTGGTAGGTGTGCACTTTGACGTCACCGAACTGAAATCTATAGAACAGTCCTTACGGATTTCTGAAAACACCCTGCGCACCATCATGGACAATCTTCATGTGGGTGTACTCATGTTCAATTCCTACATGGAGCCGATACAACTCAACCGGCAGATGCGGTGCTGGTTCCCCGATATCGAGGAAGGTCTTCCCAGCCCTGACCTGCGGGATCTGTTTGTCCGGCTGGGTGCGTCAACGCACCATACCTGCACGGATACAACGAGTCGTTGCTCAAAAAGCGGCGATGGACCGATATCCCTTATGACTGCCAGGGGAAAGCGTATGTTCAGGGTCGTTCTCTCCACCATCCAAGAAACAAACGCACAATCGGCCACAACCGTAGGGTTATTCGAGGACATCACCGAGGCACTTACAGCCGAACGTGAACTGCGGCAGGCGCAAAAACTGGAATCAATCGGTCAATTGGCAGCCGGCATCGCACACGAAATCAACACCCCCATCCAATTCATCGGCGACAATGTCCAGTTCATCGGCGAGGCGCTGACCGACCTCATCACAATCCTGGAAAAAGGTGAGACGCTGCTTCGGGCTGTTCAAAACGGGCAGCCCTTGGACAACTTGGCTCAAGACATAGAACTCGCTTGGGATGGGATCGACATGCCCTTTCTTGTCAAAGAAATCCCTGAGGCCATCTCGCAAACCCTTTCCGGCGTACATCGGGTGGCAACGATAGTTAACGCCATGAGAGAATTTTCACACCCCGGCGGTGAAGGAAAGACAGCGGTCGATATCAACCGCGCCCTTGAAAACACCATCACGGTCACCCGCAATGAGTGGAAATATGTGGCTGAAATGACAACCCTGCTGGCGGACAACCTACCCAAGTTGCGCTGCTTACCCGGGGAACTCAACCAGGTGTTTCTCAACATTCTGGTCAATGCGGCCCACGCCATTGCCGAAGCCACCGACAATGGCCGCATGGGGAAAGGATTGATCACGATCTCAACGAGGAAAGACCAAACCGTCCTGGAAATTCGCATAAGCGACACAGGCACCGGTATTCCACTGGATATTCAGGAGAGAATCTTCGATCCTTTCTTCACCACCAAGGAGGTAGGGAAAGGAACCGGTCAGGGATTGGCAATTGCGCGGAGCGTGGTGGTCGACAAACATCGAGGGACAATACACTTCACAACCGAGCCCGGCCGTGGCACGACGTTCATCATTCGATTACCGCTCCAAATCGATCCTCCCACAACCGAGGACGATTCGGAGATTCAGCACAAGTGACCCATGCGAAAAACCTTTCTGTTTGTCGATGATGAACCAAACATCCTTGCCGGGCTGAGGCGTAATTTGCGTCATCTGCGAAAATCCATGGATTTTCACTTTGTGGAGAGCGGGGAGGAGGCACTGAGCTGTCTTGCCGTGCATTCGGTGGACGTGATCATCACTGATATGCGCATGCCTGGCATGGATGGGGCAACACTGCTCTCCATTGTCCAGGAGCGCTATCCTGCCGTGGTGCGCATCATGCTTTCCGGCCAGTCCGACCGAGGATCCGTGCTGCAAACTGTGGCTTCTGTCCATCAGTTTCTCACCAAACCCATATCCGCAACTGTTTTACAGAAGAAGTTGCACCAAGCCTGCTCCTACCTGGACCTGTTGCCCGAGACCTCCCTGAAAAGTTTGATTTGCCGCACAGGACACCTCCCCAGCCAACCAGCGGCGTTCGCCGAACTGATGCAAATAATTCAGGAACCGGACTGTTCCGCAAGTGACCTTGCCAGGATTATTGAACAGGATCTCGGCATGTGCGCCAAAATTCTTCAACTGGTCAACTCCTCCTTTTTCGGGACACATCGAGAAATTTTCAATCCAACTGATGCGGTCACTCTACTCGGCGTTGATCTGATCAGGGAGTTGGTCTGCTCTGCCGGTATTTTCAAGGAAATGCCACCAACCTGCCAGCCGGGGCATTTCCTGGACAGTTTCCATAACCACAATCTCAAGGTTGCCGGCTTGGCACGGCTGATCATACGAGATGAACAGTTGGGGAAAGAAGCTGAGGACAATGCCTTTCTTGCCGGACTCCTGCACGACGTCGGTAAACTGCTGTTCACATCGATCCTGGAGGAGCAATACTGCCAGGTGTTACGTCTGGCTGAAAACGAATCACTCCTCAGCTTTGAGGCCGAACAGCGGGTACTGCAAACCGACCACGCCGTCGCCGGCGGCTATCTGCTCGGTCTCTGGGGTCTGCCCGCAGCGGTAGTTGAAGCTGTTTCTTTTCACCACCAGCCTGAACAACACCCGAAGCTCTCTTTCAGCCCGACGCTGGCTGTTCACATTGCTGATGCACTTTTCCACCAGCACCCCGCGCACACTGATGGACGGTCACCAGGGCTGAATACCTCTGTCCTGGAGCAGGTTGGATTAGTTGATTGCACTGACCATTGGTTGACCCTCTATGAACAGGTGGACACTTAGCAGGATGAGATTGTGACGGAAAAAATTCTGCTCGTCGATGACGAGCCCAATGTACTCCTGGCCATGCAGCGCCAACTACGCAAGCGTTTCGACATCAGGACCGCTCAAAGCGGCGAGGAGGCTCTTCGATTGCTCAAGCAGGAAGGGCCTTTCGCTGTCATCGTTTCTGACATGCGCATGCCGAACATGAACGGCATTGAACTGCTCAAGCAGGTGAAAGGTCTTTATCCGGATACGGTTCGCCTTGTGCTCACCGGCTACGCCGACCAGGAGACGGCCATAGAAGCGGTCAACAGTGGGCAGATATTCCGCTTTCTCAGCAAACCTTGTTCTCAGTCCCACTTCATCACCTCATTGGCCGTGGCAGTCCACCAGTACCGGCTGATTACAGTGGAAAGAGATATACTGAAAAACACCCTCCGCGGTTGTGTCAATGTGCTGTCCGAACTCCTCGGCATGACCAATCCTCTGGCTTGCAGCGCCGGTCTGCGCATCCGCCGCTACGTGGTCGGTGTGGCTGAAGCCATGCACCTGCCGCAGCTCTGGCAGTTCGAGATGGCTGCCCTCCTGTCACAGATAGGCTGTATCACCCTGCCTGGCGAAATTCTGCGCAAGGTTTATGTCGGCCAGGAACTCACACCGGAGGAGGCGGACCTGTTCGACAGCCATCCCGAGGCTGCAGGCAAACTGCTCGAAGCCATCCCCCGCCTGGAAAATGTCACCGCCATGATTGTCCACCAGCGGAGACGGTACAAGGACTATACCAGCACTCTGCGCCAGACCCTGTTTGCCGAGGTGCTCCTCGGTGCCCAGATTCTCCGAGCAGTTGTCGACTATGACTGCCTGCTTTTCCAGGGAAAAAGCCGGGGCGAGGCACTGGCCATCTTGCGTAAACAAAAGAGGGTCTACAATCCTGAAGTGCTGAACGCCCTGATCACAATTCCCGTTGACTACCAGGATCAGGTGCTCAGCCTCAAGGTTGACCAGATCAGCGTCGGTATGGAATCGTTAGATAATGTACTTGCCAAAAACGGCGCGCTGGTCATTGAGAAAGGCCAGGTTATCACTCCGCCGCTGCTGAAGGGATTGAACAATTTCTCTCGACAAATCGGCATCGTTGAACCGATTCGCGTTCGGATCGGCCTTTGCGCCGAGAAGGGCCACTCCTGAAAAGCCTGGTACGTTCCAGCAGACTGCCTGCGAGCGGCCTTCCCGCCCTATAGACCCTCCTTCAACCCATCCGCAGTCCCATTAGCGCATCAACAGTACCGTGTGCAATGCAGTCCAAACTGCAACCAGACCAGCACAAGGTGTCAGCATGTCGCGGTCGTCACTTTTTGTCATTCTGACAAAATTGCGCCCGAATAATTCGCATTTTGATATATCCCTGCCGGGGATTCTCCGCCGGCCTCGATAAGGCACCCCTCTTTTTCAGAAAAAAGCACTCCTTCCTGTCTGTCTACTGTCAACCGAAGCCCGACAAATATTTCCTGGCTGTGGCAGGGGAACGGGTTACCGGAGCAGCAAAAAATGCTTCCCGGAGCATTTTTTGCATAAACGTTGTGCCGCGTCACTGAATGCTTGTAATCCTGTCCATTACACCAAGATGATTATCGTGACTTGAGGATGACGAATCGTCAGACATCATGACGGAGCAATCGCAGGACAGAGAATACCTGAAACGGCTGAGGGTTCTCCATGTTGGGAGTGCGGTGGGAAGTGGTGCACGATGTCACCAGTTACTGACCCGACATGTAAGCAGCCTGGTTACGGCAGCGAACGGTGCTGAAGGTTTGCGAGCCTATGCTGAACAGCGACCCGACCTGGTGATCACCGATATCCGCATGCCAGTCATGGACGGTGTTGCCATGATTCGCGAAATCCGCAAGCAGGACAGGTCGGTGCCAATAATGGTCATGACTGAACAGGATCAGGCAAACGACCTGCTGCCCTGCTTCAGCCTCGGGGTCGACAAATACGTAGTCAAGCCACTGTCCAGCGAGACCTTGCTCAACGCCCTGACCGCATGTGCCCACCACCTCCGAGTCGAGGCTCAACTGTTCGAAACCCTTAGCGAATCCAGGATTCGACAACAGGAACTGATCGAGAAACATGAGCAACTTGAACTCTTGATCGAAGGCGGTCAACTCGGCACCTGGAGTTGGCAGATCGGGGACGGCAGGACATTACTCAACGAAAGATACTCTGCCATACTGGGCTATCAATCCGACGAACTGATCCCCACTGTCGACACATGGTACGACCTCATTCATCCCGACGATGTGGCATCAACCCGGGCGATCATGGATGATCACCTGTCCGGAAAAACTCCTTTGTACAGTACCGAGCATCGATTGCGTCATAAATCAGGCCGTTGGGTGTGGGTCCACGATGTGGGACAGGTACTGCGCCGGGATGCAATGGGCGCCCCCATGCAGGCCTTTGGTATAATATTGGATATACCTGAATCAGTGAAAATCCATCAGTAAAAAGTGACAAAATATACAATCAATATATTGAAATTTCAGTAAAAATTTATCAATATATACCTGTCCAAAAAACTCACTTGGCAGGTGAAAACATGAAGCG
>Ga0265295_1009695_pt1 | contig 10216 bp, 5 predicted proteins | sample Munlansysbiofilm_FD_192503 | JGI IMG/M metagenome (GOLD analysis project Ga0265295, IMG submission 192503) | Leachate microbial communities from a municipal landfill in Southern Ontario, Canada - Methane capture system biofilm | ecosystem: Engineered > Solid waste > Landfill > Unclassified ...
CGGCGCACATAGTCGATGGCGTTCCCGAGCAGATCCTGCCTGCCCCGAAAACGATTGACGATGAACCCTGCAACCAGAGCCCTCTCCCACTCCTCCATGACCTCCATGGTCCCGACAAAGGAGGCGAAGACCCCGCCCCGGTCGATGTCGCCGGCCAGAAGCACCCTGGCCCCGGCGTGCCGGGCCATGCGCATGTTGACCACGTCGTGGGATTTGAGGTTGACCTCGGCCGGGCTGCCCGCGCCCTCCAGCACCATGACCTGGGCCGAGGCGGACAGCTCATCGTAGGCGTGCGTGATCGTCTCGAAGATTTGCGGCTTGAAGCGGATGTACTGCCCCACGCTCATGTTGCCCACGGGCTTGCCGAGCACGATGACCTGGGAGCCCGTCTCCGAATTGGGCTTCAAAAGCACCGGATTCATGCGCACGTCCGGCTCCAGCCGACAGGCCTGGGCCTGCAGGACCTGGGCACGCCCCATCTCGCCGCCGCCCCTGGTCACAAAGGAATTGAGCGACATGTTCTGGGCCTTGAAGGGCGCGACGCAAAGCCCGTCCTGCAGAAAAATCCGGCACAGAGCCACAGTCAGGACCGACTTGCCCGCGTTGGACGAAAGCCCCTGCAGCATGATGGCCGGGGTTTTGCGCACGGAACGGCTCCGGGGTTGTGCCGACCCGAAAATTTCTGAAAGAGCCTGCACCAAGCGCCTGTTCTCCTCGGCACCGCGCACGGCCACCCGGAAATAGCGGGCATCGAGGCCCTTATAATTGGCGCAGTTGCGGATCAGGATGCGGCTCTTGGCGAGCTTCTCCTGCAAGACGAAGGCGTCCGGATTTTCGCTGCGGCAGAGCAGATAGTTGGCGCTGCCCGGAAACACTCTCACCCCGAGACCCGTGAGGGCTGCTGCCAAATCGCTCCGCAGCGCCTTCACCGTGTCCATGGTCTGCCTGGCGTAGTCGTCGTCACGCAAGGCATCGATGCCCACGGCCTGGGCCAGGGCGTTGACGCTCCAGTCCGGCAGCAAGGCCGCAAGCGCCGCGCACACCGTGGCGCTGCCATAGCCAAGGCCCAGACGCAGTCCCGGCACGGCGTAAAATTTGGTCAGCGAATGCAACACAAACAGATTTGGACGAACCGTCGCGCCAAGCCGGGACAGCTGCGGCACAAAATCAGCGAACGCTTCATCAATAAGAAAGAAGCTCTTGGGATGCCGGTCGGCCAGATCCAGAATACGCTGCGGTTCGAGCAGGGTGCCGGCCGGGTTTCCGGGCTGACCGAGAATGACCAGCGCCAGCTTGCTTAGCATCTTCTCAAGTTTCGCCCAATCCATGGCGAAGCCGGTTTCACAATGCAGAGTCAGGGTTTCACAGGAAAGTCCGGCCGCTTCGCAAGCCCGCGCATAGTCCCCGTAGCAGGGCACGGGCAGCACGGCGCGCCCAAGCCCCCTGGCCGCGCAAACCCTGGGCAGGGCATATAGCAGTTCGGACGAACCGTTACCCGCGACCACGTTTTCAGGCGCAACGCCCATGCGCGTGGCGGCGATCCGGCACAGCCCTTCTGCCCTTGGTTCGGGATAGTGGGCCGTCCCGGCCAGGGCGCGGGCCACCACTGGCCGCAGCCATGCGGGCGGCCCAAGGGGGTTGATGTTGGCCGAAAAGTCCAGAATCTCTTCCGGAGCACAACCAAGCGCCGAGGCCATGGAGCGGATATTGCCGCCGTGGGCGGGTAGAGTGGCCATGATCAGAGGGGTTTCCCGAGCTTGAAGCGCAGCCGGAGCACCCCGTTCTCAAAGGAATGGGTGGTCAGCCGAAAGACACCGAGCGCGGAGGTCCGGTCCACATGCTCGCCGATGCAGGGGCAGGCGTCGTAATCCCCGATGCGGATGATGCGCAGCTCTTCGGACGCGTCATTTGGCAGACGTTCCAGATTGAAGAGAGTCTGCGCTTCGGACCGGGCCATGTTTTCGACGAAGACCGGCAGGTCGGCGGCGACGACGGCGTTCACCCTCGCCTCCACGTCCCGGGCCTCGGCCTCGGTCAAATCGCGATTATAATGATAGTCACATTTGGCCTTGTCCGGGTTCACATGCGCGGAAAAGCAGCGCCCGCAGGCAAAGAGCCGGTCCATGCTCTGATTCAGGATGTGTTCCGCCGTGTGCATGCGCGGATCGTAATTTTTGGCCATCGTTCCTCCGATGGAAGGTTGATAGCCGGGGGGAGGGACGGGGTAAAGGGCACAAACGCCCCAAATCAGCCCGCGAAAGCAGATGTTGCCAGCGACGCGGCAACGCCCCACATGGTCAGACCCACCAGGACGTCAAGCACGGCCCATGATCCGGGGTGACGGAAAAAAGGCAGCAGCAGGCGTGCGCCAAGGCCCAGAGCGAGAAACCAGACCAGTGAGGCCGTTACGGCGCCCGCGCCGAAAAAAAAGCGTTGCGCCTCCGGATAGCGCCCTCCGATGGAGCCAAGCAGGAGCACCGTGTCGAGATAGACGTGCGGATTCAGAAACGTCACGGCCAGTGTCGCCGCCACCGTGGCGCCAAGTCCCATCCTCGCCCGCTCCTGGGGCGCAAGACTGCCCGAATGCAAGGCCGAACGAAAGGAGCGCAGCCCGTACCAGAAAAGAAAGGCCACCCCGAGCCAGGTGGCCCAAACCGCAAAGGCCTCGCTCTGAGCCAATACAATCCCCATCCCCGACAGCCCCAGGGTTATGAGCAGCGCGTCGCTCACGGCGCAGATAAACACCACGGCGAGATGGTGGTTGCGGGTCAGGCCCCGGCTCAGCACGAAGGCATTTTGCGCACCGATGGCGATAATGAGACCAGCGCCTGTCCCCAGGCCCTGCAAAAATGGCGTAAAAATCATCAGGTTCCCCTTGCGTTATGTTGAACCAAAACATAACCGAGGAGAAATCATAAGCAAAACGAATAATTTTATTGAGGCATTAAAAAAATTAATGATCGACACCAAACACCTCCAGGCCCTGGCCGCGGTCATCACCGAACAGAGCTTCGAAAAGGCGGCGCGCTCGCTCTTTCTGACCCAGTCCGCAGTTTCCCAGCGCATCAGACAACTGGAGGAACATGTGGGCCAGATGCTCGTGGTGCGCTCGGTGCCGATCCGGCCCACATCCGCGGGCATGGCCATGCTGCGCCACTTCCGGCAACTTTCGGTCCTGGAGGAATCACTCTTTGAGGAGCTGGCCCCGGGGGAAAACAGCAACCTCGCGACCGTAACCCTGGCCGTCAACGCCGACAGCCTGGACACCTGGTTCCTGCGCAGCATTCCCGACATCCTGGCGGGAGAGAACGTGCTGCTTGATCTCGTGGTCGACGACCAGTCCGTGACCCATGCCTATCTGCGTTCAGGGGAGGTCCAGGGAGCGATCACCTCGACTCCGGCGACGTTCCAGGGACTGCTCACCCACGACCTGGGCGACATGGAATACCTGTGCGTGGCCACGCCTGCGTTCAGAATGCGCCACTGCCCGCAGGGTTTTACCCGGCAGGCCGCAGACAATGCGCCCATTGTCATTTTCAATCACAAAGACGCGCTCCAGCACGAATTCTTAAGGCAGCACTTCGGCGAGGACATCACCCCGCCCGCCCATGTCATGCCGTCCAACATCAGTTTTCAAGGCCTCATCCTCCAGGGCGGAGCGTACGGCATGGTCTCCCGCATCCTGGCCGAGCCGCATCTCAGGCAAGGCGACCTGGTCGATCTCACCCCCGGAGAAACCTTGCGCGTCCCTCATTTCTATCAATGCTGGAGCCTGCAAAGCGGCCTGTCCCGGCGCATCGCCGAAATCATAGCGCGCACTGCCCGGGCGAATCTTCTCCCTCGCAGCCCGGAGTGCAGCACCCGGCGCCCTGCGGAGCCATGCCCCCCTCCAGGCATCGCGCCATTTTGCGCCCCGGATTAATCGCGCAGTGCGAGCTGCGTCCATCGACCTTGATGACCATCGGCGCGGACAGGCGCACGTGAACCACATGTTCGTCCCTGGCCACGGCATCGTGCCTCTCCAGCCATTCCCAGTCGAAGCGCTCGCCCTCCTTGCCCGACATCATAATGTAATTGATCCCGAGAGTGGTTATGTTGTGAAAAAAATGAGAGCCTTGGGACGGCTCCACGCGCAGCTGGGCCGAAGCGGTCTCGACGATGGCCGAGACTCCGCAGATGTCATTCCAGGCCACGGGAATGCCCAGCCAGCGGTCAGCCGTGCCCCAGCGCCCTGGGCCCACCAGCAGATATTTGCGTCCCTGGCCCACGAGCGTGGCATTGATGCGTCCGATCTCCCCTGCGATCTGCACGGTTTTTTCGACCTCAAAGGCATCGGGCCGCACGAAAACGATATCGCGCACATCACATTTCTCGGCATTACCCAGAGCGTGGGAAGACAGGCAGAAGGCCTGCTCGCGGTCATGCGCGGTGATGGTGACCCGGTTCAGATCGGCCCGGGCGGACATGGGGCGCAACTGCAGCAGGGAGAACACGGGCCTGCGCTGCTTATCCGGGTAGAGATTGCAGGCGAATTCTATCTCCACGGGGCACCCCATGGCCGATTCCGTGATGCCCATGACATCTGCCAGGATTTCTGCCAGCGGCAGGATCTTGTGCTTCAATACCGGAGCGAAAAGCAGAACGCGCGGCCGATCGGGAATGGATGCCGTATCACGAATGCGCCCCTCTTCCGGGAGAAAGGTCGAAGCTACCAGGGCCAGCGGCCCCTTTTCCTCGGCTTCGGTGATGTTGCGGCGGGACAGGGAAAAATCCGTGCGCGCCCAGGGCCAATGCTCCAGAGGCAGGCTGTAGAACTCTGTCTGGGCCGTGCGCAAAGCCAGCTCCACCGTCGGACATTGAGGCAGGATGTTCGGATACTTGGGCGAAAAGCGCAGGGTCTGCCCACCATCGACCACGATCTTGCCGAATCCGAAAGCGATGGTGGCCACCCCGTCCTCGGGCTTCATGCGCCCGAACGGATAGTAATTGTATGACTGCGCCACGCCGGAAATGGCCGGATAAAAATACCCGCCGTAATCATCCCCGATGACCTGCTGCACCAGCACGCCCATTTTCTCCTCATCGGTGCGCTGGCTGACCCGCCTGGAAAAGGCTTTGGGCGCCTGATAAAACGTGGAGGCGTAGACCTGCTTGACGGCCAGGATCAATTCCTGCAGCCGCACATTCGGATCGGGATGATTGTTGGGCACCATGATCGTGGAGTACAGTCCGGCGTAGGCCTGATACTGAGCGTCTTCAAGGAGGCTTGACGAGCGCACGGCCAGAGGATGGCGGACCTGGGAAAGATAGGCTTTAAGCTGATGGCTCAGCCACTTGGGAAAACGGGCCTTCTCGACGATCTTCAAGACCTCGCCGTCCGCAAGGTCTGCGCTGGACAAGTACGCCAAATCATTTATTTTTACAAAAGAATCAAAACCTTCGGTCGAAATGCCCAGGGTCCTCGGCATGGAAAAATCCACCCCGGGATATTTTAGCGCGAGGGCCGGAATCCTGTTCAGGATGGAAAACAAAAACGCCAGCCCACGCGCCTTGCCGCCCATGGAGCCCTTGCCGATCTTGAAGAAGTCCGTGGTCGGATCGAAATCCTTGGCGTTGAAATTTGCCACGATCCCCTTTTGCCGCTGCTGACGCCTGGCCCGGATCATCTCGATCACTCCGGTCCGCAAGAGCTCCGGTGACGCAAAATCCGTTTCGCTCAAGGGGCGCAGGTGGTTGGCCAGCTCAAACTCGGTCCGCGCAAAAAACCAGCGCGAAAAATCGTTGTGCCGGGAATGGTGGACAAGGGCCTCGGCAGGGATGGTCTTCAGCCGTTCCTCCAGCGCATAGAGGCTTCCGGCTCGGGAGATTTCCTCTCCTTGCGGTCCGCGAAAGATGAAATCCCCGAACCCCAGACGCTCCAGCACGAAACCGCGCACATCCGCAAGCAAGCTGGGGGAGTTCTTGTCCACGAAGCTGGCCGGAATCTCCCGGGCCCTGCGGGCGTTGTCCGGCTCGTTGCTCATCAGCAGCAGGGGGATATCGAAACGCTGAACCTTGATAGCCCCGAGCAGATCGACGCCGGCCGAAGCATCGAGCTTGCCGCCACGGGGAAAGCGCACATCGGAGATCACCCCCAGCACATACGGCTCGAATTTCAGGAACAGAGCCAGCGCGTCCTCGTAATTATCGGTCAAGAGAATCTTGGGCCGGCACCTCATGGTCAGCAGCCGGTGCTCCTGATTCAGCCCTTCGCGGATGACATCCTGGGTCTGAACCACCAGCTCACGGTACAGGATGGGCAGCAGGCAGGACTGATAACGGGGGGAGTCCTCGACCACAATGATGACCCGGATGCCGACGCTTTTCGTGTCGAAATCGACATTCATGGCATCTTCGGCGTTCTTGACCAGGGCGACCAGCAAATCGGCGTTGCCGGTCCACACGAACTGGCGGTCAATGCCTTCGGGCGGGGCTTCCCCGGGCAGGAAAACTTCGCGGTGGGTCAACAGATAGACGGGGATGCCAAGGCTCAGCTCCCTGATCCTCTGCCCCAGAGTCAGGGCCTCGCGCTCGGCCAATTGCGGCATGAGGATGATGAGTTCGAACGGTCGCTGCGCCAAAAAAGCCAGCGCTTCCTCGGCGCTGGAGGCCCAGGTCAGGCGGGGCGGGCGGCTCAGGTTCAGGCCCTGGTATTCGGACACGATGCGTTCGGAGAGCTTGCAGTCCTCCTCCATGACCCAGGCATCGTACGCCGTGGACACGAGCAGAATATTCTGAACTTTCCGGGCCATGAGATCATGGAATTTCCGAAATTCCGAATCCTGGGCCACCAGATGCAGGTCGGGCGTATTGGGCATGAACGTCTCCTTGGGTGGCCTCAAACCTATCCAAAGCGCAGGCCAGGGGCAACGGGCAAGAAAAAAGCCGGCGAACCGGCTTTGACGAGGCAATCACAATGCGCGGGCTAGACCACGCCCTGGTCCAGCATGGCGTCGGCCACTTTCACGAATCCGGCGATATTGGCGCCCACGACATAGTTGAGAGGCTTGCCGTAGACTGCGGCCGTATCCATGCAGACCTTGTGGATGGTCTTCATGATCAGCTTCAGCCGGTCGTCCACTTCCTGCCGGGTCCAGCTCAGGCGCATGCTGTTCTGGGTCATCTCCAGGCCCGACACCGAGACCCCGCCGGCGTTGGCGGCCTTGCCGGGGCCAAAAAGCACCCCGTTGTCCAAAAAGATTCGCACGCCCTCATGCGAGGTCGGCATGTTCGCCCCCTCGGTCACGACCCGCACCCCGCCCGCGACCATGTTGTCCGCGTCGCGCCGGCCGATCTCGTTTTGTGTTGCGCAAGGGAAGGCGCAGTCCGCTTTATGCGCCCAGAGCGGATTGTACCCAAGCGCATAGTCCGCCGGAGTGAAGACGGCTTCGGGATAGGCGTCCACGTATTCATGCACCCGCCCCCGGCGCACATTCTTGAGGTGCTTGATGAAGGCGAGCTTCTCGGGCGTGACTCCGGCCTCGTCATAAATGCAGCCCGACGAATCCGAAAACGTGAGCGGGGAGCTGCCCAACTGCAAAAGTTTTTCCATGGTGTACTGGGCCACGTTGCCCGATCCGGAGACCAGGCTGCGCGTACCTTCCAGCGTCTTGCCCTGGGCTGCCAGCATCTCGCCCGCAAAATAGACCGCCCCGTACCCCGTGGCCTCGGGCCGGACCAGGCTGCCGCCCCAGGATGCGCCCTTGCCCGTCAGCACTCCCGTAAATTCATTCTTCAGTTTCTTGTACATGCCGAACATGTAGCCCACTTCCCGCGCGCCCACGCCGATGTCTCCGGCGGGTACATCCGTGTTTGGCCCGATATGACGAAAAAGTTCGAGCATGAAACTCTGACAGAAACGCTGCACCTCGTTGTCGGATTTGCCTTTGGGGTCAAAATCCGCGCCGCCCTTGCCCCCGCCCATGGGCAATGTAGTCAGGGAATTCTTGAAAACCTGCTCGAAGGCCAAAAATTTGAGAATGCCGAGATTGACGGAGGGATGAAAGCGGATGCCGCCTTTGTAAGGCCCGATGGCGCTGTTCATCTGCACCCTGAAACCCCGGTTGACGTGCACCTCGCCATGATCGTCCACCCAGGGCACGCGAAAGATGACCGCACGCTCCGGCTCGACCATGCGTTCGACAATCCCCGCCCGGCGGTACTCGGGATTACGCTCAAGCGCCGGCTCGATAGACTCCATGACCTCCGTCACGGCCTGATGAAACTCCACTTCGCCCGGATCCCGTCGCTTGACCAGTTCAAGAATCTCCATGCTCATGAAAGTCCTCCGCATCTGTCCTGTTGCAGCCAATTTCTGTCGGCATTCACTCTACCGTAAAATGAAGACCGTGAAAACCTTGCCACCCTTTTTCCCCTAAGCGAAGCCAAGGTCAAGGGAGTCCGACATTTTTTCCGCAAAAGAAGCCCTATTTCGCACAATACCTGGATTATCGGCTCGATTCCCGTAATTTCAACGGAACCATGCCCTGCAATTCCTGTATCCGAAAAAAGCACGATCCATGCGTGTCGGGGTGGGTTGGTCCGGGCTGGTCGCCTCGACTGTCTGACTGAGCCAGGCATCGTTGGCTGAATCGTTGCTGCGCGAGCTACCCCGATCTTGCGCCCTGCACGCAACGATTCAGCCGTACGAGGCCCACGAAGGAGTTTCGAGGCGGCCAGTCCGGACCAACCCACCCCGGCACACTCCAAACAGACGAAAAAGCCGCGTTATTTTCCTAGAAAGCCTGGATCCCCGCCTTCGCGGGGATGACGCGTTGTGATACCGAAGGGATAGCTATAAAGACACCGCAGATGACGCATTGTGATACCGAAGGGATGAGCTATAAAGACACCGCATAGGTAAAGCAGTACTCTTTTGCAAAGATGACACAGCCCCTTCACGCCTCCTCCGTCACGTCCTGTCACGCCCAGTCTCGCCCAGACCCTTCTTGCAAAAAATCCCCGCGCCCCTCATGATGAAAACTCGAAACCGACACCCGCACCCCAGGAGCTCCCATGGAACCGACACAGCTTGGATTTGAACAAAGCCGAACCCTTCTGGACGCCTACGACATCCCCGTGCTGGGCCGCATGATCCGCACGCTGGGACAGGCCGGGCAAGCGGCGCGGGAGCTCGGGTTTCCGGTGGCCATGAAGACGGTCTCAAGCCAGATCATCCACAAGACCGATCTGGGCTGCGTGCTGCTGGGGCTTGAGAATGAGGATGCGCTTGCGGCCGGGTACGCCAGGCTCATGGATAATGTCAGGGCAGCCGGAGTAACGGAGATCGACGGCATCCTGATTCAGCCCATGGTCAAACCCGGTCTTGAAGTGCTCATCGGCGCCACCCAGGACCCGAGCTTCGGTCCCATGACCATGATCGGTTCGGGAGGCCGTTTCGTTGAACTCCTCGCCGACGTGACGCCCGGAATTGGAATCCTGGAGGAAGGCGAAGTCCGGGCCATGCTGGACCGGACTCACGCCGGGCGCGTTCTGGACGGATTCCGGGGCCCGGCCCAGGACAAGGCCGCCGTCATCCGCCTGGCCATGAACGTGTCCCGTTTCATGGCCGAACACCCTGAAATCCATGAACTCGATCTGAACCCCGTCATCGTCTACGAAGCGGGCTTCGCCATTGTCGACGCCCGCCTCATCGCCGGCGAACCGGTCCATTACCCTCGCCAGACCGATGTCTCGCCGCAAAAAATGGCCAGCCTGCGCACCATCTTCAACCCTGCCTCCGTGGTCCTCTACGGAGCGTCGAACACCGGCACGGTGGGCGGCATCGTACTCAAGAATCTTCGCCGCCTAAGCCGCCTCTATCCCATCAACCCGCGCACGGAAGCCTTGCAGGGCATGCGGTGCTACCCGAATCTGGAGAGTCTGCCGGAGGTTCCGGAAGTGGCGGTCTTTGTCGTCAACTCCGAGACCGTGGTCCGTGAGTTCGAGAAATTCTGCCAGGCCGGAGGCAAGGGCGCCATCATCATCAGCGACGGCTTTGCCGAATCCGGGCGGCGGGAGCTTGAAGAACGGCTGCGGAAGTTGAGCCTGCAGCATGGAGTCAGCTACATCGGCCCCAACTGTCTGGGCATCATCGACAACTTCTCCGGCGTGAACACCATGTTCATTCCGCCCCACCGTACGGGCATCATCCGCGAACCGGGCGGAATCGGCATCA
>Ga0265295_1009696_pt1 | contig 10216 bp, 8 predicted proteins | sample Munlansysbiofilm_FD_192503 | JGI IMG/M metagenome (GOLD analysis project Ga0265295, IMG submission 192503) | Leachate microbial communities from a municipal landfill in Southern Ontario, Canada - Methane capture system biofilm | ecosystem: Engineered > Solid waste > Landfill > Unclassified ...
GTCAGGACCAGGTCGAAGCCGCTGGTCTGCCACTGGGACTTGTCGATCACACGCGCCCAGTTCGGGACCGTGTTCGCCTTGACCCACGCCATCAGGCTGACCTCACTGGTCACGTCATACGGGGGGATCTCGGGCACGGTCACGTGCGAGCCGGCGACGAACTCCAGCGCCGTGCCGGAGACGCCCTCCACCCATTGCGCGTCGCCGACGACCGTGCCGTTGTTCCGGTAAATCGAGCTGTCCTCGGCTACGGTACCTGCGCCGTCGTCGAATCGAAGGTGCAGGACCAGGGATGGGTCGGCGGCTGGGGCCGATACGGCCATCGCGCCCAGCGCCAGTAACAGGGTGATTGCATGCCACTTGTTCATGGTGGAACCTCCTTCCAGTTCTCCTCGTGTCAACATGTCGAAGACGACCGGCGCTCCTTCACCGACAGAGTCCGAATCGGTCCGCCGATGCGCAACCTATTCGGCCTCCATTCCGTTCCGTTCTATTATAGGAACAAACCGTCGGAATCCAAAGAGAGAAATCGTCTGCCATGCCCTTACGGCGCGGCGGGGGGCTCCTTGTTCACGTTGGCCTCAGCCATCCAGTCGGACCACGTGATATGGCCGTACAGGGGGCCCCAACTGCCATCAGACTGCCGATCGCTGGCCAGATGGACGCCGTGCAGGTAGACCTTGCCGTCGGCCCCCTTGGCGGCGGCCTGGGCGGTCATGTACCGCGTGATGCGATGCCGCAGCTCCGTGCGCGTTGTGTCGGTCCATTCGAGCACGTTTTCCTCCTGCCAGTTCTCGGCCGGCAGGGTGATGCGCAGGGCCTTTCCTGAGGCAGACTTCTCCTTGGCGATCTCCTCGGCCTTGCGCCGCAATTCGTCGGTGTTCTCGCCGCTGAAGCGGTCGGGGCTCATGTAGGTGCGCTCGGCCCGCACGGCGCGGTTCTTGCCGTCCAGTTCCTTGATCTGACGGAGTTTCTGTTTGAGGGTCGCCAGCTTGGCGTCATCAGGCCCGACGGTGCCCGCGTAGCGATCGATCGCCTGCTGCAACGGCGTCACGTCGCGTTCCATCACGAGGTTGGGCTTCTTGGTCGGGTCGCTCTGCCAGCCGGTGTCCTGGTTCAGCCAGGCGAGGATGCGGTCGAACTCCTTCTCCATATCCGCCGAAAGCAGGGCCCGACTCCGTTGGAGCACCTCGGGCATGTCGCGAAGACGTTGCTGCATTGTCTCTTCGAGCGACAGCAACTCGGCCGTCTTGCCATGTGGAAACTCGGCCTTCTCATACTCGGGCCAAAGCGATTGCGCCTCGGCCAGCAGGGCGGTCCGCCCCTGGATGTCCGATTCGCTGAGCGTGACGCTGTCGATCAGATACTTCGGACTGCCGGCGCCGACGGCTACGTAGGGACGCAGCTTTTCGACCCACGGTCGGCATGCCTCTTCCTGTTGGGCGCGGGCGGCGCCCTCGTTGTAGATGCGCAGCCTGCCGGCCAGACGCTGCTCCTCGAAGATCAGTTCCTGGGTCTTGCCGTGGGGAAACTCGGTCTTGTGATAGGTCGCCATCATCTCGTTGGCTTTGGCGTAGGCCTGGCGGCATTTTGCCTGGTCGGCCTCTGATGCGTTGTTGAACGACGCGCCGACGAGCAGGATCTGGTCGCTCTTGATGTCGAAGAAGGGGGCGAATTGGGCCAGCCATTCCTTCGATTGGGTCTCTTTGTGCTGGCGACCTTCAGCTTCGGCAGCGGCTGCGGCGTCGGCGGCTGACTTGGCCTGGGTATACTGGGCTTCGACAGCGGCCAGCCGGTCCGTGGCGGCTTTGAACTCCGCATTGCCGGCCGGGATTCGGCTGCCGTAGCGGCTCTGGATCTCGGCCATCAGCTTCTTCGCCTGCCCAAGCCGAGTGGTGGCCGTCTGCAACTGGTCCTTCTCCAGAGCGGCAACCAGTGCGTTGAGCGTGTCGTCGAGCCTCTTGAGCTGGGTGACGACTGTGCTGGGCAGGTCCGACGGTGTGTCCGGCTTGGGCGCTGCGGCCGGCGGGGTCTTTTCCTGCTTCTCGGCACTGCCGCCGACGGGCCGTCCGAGCCGCTTCTCCAGCTTCGTCGTCAGGTCGTCAGCCTGTTTGAGGAGCGCGGCGAGTTTGGCGTGGTTCGGCGCCGCTTCTTTCAGTTGCCCCAGAAGGTTGCGGGCTTCGAGCAGTTCCTTCTCGGCCCGGGCCGGCTCGGTTACGATCCTCCGTTGGACGCCGGAGAGCGTCTGTTCGATCTTCTTGGCCAGCGCATCCGGCTCGGCCGCCTCGACGGCGACGGTGCCCGCGATCAGGACCGATGCCAACGCACACACCAAGCCACGCACTAACCTGCCGAAATCTCTGTCACGCGCCATTCTCTGCCTCCTTCTCTTGGTTGCCTTCGTTGTACGTGGGGGCAGACGGTGCACAGAAAACCCACGCTGCGCCCGTCACCTTCGGCCTGGATTCTACCACGTTGGCCTCTTCGACCCCAAAGGGAATCGGCCGCGAATCACCCGCCAACAAGATATCGAGATACCGACGTCATGAAACGTCATCGGTCGTGTGTGGTTCCCCGGCCGGGGTTCTCCTTTGACGGGGGCGATGGGGAAGGTTATGATCGTCTCAGATAAATCGGTATCTGGCTGGGAGTCTGGATGACGTTGACCAAGCTGCAACTGCATACGAAGATTCTGTTGGCGATGGTTGTCGGGGCGGCGGCCGGACTGGCGGCAAATCGCCTTGGCCTGGCCACTTTTGTCGCGACATACATCCAGCCGGTGGGCGCGGCCTTCGTGCGCCTGATCGGCATGGTGGTCGTGCCGCTGGTGTTCGCCTCCCTCTTAGTTGGGATCACGAGCCTCAAGGACATCCACAGCCTCGGCCGGATCGGGGCCAAGACGATCGCCTTCTACCTCTGCACGACGGTGATTGCCATCAGTCTCGGATTGCTGTTGGCCAATCTCGTTGGGCCGGGCCTGGGCCTGGCCGAGCAGGCCAAGGGCCGGTTGATCGAAGGGGCGGCACGGCAGGACACCGCGGCCGAAGCGGTTCGCCAGGAGCCCTCCATCAAGGACGTCCTGCTGAATATCATTCCGACGAACCCGATCCGCGCCTTTGCCGAAGGGCACATGCTTCAGATCATCTTCTTCGCCCTGTTGACGGGCGTCTGCCTGACGCTGATTCCGCCCGAGCGGAGCGACCCGGCGATTCGCTTCTTCGAGGCCGTCAACGATGTCATGGTGATGATGGTGCATCTGATTATGAAGGTGGCGCCGTTCGGTGTCTTTGCGCTGATCGCGGGCGTCGTCGCCGACTTCGGCCTTCACATTCTGGTGATGCTCGCCAAGTACTGCGCGGTAGTGGTCGCCGGGCTGCTCGCTCACATGCTGCTGGTCTATCCCTCCGCACTGAGGCTGTTCACCGGAATGCGGGTGGGCCGGTTCTTTCGTGGCATTCGCCCGGCCCAATTGATCGCCTTCAGCAGCAGTTCGAGTTCGGCTACGCTGCCGGTGACGATCGAATGCACAGCGGAGAACCTGGGTGTCTCTCGCACCCTGTGCAGTTTCACGCTGCCGTTGGGGGCAACTGTCAACATGGATGGCACCTCGCTCTACCAGGGCGTGGCGGCTGTCTTTCTGGCGCAGCTCTATGGGATGGACCTGGGTTTCCCTCAGCAATTGACGATCGTGCTGACCGCCACGTTGGCGTCGATCGGTGCGGCGGGCATTCCCGGCGCCGGGATCGTGACCTTGGCGATTGTGCTGGGCAGTGTCGGGGTGCCGCTGCAGGGGATCGGCATTATTCTGGGCGTCGATCGGCTCCTGGACATGTGCCGCACCATGGTAAACGTCACCGGTGACGCGGCTTGCGCCGTGGTGGTAGCGGCAACGGAAGATCGCGCTCGCGCAACGGCATAGGTCCTATGGGACGAATAGGACCTATGAAGAATCGGAGGTCGTAAAGATGTTCGATAGAAGCAAAGGTCTGGTCCTGCTTGCCGTGGCGATCCTTGCGTGGCCGGCGGCGCTCGGCCATGCGTGTTTTTCCATTATCGTGGGCAAAGACGCCTCGACGGACGGCGGCGTGCTGGTGGGCCACAACGAGGACGACTATCCGCCGCAGGTGGTCCACCACCACAAGGTGCCCCGGCGGACCTATGGACCAGGGGACACGTTGGTTCTTCGCAACGGGGGCGTGCTCGAACAGGTCGAGCAGACGTGGGCTTATCTCTGGTCGGAGATGCCCGGCATGCTGTTTTCCGACAGTTGCGTCAACGAGTGGGGTGTGACCGTCACATCGGACAACTGCCCTTCGCGTGAAGACCGGGCGGAACTCAGCGAGGGCGGCATCGGCTGGATGCTCCGGCGTCTGGTCGCCCAACGGGCACGGACGGCGCGAGAGGGCGTGTTGCTGGCGGGCCGGTTGGTGGAGCGGTTCGGCTACATCGCCTCCGGACGGACGTATATCATCGCCGACCCCGACGAGGGCTGGCTCTTCTGCGTCGTTCAGGGCAAACGGTGGCTGGCCAAACGCGTCGCCGACGATGAAGTAGCGATGGTGGCCAATACGTACACGATCCGCCAGGTCGATCTGTCAGACGAAGATAACGTGCTGGCCTCGGCGGACATCGTCACGTATGCGGTCGAGCGCGGGTGGTACGATCCGGCCAGGGATGGGCCGTTCGATTTCGCGGCCGTCTATGCCAACCCGGCCTCGGCCTCGCATCCTGACAACGCGGGCCGACAGTGGAGCGGCCTGAGATACGTCGCGCGCGATCCGATCGAGCCCGGCTTCGATCTGCCGTTCTCTGTCGTGCCCAGGCACAAGCTCAGCGTAGCCGACATCATGGAGATCCTTCGTCATGACGAGGCGGACAAGCCGGAACCGTCGGTGCCCGCCTCCGGGTTCCACTGTGCCCTGTGCAGCGGCGCAACGCAGACCAGCTTCGTGGCCCAGTTGCGCCCGAGTCTGCCCCCGGACATCGGCATCGTGTACTGGGTGTGTCTGGCCGAGCCGCGAACGTCAGTCTATCTGCCGTTTCATTTCGGCATCTCCGATTTCCCCGCCGGCTTTCGTACGGAATCCGAACAGCCGGCGAGCGATGTCTACGATCGCAAGGTCGGCGCAGCGTTCGCCGCCGATCCGCGTGAGGCGTTCTGGACGTTCTCGAACTTCCGCGACAAGGTGGACCGACACGGGCCTGCCTTCGTTGCGGCGGTCAGGGCCGAGGCCCTGCGCATCGAGCGCCGGGCGGTCGCGATGCAGAAGCCACTGGAAGAGATGGCGAAACGACTTCACAAGACCGATGGCATCGTCGCCGGAGAGTCGCTGGCCAATTTCTCGAAGGGGCTGTATCTGTCAGCCCTGGAGGGCATGGACAAGGTGCTGAAGCAACCGGCCGGTGACAAGCAGATTGCGGCCCGAGCGAGGGCGATCCACGAGGCGGCGATCACGCTCGATTCCCACGTGGACATTGCCGACGAGCTTTATGCGACAGCCGACCTCGATCCGGGGATCGACAATCCCCAGCTCCGATGCGATCTCGTCAAGATGGCCAAAGGCGGGATCGATGGCGTCTTCCTGGCGGTGTACGTCCGACAAGCGCCCAAGCTGAACGCCGAGACGTATGCCGAAGCGCAGCGGATGGCCGCCAGCAAGTTCGACGCGATCGGGCGATTGACGCAGAGCATGTATCCGGACCGCTGTGCCCTGGCGCGGCGTCCCGACGACGTCGAGCGGATCGTTGCGACCGGCAGGAGGGCCATCATGATCGGCGTCGAGAACGGCTTTCCCATCGCCGAAGAGTTGGACCTGCTGAACCATTACTACGACCGAGGGGCGCGCTATGTCACGCTCTGTCACACGGCGCACAACCAGATATGCGATTCGTCGAGCCAGCCGGAACCGCTGCACGGCGGCCTGTCGCCGTTTGGCAAGCGCGCGGTGGCCCGCATGAACGAACTGGGCATCATGTGTGACGCCTCGCACATCTCGGAGAAGTCGTTCTTCGATCTGCTGGAGGTCACGCGGGCGCCGATCCTGGTGTCTCACTCGGGCTGTTCGGCCGTTTACCCACACGATCGGAATCTCACCGACGAACAGCTTCGGGCCTTGCGCGACAACGGCGGCGTCATTCAGATCGTGGCGCTCGATGCGTACCTACGTCCCGAGACGCCTGAACGCCAAGAGGCCGTTCGCCGGCTTCGAGAGGAGCTGGGCGTTCCGTCCTATGCCGAACGACAGAAGTGGTCCACCAAGCAGCGCGAGGCGATGCGTCCCCGGCTGCGAGAGTACTATCGGCGCTACGAGGAAATGGCCGAAACGGTTCCCATCGCGACGGTCAAGGATTTCGTCGATCACATCGATCATGCGGTCCGCGTGGCGGGCATCGATCACGTCGGGATCGGCACCGACTTCGACGGAGGCGGAGCCGTCAGCGGATTTGCCAACCACGCCGAGGCCCTGAACGTCACCATCGAACTGGTCCGCCGCGGCTACTCGGACGAGGACATCCGCAAGATCTGGGGCGGCAACCTGCTGCGTCTGTGGCGCCGCGTCGAGGCCGTGAGCACGAAGAGGTAGGTCCATGAAGAAGGTCGCTGTCATACTGCTGTTTGTGTGGATCTTCACCCCCGGCTGTCAGAGCCGGCGCGTTTTTGTCTCGGAGAAGCCGTTGATCGGCATCACGACGGTCTTCGACGAGAAGCGTCAAGTCAGCGAGGTCCACATATCCTATGTGGAGGCAGTGCTCCGCAGCGGAGGCGTTCCGCTGGTCCTGCCGCCGATCGACAGTACCGAAGCCGTGGACCGCTACATCCGGGAGCTGGATGGCCTGGTGCTGGTCGGCGGGCGCGACATCTCGCCTTCGATGTACGGCCAGATGCCCCACGAGACGACCGAAGTCCTGCCCGAGCGACGGACCCAATTCGACAACATGCTGATCGCCCGGTGGATGGCCGGCGGAAAGCCGGTCCTGGGCGTGTGCCTGGGCATGCAGTTCACCAACGTCGTCATGGGTGGCAGCATGATTCAGGACATCCCCTCGCTGGTTGGCACCGACGTGAACCACAAGAAGGTCTATCACCGTGTAACGATCGCGCCCGACAGCACGCTCGCCAAACTCCTTGGCGCCGAAACCGCGATGGTCTACTCCTCGCACCATCAGGCTGTCGACCGGATCGGCGAAGGGCTCAGGCCGGTGGCACACGCCGCCGACGGCGTTGTGGAGGCCCTCGAACGAACCGACGGCGGCCCCGGATTGTTTGTTCAATGGCACCCTGAGGCCATGATGGATAAGCACCCGGACCATACAAACGCGATCTACGGCTACCTCACTCAACTGGCGCGCACGCCATCCGCGAAACGTGGTTCCCGCCGAGACTGATACCGGTGATGGAGGAGTGGAACACAAAGGCCACGCCTCAAGCGGTAGCCGAAAATGTCGTCCACAGACCCCAGAACAGAACAATCACGAAATAGAAGGCCATGTATCCTGCCGGCACTACACTCAGTCCAGCCAATGCTGCTCCGATCAACCCCAGCGCGTACCGTCGATTCCTGGGGAACCGCTGAAGCGTCCGCCAAAGGCCGACGCACGCTCTCACGCACATGAAGGTGGCGATCGCAAGAAAAGGGGCGCCAAACACAACGACCAGACCCAGGCGACTGTCGTCTACAGACTCTGCATACCGGTGGTCAAAGTAGAACGGTATCCAGAAACATGGCAGTGAAACCAGCGACCACGTCGCGATGCTCAATAGCCGGCAGCCCGGCCGGCTCTCGGCCCCATCGCGGATCAAAGCGGTCCCCATTGTATTCACGAGGATTCTCTCCATCTCTTCGTCCTGTTGACGATGGCCATTCGGTACGCAGGCGGGCTACGGAATGCTCCGCATGTCGGCCTTCTTCGCGGGACTCCACCTATTGGCCTCGATTCTCGCCCGCAGCGACCTCTGAAAGCCGGGATGCTGGGCCACCCAGCCGGGTGCTTCGTACAGGCCCACCAATTCCTCGCTGCTCTCTCGCCAGTGGACGGACCACTGGCAGAGGGTCTCAAACATCAGCAGTTGGATCATCCCGACGATCGTGATACGCACAGCAGTTCTGTTCATCGCATGTTCTCCGCTGCTTGATCTTTGGCTTCCAACCGCTCCCATTATCCAGTCCGCCCCACTGAGAAACAAGCCAAAACTGCACCGACCTATAGGTGATTTGCATTTCTCCCGAAGCCCGAGGCCACTGCGAAGAGACAGCATTGACTCTCGGGCACAGGGGTGATACAATGACAGCCGAGCTTCGACGTGATATTGCTTCGATTCTTGGACTGTCTGAGGGGAGTTTTGCTTGGGCGGGCCGGAGCGATGAAGCCGATCGAGGTCAAAGACAAGACACACATCAAACAGTTGCTCTATGCCGAGCACGTCTTCGCGATCCAGGGAGACCAGTTTCGCGGTTTCGGCGGGTTCCAGCTCTGGTGGTACGACCGGCACCGCGGCTGGTGCGACTGCTGCGATTCGCACTGGTCCGACCCTCGCAAGCATGTGATGCATCACAGCCTCGATGAAGCCGCCAAGATTCTTTGGCACCATCGGAAGAGTCTGTACGTTCGCATCAAGCGTGTTGATGAGGACCCGTGCATTCAGGCTCTGGAGCATCTCGAAGACGCCCGGCGCTGAGTGCCCATTACCGCAGGAATGGGAAGTCGGACCGGCTGAGTTCCTGTCGGCGGAACTGGCGGTGCCAGCGCTGGTTCCACAGGGTCCAGAGGGGGGCCTTGCGGGCCGAACCGTCGAGGAAGCAGGCCTGTGTCATGCGGTTGTGGCGTTCGAGAAAGGTGCGCCATATCTGGGTGCCCCCCTGTCCATCTACGGGGAAATCGCTGAAGACGACCAACGGTTCGGTCGGCAGGCGATCGGTGTCGTGAGGCCGCACGTGCCAGTGGATGCAATCGACAAAGACCGGGATTCCTTCAGTGTTCCGCTCGAATGCGTATTTCCAGTAGCGCCCGTCCTTGTCCACCGGGTCGGTGATCCAGCGGTTCATGCCATAACTGCCCCAGAAATGGCCCTTGGAGATGAAGTCTCGTGAGCCGGGGTCCGAGGTCTCGCGGGGCCGGCCCCACGCGTGATGGATATCGCCGCGCATCTCGGTACTCTGGTAATCGATCGACGGCCTGCTCGCCGAGGGACAGGTGCGGAGCTTATCCACGTCCTGGTAATAAGGCCGGAGCATCTCCATCCAGTCGCCGGGGATCGTCTGCACGTCGCCGCCAAGCGGGTAAGACTCTTTCCACAGAACGCCGTCGAAATCCGTGGCGTACTGGGCGGTGGCCAGCCCCCATTGCTTGAGATTGTGCAGGCAAACCACGGCTCGCGCCTGGTCTCTGGCCCGTTGCAGGGCCGGTATGAGGATGGCGATCAGCAAGGCGATGATCGCGACGACGACCAGCAACTCGATCAAAGTGAAGCCACGTTTCCCGGCAACGTCCATGCACCAGACCCCCACGGGCGGCAGTGCCTTCGGTCCGTACGTTCAGACCGAGAGGGAGGTTTGGCAAAAGACCGTGGCGATCGCTTGTCGGGCTACCCGACCGGCGCCTCGACGGGCTGGATGTCGGGGGTCTGCCCGATGGGCTCGTCGCATCGCGTGTAGGCGTTGATGCGGAACAGCTCTTCCATGGCGGTAGCGCCCGATGCGACCTTGGCCAGGCCGTCCTGGACCATCGACCGTACGCCTTTGGACCGCAGACGCTCGCTCAGTTCGTGGTGCTGGGCGCCGGAGCTGATCCGTGCGCCGAGTTCGTCGTCGATGGGCGCCACTTCGAAGATTCCGGTGCGTCCCTTATAGCCGTACCAGCCGCATTCAGCACAACTACCTGGGTGCAAGAGTTCCTTCGGAGCGCTGACGCCGAACCGTGCAAATGTATCCAACTCGGTTTCATCGAGCTCTCGCGGCTGGGCGCACTCGCCGCAGATCTGTCGCAGGAGGTTCTGGGCGATCACCATGCGGAGCGAACTGCCGATGATGTGATAGGGAACGCCCAGATAGTGCAGCGCATCGACGGCGCCGGCGGCGTCGCGGGCGTGGATCGTCCCCAGCACGAGACGGCCCGACAATGCCGCCCTGGCCGCCACGATGGCCGAGTCCTTGTCGCGAATCTCGCCGATCAGGATCAGGTCGGGGTCCATCCGCAGGATCGTGCGGAGCCCCTCGTG
>Ga0265295_1009697_pt1 | contig 10215 bp, 7 predicted proteins | sample Munlansysbiofilm_FD_192503 | JGI IMG/M metagenome (GOLD analysis project Ga0265295, IMG submission 192503) | Leachate microbial communities from a municipal landfill in Southern Ontario, Canada - Methane capture system biofilm | ecosystem: Engineered > Solid waste > Landfill > Unclassified ...
TCTGCTGGAGGGCAATACTTAGAGTTTAACCGCGAGCAATATCTTATCCGAGGATCTGGGCTTTATAAATCTCTTGATGATATAAGAAACACAGTCCTAAAATCTAGTGAGGGTCAAGCTGTAACCATAGATGATATTGCAGAAGTTGGAGTTGGTGCAGTGCCACGTTTTGGGGCAGTTAGCATAGATGGTAGTGAAGCTGTTATGGGAATGGTTTTGCAAAGGACTGCGACAAATGCCGCAAAAGTAGTAGAGCATATAAAAGAGAGACTCCCAACCATAAACTCTACACTTCCAAAAGGTGTAACTTTAGAGGCTATTTATGATAGAACTGAGATAACCAACAAAGCGGTGAGCACTATGACATCGGCGCTCGTAACTGGGATGATTTTAGTTGCTTTTGTTCTGTTTTTGTTTTTATTTGAACTGCGTTCTGCATTTATAGTTATATTATCTCTTCCAGTATCTTTGCTTATCGCTTTTTTACTTATGGATTACTACAATCTCTCAGCAAATCTTATGACGCTTAGCGGATTAGCCATTGCGGTGGGGATGATAGTAGATGCTACTATAGTTGTGGTTGAGAATATCTTTCGCAAACTCCATGAAGATGAGTCAAAACTAAAAGTGATTGGAGATGCTACAAAAGAGGTAGCAAAGCCTATAACATTTGCAGTTCTTATCATTGTAGCTGTATTTATTCCTCTTCTATCACTTGATGATTTGGCTGGAAAACTATACTCTCCTATGGCGCTAAATATTGTTTTTGTAATGCTTGGTTCACTCTTTGTAGCCTTAGTTTTAGTTCCTACTTTAGCCTTCTTTTTACTAAAACCTACAAAAAACAGTAAGAACAAATTTATGGATATATTAAAAAGAGCATATGCTCCACTACTTATATTTTCACTCTCAAACTCTAAAAAAATCCTAGCATCTGTTACTCTTTTGTTTATAGCTCTTACTTTTGCCCTTTTTCAACAAGGTCGAGAATTTATGCCTGAACTAAATGAAGAGTCCATTATGTATAGAGTTATCGCTATACCTGGAACTGCTCTTACTCAGTCAGTTGAAAATGCTTCTATGATAGAAAAACATATACTTAAAAACTATCCAAATGAAGTTAGTTCAGTCCTCTCTATGATAGGAAGAAGTGAAAAAGGTGAGACTGCTCAGGCTAACTACATGGAAGTTCTACTCACTCTAAAAGAGGGTATAAAAGATTTGCCTGCACTAACTCATAAGATGAATGAAGACTTAGAACATAGGTTTGAGCATATCGCATTTGTTCCTACGCAACCCATAGCCATGAGGATAGAAGAGCTGCTAGAGGGTGTGAGTTCTGAACTTGCTATTAAGATATATGGGTATGGCCAAAAAGAGTTAGATACTATCTCTAGGGATATCCAAAAAACCATAAGTGGCGTTCGTGGACTTGTAAGGATGGAGGTAGAGACTCAACTCGGTCAAGCTCAGATAAAGATAGAGCCAAACTACTTAAATCTGGCTCGTTATGGCATTAGCGTAGATGAGGTGATGCAGGTTATCCGCAATGGCATCGGTGAAGAGGAGGTTACCCAGATGATAGAGGGTAACAGAAGATTTCCAATCGTTGCAAAAATCAAAGATGCTAAAAAAGATATAGAGGCACTAAAAGAGGTAACTCTTCGCTCAAAAAATGGCTCACTTGTAACACTAGAGCAAGTTTGCGACATTGGCATCGTTCATGGCGCATCATTTATAAAGCGTGAAAATCTTAGCCGCTATATGGTTCTTTCTATGGAGGTTGATGGGCGAGATGTGGCTTCGTTTGTAGAAGAAGCAAATAAGCTTATAAAAGACAAAGTAGAGATGCCAACTGGTTACTATATCGGTTGGGCAGGGGATTTTAAAAATATGCAAGAGGCTACAGATAAGCTAAAAATTATCATCCCTATAACTATCTTTTTGGTCATACTTCTTTTATATACAGCATTTAACTCCATCTCAAAAGCGATGCTGATTTTGATAAATGTACCTTTTGGGTTTATTGGCAGCATCGTAGCTCTTATAGTGAGTGGCATCTACTTGTCTGTCTCAGCCATCGTAGGGTTTTTAGCTATCTTTGCAATAGCCATTTTAAATGGCATAGTTTTAGTCAGTTTTATAGATGAGTTACGCCATAAATTCCCAGATGCTGATTTGAAGATTTTGCTAAAAGATGCAGCTCTGCTTCGTCTTCGCCCAGTCCTCATGACAGCATTTACAACTCTCTTTGGGATCCTTCCACTTCTATATGCAAGTGGCGTTGGAAGTGAGATCCAGTATCCGCTCTCAGTGGTTATAACGGGCGGAATCATAAGCTCAACTATACTAACACTTTTAGTTTTACCTGCGGGATACTACTTGATGTATAGGAAGAAAACTTAGTCGCTCTCTTCCTTAGTTCCCATGCTTTTGGGAGTGAGGCTTTAGCCTCGCCTTGTATGGTTTTAAAGCTTTTTTGCGGGACTCATCGTGGAGAATGCCATTGGTTAGCATTCCTAAAAGTCCCACTTCCGAGAGAAAGCTACAGTTATTTTACAGCTTTAGAGCGCAGGAGCGAGTCAAACTGCGAACTTGTTCTAGGTTTTAGGCTTTGAAGTCGCACTAGCCTCGAACGAGTTCGAGGTTCCAAAACTAGAGTTTCTATGCTCTTTGTGTAAGTCTTCGCATCTCTTTTATAGCCTCAGCTAAACCACAAAAAACACCTCTTGCGACTATACTTTGACCGATGTTTAGCTCGGTTATCTCTTTTATACTCATCATATATGAGACATTGTGATAGTTTAGTCCGTGGCCAGCGGCTACTTCTAGTCCTAGCTTTTGCGCATGAGTTGCAGCGTTTTGCAAGGCTTCAAGTGAGTGTTCTAATCTGCTTGCTAACTCATAACGAGGAAGCATAAGCTCTTTTATAGAGTGGTTTGAGTGAGGAAGGTTGGAGTTTAGCATCGCAAAAAGATTTGCAAAAAGTCCAGTGTGAAGCTCTACCATCTCAGCTCCTAACTCTTTTGCCATCTCCATAGCCTCAATAGTTGGATCTACAAAGAGTGAGACTGGGATGATGGAGTCATGAAGTTGCTCTATTGCAAAGGCTATCTCATCTTCATGCTTGAACAAGTCAAGTCCACCCTCAGTTGTAACTTCTTCTCTTTTTTCAGGGACTAAAGTTGCACGATGAGGTTTTAAAACACTCACTATATTTAAAATATCTTTGTTTATACTACACTCCAAATTTACTGGCAATTTTGAGTGCATCATAATGTTTTTAGCATCTATATCTTGGATGTGTCTTCTATCTTCTCTAAGATGTATAGTTATCTGATCTGCCCCACTTGCACATGCCACGCTAAGAGCTTCTAAGATATCTGGATCATTTACTCGTCTAGCTTCACGGAGGACTGCTACATGGTCTATATTTACGCCTAATTTCATACTACTCACTCTTACTTCCTTTAACATTTTTTACGAACTCTTTGTAGTTTTCTTCTAGTGCTTCATGGTCTTGTATCAATTCTCCAAAATGGACTTGAATCTTTTTTCTCTCTTTAAATGGAGCTTGTTTAAAGGTTCTCTCTAGGGTGTCATTTATAAAGACAGGAACTACATCTAAGTTGTTTGCTTTTGCAATCTTTTTTGCACCGCTTTGAAACTCTAAAACATCGTTAGTCTTGTTTCTTTCGCCCTCTGGAAAGATATAGATATTAAAATCATCTACCTTTTTTAGGGTATGTTTTATCTCTTTAAAAAATTTTAAAAGTCCTTTTCTGTTTTGCAAATCAACACTAATACAGCCGCTATATCTAAAAAAATCACCATAAAAAGCATCAAATAGCTCTTGTTTTGCTATCCAAGTTCCACTCTTATCATGCCTTGCAAAGATATGTTCCATCACTATAATATCAAGTAAAGAGCGATGGTTTATAGCATATAAAATCTTGTCTCTTTTTGGTACTTCGCCTATAAGTTCTATCTCAATATTTAAAAATTCTATAACTGCGTTTGAGTAAGACTGTCTATCCATTGAGAGTTGTTTATAAGCTAATTTTAGAGATATAAAAGGATGAAAGTATGTCTTTTTAAAGACTTTTATCTGTTTGTAACCAAGTTCAATCATAAAGATGAACTTGCCTAGTTTTTTTAGCATCTACTATTTACGATGCATAGGATGCTGATAGTCATTTCTCTCACAAGCACTAAACATTGTGATGACTCCGAGTGACAAAACTGTAGCTAATATTATTGTTTTCATATTGTTCTCCATATAGAAATTCGTTTTAAAAACTCTTTTTTATTATATCATCTATTTTATTTATCTTAGAGGTGTTAGCAAAACAAGATTTATCCCCACAAACCATAAAATCTTCATCCTCCGTTGCTCTTTTTAGTACAAAGGGATAGTTTAAAGATGCCAGCTCTTTAGCAGATTTTTCAAGGTTTTTAAGATTTGATTTTATGACTCTATCACCTTTTAAATATCTTAGCATCTGAGATAGCATATATGGATAAATAACAGGTCTTCTACCTAGTTCATAAGAGTTGTACTCTAGTGTTTTAAAAGTAAAATGAGAGTATTTTTCATCTTCTAAAAGAGTTGAGAGTGAGAGTAGGGCATCTAGCATGATGCTAACTGAACTTGTATAGGTATTGTCAGCTATCTCGGCTTTTGTCTCAAACTCTCCTCTACTAAAACTCCAACTCCCCCTATCATAAAACTTCTCTAGTGCTAGGTTTGCAAATCTTTGAGCTTGAATGAGATAAAGCTCATCTTGCGTGGAGTTATATGCAGCTATAAGAGCCTGTGTTAGATAGGCATAGTCCTCTAAAAATGCCTCAACTTTAGGAGTTTTATGTATAAGCGTAGTGTGATAAAGTTTTGAGTCTACAAACATACTCTTAAGAAGTGCATCTAAACTTTTTATGGCTCTTTGCTTGTACTTATCATCGATATCGCCAAGAGTAAAGAGCGCTTTTATCATCATACTAGACCATGAAGTTTGAACTTTTTTATCTATAAAAGGGTACTCTCTTTTTGCTCTTATGCTTTGTAAAATCCTCTTAACATCGTTAAAGTACTCTGCAACCCCATCATCAAAGCGGACTATGTTTTTGCCCTCAAAGTTTCCACCTTTTGTAACGTTCATCTCTTTTAACATAGGCTCTATGTCTTTGTAGCCATTTTCTTCTAAAGCACCTTTTACTTCATCATAACTATAAACAAAGTAAGTTCCCTCTTCGCCCTCGCTATCAGCATCTGATGCACTGTAAAACAGGTCATCTTCACTCATCTTTTCATACCAAAAGTCAGCGCACTCTTTTGCAGTAGCTAAAAAACTCTCATCATTGTATGTTAAGTAGGCTTTTGCATAAACATCGCAGAGTAGGGCGTTATCATAGAGCATCTTCTCAAAGTGAGGGACAAGCCACAGCTCATCAACGCTATAGCGACAAAATCCACCATCAACAAGGTCATACATTCCGCCTTTTCTCATGGAGTAAAGTGTGTGTGTTAGCATAGCTTTGGCTGCTTTGTCATCATAGAGTCTATCTATAGTTAAGAGCGCACTTAGAGTTGATGCGTGAGGAAATTTTGGAGCTACTGAAAAACCTCCATCTCTTGTTTGATAGTTGTGCTTTACTTGAAGCATAAAGTTTTTAACAAAATCTTCTTTTAGTTTAGTTGCCTCTTTTGGATGCTCTTGTTTGTTTATAAACTCCTGTATCTCATCGGCATTTTTAAGGATTTGCTCATCATTTTGTGAGACTTTTTGACCTATAAGTTTTGTAAGTTCGATAAATCCCATGCCCTCTATGGAGCTGTGAGATGAGTGTGGTGGGATGTAAGTTCTTGCAAAAAATGGCTTATTTTGCGGTGTACAAAAGATAGAAGTCGGCCAGCCTCCAGAGCGACGATTTAGTAGCATATAGACCTCTTGATAGTGTTTGTCTATATCTGGGCGCTCTTCACGGTCAACTTTTATGCAGATAAAATATTCATTTAAGATATTTGCACACTCTTCATTTAGAAAAACATTCTCTTCCATCACATGGCACCAGTGACAAGAGCTATATCCGATGCTAATAAAGATAGCTTTGTTCTCTTCTTTAGCTCTAAGAAATGCCTCATCGCACCATGGATACCAATCAACTGGATTGTCTTTGTGTTGTTGTAAATATGGAGAATCTTCTTTTTGGAGTCTATTTGACATCATAACTCTTTTATTTTAATTTTTATACTAAAAGAGTATGTAAAATTTGATGATGACTTGCTTAATCAAAATATATAGATAATTTAGTTAATCTATGAGATAATACTAATATTTACTAAATATAAACCTATCTTAAATTTAATAATTTTTAATAATAAAGGGAAATGAAAAATGAATAATGTTACCTCATACGGAGCCGCTAAAAATGTTACTGGATCTTGCCATTTAGTGGAGATAGATGATCTTAAGATACTTATAGATTGTGGAATGTTTCAAGGTGAGTTTGGGTTAGAGAAAAATTATGAAGACTTTGAATTTAATGTAAATGAAATAGACTACCTTATCATCACTCATGGGCATTTAGACCATATAGGAAGGGTGCCAAAACTTGTAAAAGATGGCTTTGATGGAGTTATCATCTCAACTGAGGCAACAAAAGAGATAACAGACATAATGCTTCAAGATAGTGCAAAAATCCTAAGAGAAGAGTATAAAACTCTAAGAAGGAAAGCTAAAAGAAGGGGTGATGAGAAAAGAATTACGGAGCCTCTATATACACTAGATCATGTAAAAGATGTTTTTTTAAAAGAGTGGCAAACTATTCAATACCATCAAGAAATAGAACTTTCAAAAGATGTAAAAATAAGCTTTGGAGATGCTGGACATATCTTAGGCAGTGCATTTGTGATGATAGATTATAAAGATAAAAAGAGAAAAAAAAGGATAGTTTTTTCTGGGGATATCGGAAGCAAAGAGCGAATGATTTTAGATCCACTTGACACACTTAGTCGTGCAGAGACTCTTTTTATAGAGTCAACCTATGGAGATAGAAATCATAGGTCTCTAAAAAAAAGTATAAAAGAGTTTAAAGAGACAGTTATAAATACACTAAAAAGAGATGGAAATGTAATCATCCCATCTTTTGCACTAGAGCGGACACAAGAGATACTTTGGCTTCTTAACAACATGGAAGCTGATGGGGAACTACCAAGGTGCCAAGTCTTTTTAGATAGTCCACTAGCTTCAAAAGCTACAAAACTATATGCTAAATATCCAGTGCATCTAAATGAAGAGTTAGAACTCCATGCCCAGGAGAATGGCAACCCTTTTAACTTCGCCTCACTAAACATAAGTTCTACAAAACATGACTCTCTTTTAATAAACAAGGTAAAAAAAAGAGCCATCATAATCGCTGGAAGTGGAATGTGCCATGGTGGTCGCATTATGCATCATTTAAAACATCGTTTGTGGAATGAGAAAAACTGTGTTATTTTTGTAGGTTTTCAAGTTGAGGGGACTTTAGGCAGAGAGATAATCGATGGATATGAATATGTAAAAATATATGGAGAAGATATAATCGTAAAGGCTCAAGTTGAGACAATAAACGGCTTTTCTGCACATGCAGATCAAAGTGACATGATAGAGTGGATGTCACACATAAAAGATTTGAAAAATCTTTACTTAATACATGGAGAAGAGAGCAAGATGAAGATATTTGCAAAAAAAATCAAAGAAGAGTTAAACCTAGATGCTAAGATAGTTGAGTACGCAAAATCGGTGGAGTTAGTATGAAAAGATTTTTAATTATACCACTTGTCTTAAGTTTATCTGTTAGTGCGGCTTTTGCTTTGGATGAAGCAAAAACAACCTTAGAAAAAATGGCAGAGCCAAAAATCTCAATAGAGAGCACTTTTATAGGTGATTCTGATATAGATGGAAGTGGTGGGTTTGAGACTACTAAACGAAAAATCTCTGTTTACAACTTCTATGCAGGACTTAGTTATACCAATAACACTTTTAAATGGAACAATATCGGTAAGTTACCATTTGGTGATGGGGTAAGTAAACCAATAGAGCAAATACACACTATAGAGTTAGAAGGCAAACTTCCTTACCAGATAAATGACCAGTGGCTTCTACTGACTTCACTCTCTTTAACATCTAGTTTTGAGCAGGGCTTGGATGACTCGTATAGTTATGGACTATTTAGTTTTGCTTCATATAAACTTGATGAAAATCACACTTTTCAATTTGGTCTTTTTGGAAATTATCATACTGCAACTTCTATGGTTTTACCAATAGTTAGTTATAGCTATAGAGTTACGCATAGAGATGGCTTTAAGTTTGTTTTTGGTTTTCCACGCACTTATGTGGGTTATCACATAAACAGAGATACTTTGGTAAGTCTTGGAATAGTCTATTCACAATCTGTTGTAAAACTTAGTAGAACAAGTGTGGTAGAGAAAAATGGTTTTGTAGAGACTGTAGACTATATGGCAAATATCGGTGTTACATATGAGTTTACAAAGGACTTTCAAATACGAGCAGATCTTCTTTATGGACTAGACAGAGAGTTTCATCTATATAACTCACGCGGAAAATCTACGGAGGATTATAAAGTAGAGTCTGCAATAGGGGCAAATATAAAACTAACTTACGCTTTTTAGATTGGCCCTTTTAAAATATACCCATAATTTGAGATATTTTCAATATAAATATGGGGGATTTTCTTTTTTAATCTTGAGACGACATCACGAACAGTAGAGTCTGATATCTCTTTTTGAGGCCAAATAGACTCTTTTAGATGGTTATATGATACATTTTGATTAAGATTACTGCATAAAATATCTAAAAACTCTAACTCTTTTTTGGTTAAATCTATAGGGTTGTTGTATAGGGTGAGAGTTTTAGAATCTATATGATAAAGATAGTCCTTACTTAAATCTACCACTTGCATAATATTTTGTTTCTCACTAAGAGAGAATTTTTTAATTCGATTTATAATTGAGATAGCAATAAGTAGAGATGCCTCAACATCGTTAGGTTGAAATGGCTTTATAAGATAGCCAAACACATTTTCATCTTTGGCTTCATTTAAGGTGTTTGTATCGCCATAGGCTGAAGTAAAGATAATAGGAACAAAGTAGTCTCTATTGAGTAGAGAGGCACACTCTATGCCATCGATGGAACCCTCAATATTTATATCCATAAATGCCAAGTCAATAGAGTTAGCTCTTACAATTTCTAAGGCTTCATCAGCATTCTTTGCTTTATATATATCTTTAGCACGAAATGAGAGGAGAATCTGGCTTAGATATTCCATAGCAATAAACTCATCTTCAACTATTAAAATTGTGTATTCTTTAAATTTTGTCATTTTTTATATCCTTAAAACTTAGCTCAAAAACAGTACCAGCATCTTGATAAAAATTAAACTGCCCTTGGGGGAGTTTTTTAGAAAAATCCTTGATAAGTTCTAGTCCAAATCCTGTTTGCTGACTTTTTGCATCAAACCCTCTACCGTTGTCTTTTATGCGCAAAACTATGTTGTCACTCTTTTTAAGACATGTGATTTCTAGTGTAATTGATGAGGTTGCAGGGTGATGTTTAACACTGTTGCTGATGATTTCATTTAAAATTATTCCCATCGACATAATATGATCAAAATCAATATGCATAGCTTCTATTTTTGTATTTACAGTTACATGCATGTTATGATAAGTTCGCATTATTGTATTGATGAGTTCGACCAAATACTCTTCTGCGTTAATATGCAGCAAGTTTTTAGAGTTACACACATACTCATGTATAAGTGACATCGATTTTATACGGTTTATAAGTTCAGAGAAACGATTTGGGTTTACCTCTTTTTTACTCTCAAACCATAAAAAAGCACTTATCATATGAAAGTTATTTTTAACTCTATGAAAGACCTCCTTTACAAGAAGTTCTCTCTCTTGGACTAAACTTGAGAGCTTACCATTGGCATCTTGCAAGCTTTGTGTCTGTTTTGTTACTTCTTCTTCAAGGATTTTATTTTGGTTATTTTGCAGACTGATGAGTTGTTTTTGCGTTTGGATTTGCTTGTTTTTTATGTCGTTATATCTATCTGCTAGCATAAGCGAGAAGACAACAATCTCTACAACTAGAGCAAAAAGAAAAAAGTATCTCGCAAAAAAAGAGTAATTTAGCGCGCCTGAGAGCAGTAAAG
>Ga0265295_1009698_pt1 | contig 10214 bp, 12 predicted proteins | sample Munlansysbiofilm_FD_192503 | JGI IMG/M metagenome (GOLD analysis project Ga0265295, IMG submission 192503) | Leachate microbial communities from a municipal landfill in Southern Ontario, Canada - Methane capture system biofilm | ecosystem: Engineered > Solid waste > Landfill > Unclassified ...
AACTAATGAAGCTTCCAAAGAGGTATAGATGTTAAAGAGAGTTGTAGTTGTTGTTATTTTAATCTTGATAGTTATAGGAGTGTTTTACTATAAAGATAAAGTAAGAGAGCAGAAGATAAATCATATAATGGATGAAGTCTCCATAGCTCTAAAGTCAAAACTAAAATCTGACAAGATGGATGACTTAAAGATGGCACTTTTTTTATCTAAAAACAAAGCTTTGGTTGATGCTCTAGAAAGAGACGATGAAGACTTAGGTTACAAACTACTCTCGGATATAACTTCAACTATACAAAAAGAGACAGATATCTTAGTTAGAGCCCAGATTATTACAAATGAATTTAATATCTTTGCTAGAAGTTGGGATGATATATACGCAGGGATGCCACTAGGTGAGTATAGAAAAGATTTTAAGTACTTTGAAACTAACAAGGTCCCACGAACTTCTATAGAGATAGGAAGACGACTTGGCATTAAAGCTACGGTTCCCATATATAAAAATTCTGAATTTTTAGGTTTTGTAGAAGTTATCTCTTTTTTTAAATCTTTAACTGATTTTTTTGCTTCCATGGGGGTAGATATATATGTTTTGCTAGATATAGAACATATTGAGACCGCTGTGCTTATGTTTGAAAACCTAATGATAGACAAGTATATAGTCTCAAACAGAAACTACAAATATGACCATATCCAAACCCTAAATAAAGTGGATTTCCAAAAGCTAAGGCTAGACGGACTTGCATATGAAGATGGTAAGTATATCTTTTATGAGACTATGTATGATGGGAGTTATAAAGCAATAGGGGGCTTTGTTTTTGTGCTTGATGAGAAATACTTAGACTACTTTAGAAATCCAGAAGATGACATATCTTTTCTCATAAATGTCACAAGAAGCGGGCTATATGACGTTGTAAAAAGAGAGAAGTATAATAGCAATGTTTATGATAAATACTCAGCTAGCTCTATGGTTTATCTTCAAGATGTGATAGATACACAAGATAGACAAACCTTTATGGATGAAGCTTATGAGAAGTTTGATGAGTATTCAAAAGATGAACTCATACAGATGCTACTAGAGAGAAATATAGTAAAAAAAATAGATGGAAAGATAAAATGAGAATCTTGCTTTTAGAAGATGAATATTCACTAAGGATAAGTATAGAAGAGTTTTTAACAGATATAGGTTATGAGGTTGATGGGTTTATGGATGGGCTTGAAGCTTATGATGCTATCTATGAAAAAGCTTATGATATCTTGCTTTTAGATGTAAATGTACCATCTCTAAGTGGTTTTGAACTTTTAAAGAGATTAAGGGATGATAATAAAAAAATACCCGCAATTTTTCTAACTTCTATGAGTAATCTAGATGCGGTAAAAAAAGGTTATAAAACAGGTTGTTGTGACTATATCAGAAAACCATTTGACCTAGAAGAGTTAGAGCTTCGCATCGACCAAGCATTAGCTAGCTTTTTACAAGATGACAGCTCTTTGGTGCATTTTGGTTGTGAACTATCATATGATATGAAAAAGGGTAAACTTAGCTTAGGCGAGAGAGAAATTTTACTTAGAAAAACAGAACAAGATCTCTTAGAAGTCCTTATAAAAAATAAAAATGCAGTTGTATCAACACAGATGTTTCAAGATGAAGTCTGGGGCGAATATGTAGAGCCTGCTACCATTAGAGTGCAACTTAACAACTTACGAAAAAAACTTCCAGAAGGTGTTATACAAAATAGAAGAGGTTTAGGATACATCATTGAAAGATAATAAGTACTCTGCAAAATACGCACTTATCTATACATCTTTAGTCTCTACGATACTTCTAACACCACTCTTTTTTTACTTTATATATATGAAAAACATACACTCCATAGAAAATGAGTTACTCTTAAAAGAGAAATCACTCCTTATCTTAAAAGCGATGCAAGAGTACAATCAGCATGAAGAGTATTTTGAGTACCCACGCTTTAAAACATTTCAATCAGGACTTTATGATGAAAAATTTAAACCTATCTTTTCTCTTATAAACTACAAGATAAAGTACTTTAAAGATGGTTATAACTTAGAAGATAACGATGCTTACTTGATAGTTAAGCTTCCAAAAGAAAGATATTTTGGAGCTTCATATCTTATAGTAAAAAACAAACTCTCTTTTGCATCTGTTTATGAGAAGGCTCTTTATATACTCTTTAGTATAGTTATTCTTATCTTTACTCTTAGTATATTTTTTCTGCAAAGTTTTGCAAAACCATTTCAAAGAATGAATAAACAGCTAGATAACTTTATAAAAGATTCCATGCATGAGATAAACACACCGCTCTCTATCATAAATGTAAACATTGACTTATACAACAGAAAAAATGCACCAAACAAATATATGCAAAGGATGAAGGCTGCATCTAAGGTTCTCTCAAACATTTATAATGATATGGACTACCTTATAAAACATGAGAGAATAGAGTATGAAAAACAAGATATCAGCCTTGATAAGTTTTTAAAAGAGAGAGTAGAGTACTTTAGTGAAGTAGCGCTTATGAAAAATATAGTGATAAACAAAGAGATAGAAGAGCCACATATAATCTTTATGAATCCAAAGCAGCTCCAGCGAGTCATAGACAACACTCTCTCAAACGCCATCAAGTACTCTTATGAGAACTCAAAGATAGATATAAAGCTCTATAAAGTGGGAGAGAAACTTTATATGAGTATCAAAGATTACGGTGTAGGGATAGAGAATGTTGAGAATATTTTAAGTAGATACTATAGAGAAAACATCAGTAAAGGTGGCTTTGGCATAGGCCTAAGCATAGTAAAATCCATCATCGACAAAGAAAATATACAACTCATTATAAACTCTATTCCGAAAAAAGGAAGTGAGTTTTTGTATGTTTTTGCCCCATATAATAAATAAATCTTATAAATTAACCCCATTTTACATTAATTTTACATAGTAGAGATAGACTTACTCCTGAAATAAAAATAGGAGGAACAGAGTATGAGAAAAACTGTGATGATATCGCTTCTAGTAAGTGCTTCACTTTTTGCTGCTGATTATAGTGGTGTGATAGAAAAACCAAATGCAAGTAAGATAATCAAAGAAGATCTGCTAGGTAAGGCTACAGTCTATACTATGCCAAAAGACTGTATTACTACAGACAAAGATGCTATAGCAAGAGGTGCTTATATATTTCACAACTTAAATAGCGCACAGGCTGGGTCAACAACACCAAAAGGTATAGTTTTAAAAAAGGGTGAGACTAAGCAGTATGGTAACTGTGTAGCTTGTCACAATATTGAAAAAGCCCAAGGCGGTGGAAATGTTGGTCCAGATTTAACTGGATATAAGGCTATGTTTATGGATAGTGGTGTTAGAGACAATCAGTTTGTTTTTCAAAAAATCGCTGATCCTCGTATAGATAATAAAAACACAAACATGACAGTTAACTTAACTACTAAGTTATTTACACCTAAAGAGATATGTGAAATTACTTCATATGTTATTTCAACAAAATAAGGATACCAAAATGCAAAGAAGAGATTTTTTTAAACAACTAGGTGCGGTGGCAACTATCGCAGCAATTAGCCCAGCGTTAAGTTTTGCAGATGAAGCAAAAAAACCAAAAGGTCCAAATGACCTTTCGTTTAAGGCAGCATTAGATGCTATAACTGGTGGAAAGGGCGCAGTAGAATCTTCAAAAGTAAGCCTAAAAGTTCCAGAGATTGCTGAAAACGGCGCTGTTGTGCCTGTAACAGTCGAGGTAGAATCTCCTATGACTGATAGTGACTATGTAAAAGCTATACATATCTTAGCTACAAAAAATGCAAACACTAGATGTATTGATGTGCATTTAACTCCTGCAAATGGGAAGGCTATGTTTGCAACTCGTATAAAACTAGGGGACACGCAAGATGTAACTGCGATAGTAGCACTTAGTAATGGTACATTTTTAACAGCTAGTCAAAATGTAAAAGTAACTATTGGTGGATGTGGTTGATACTCAATCATTTATCAAAAAATTTAAAATAAAATAAACTTAAGGAAAATAAAAATGTCAAGTAGAAAATCACTTATCAAGATTAAACCAAATAGTTATAAAGATGGCGAAATCGTTAAAGTCAGTTTTATGGTTATGCATCCAATGGAAACTGGAATGCGAAAAGACAAAACGACTAAAGAGATTATCCCAGCAAAGTATGTAAATAGCGTAAAGTTTGAGTATAACTCTAAAGTTATTACAACTATGACTGTTTGGGAGTCACTCTCTACAAATCCAGTTTTTACTACATATATGAAGATAAATGGCGAGGGTAGATTTAGTGTCACATATAGTGATAGTACAGGTGAAGTTCACGAAAAAAGCATGAAGATTAAACCAAAAGGATAATCAATGAAGAACACAATTAAAATAGCACTATCTCTTGCTCTTGTCTGTTCACTCTCTTTTGCAAGTGAACAGTTTGCAATGAGCGATGCAGACCGTGAAATGTATGCTGAGATGCTAGAAGATAATCCAGCAGATATTATGGTAGCAAATGGTGGTGAACTTCTTGAAGAGTTCTGTGGTGGGGAAGCTGGTTTAGCTGCATTTTTCAAAATTAGTGAAGATGAGTTACCAGCTTATATAGCAGGTTTTCCACGATACTTAGAGGAGTTTAAGCAAGTTGTTGGACTCGATCAAGCACTTCAAGGACTAATGCATAAAAATGGGCATAAACCATTTGCTCTTAAGAGTTCAGACATGTTTGATATGGGTTCATACGCAAAGTCCCTTGCAAATGGAGTTAAGCTTCAAATAGATATAGATGCTAACAAACATATGAAAGAAGCATATGCTTTAGGTAAGTTGACGTTTGAGCAAAAAAGAGGCTCTAGAGGACTCTCTTGTCTATCTTGTCACTCACCACAAGTGATAGGTGGAATTTTGAGAACTCAACCATTACCAGATATAGGTTCAAAGGGTAACGCATCAGCTGCAACATGGCCAGCGTATAGAATGACAAAGTCATCTCTTAGAACTTTGCAACGCCGTTTTCAAGGATGTATGAATAATGCTTTATTAGCTGTTATTCCTTTGGGTTCGCCTGAGATGGTGGGGCTTGAAGTGTATTTTACTCAAGAAGCTAAGGGAAGTGAAGTAGCTATCCCTGGGCTAAAAAGATAAGGTTTAGATAATGGATATTTCAAGAAGAGATTTTATGCACATAGCTGCTATTTTGGGGCTAGGTGCAGTTAGTGTTGGATGCTCTAAAGATGGTGTTAGAACTCCCGCACAAATATCACTAAAAGATATTTATGATTTTAAGGCAACTGGAAATTTCACTCTTTTACATATGTGTGATATTCATGCGCATCTAAAGCCACTATATTGGAGAGAACCATCTACTTTGATATCTGCTCCAAACTTAGTTGGAACTCCTGGTTTTTTATGTGGTGAAGCTTTTGCAAAACACTACGGACTAGAGCCTAGCAGTTTAGATGCTTATTTTGATACGCACATAGATTTTGAGACTTTAGCTAAGAAGTTTGGAAAGATGGGTGGAGTGGCTCATATGAAGACTTACTTAGATCATGTAAGAGGCGAGAGAGGGGCTGAGAATGTTCTCTTTTTAGACTCTGGAGATACATGGCAAGGAACAGGTGTAGCACTAAAGAGTAGAGGAGAGGCGATAGTAAAAGCTCAAAACTACTTAGGTGTAGATGTGATGGTTGGTCACTGGGAATTTACTTATGGTAAAGAGAGAGTAAAAGAGCTTATAGGCATGCTAGATGCTAAGTTTATCTCTCAAAATATAGTAGGAAACGACCCATTTGCTGATGAGTATGAAGAGCTGATTTTTGAGCCATATACAATTGAGCAAAGAGGAGGTGCAAAGATTGGAATTATAGGACAATCTTTTCCTTTTACTTCAACCGCTAATCCAAGAGAGTTTACTGAGGGCTGGAGTTTTGGTATAAGACCAGAGACTCTTCAAGAGTATGTAAATGAGTTAAGAGATGAGCATAAGGTTGATTGTGTTGTTGTCTTGTCTCATGATGGTTTTAGTGTTGACCAAGAAGTAGCTCGCATGGTTCATGGCATCGACTTTATACTTAGCGGGCATACGCATGACCCATCGCCAAAACCTATAGTGATAGATGGTACAGTAATTGTTATTGCAGGAAGTCATGGTAAATATGTTGGTCGCCTAGATATAGATGCAAAAGATGGTAAAGTTCATGGATATGAGTATAAACTTGTTCCTATGGCTTCTAACCTAATTCCAGCAGATCCAGCTGGCGTGAAATTAGTCGAAGAACTATATGCTCCATATGCCCAAGAGATGAATGAAGTTTTAGGTAAAACTAAAAATATTTTATATAAAAGAGATACATTCTTCTCAACCTTTGATCAACTTATAAACGATGCTATTATGGATGAGATGAAGTGTGATATCTCTTTTACTCCTGGGTATAGATGGGGAACTACAGTTTTAGCAGGTGATGATATTACTATGGACAATGTCTATGAGATGTGCGGGGTTACCTATCCTGATGTTTATACTTTTGAATTAAAGGGCGAAAATATTGCAAAGCTTTTAGAAGATATAGCAGATAATGTCTTTAATGCGAACCCTCTCTATCAACAAGGTGGAGATATGAGCCGTTTAGGTGGAGTTACATATAGCATAGCTGTAGGTAACAAGGCTGGCGAGCGTATATCTAAGCTCAAAGTTGGCGGAGAAGATATTGTTTTAGATAAGACATATATAATCTCTTCATGGGGTGGAAACCTGCAAAATGCAGGACAAAATCTTCAAAAAGATAAGATTAGACCAGTATATGATGTAGTGCGTGATTATATCAAACAAAAAAAGGTGGTGGATGTGAGCAACAAAGGGAATGTTGTTTTACTAGACTATGACTGCGGATGTCCTACAAAGGGCTCACAAAAAGCTAACTCATAAAGGAAAAAGATGAAAATATTAAAAATAAGCCTAGTAGCAGCACTTATCTGTGCTGCTAGTGTGAGCGCAGATGAAGCAAAACCAAAGAGAAGCCTAAAGGGCAATATGACGGAAGTATATAACACGCTTCCAAAGAGTGTAGATAATGTTGTTGATGCATTTACTGAGGGTGTTTTTTATGGTCGCCTAAGAGCTAATGCTTTTAGATGGGACTGGAAAGACAATGCTAATGGAGATAACAAAGCTTTTGGTGCAGGTGGTAGCATCTTATATAAAACTGCTCCACTTTATGGCATAAGTGCAACAGCTGGGCTATACTATTCAAACAGTCCAATCTCTAACTGGAGACAAGATAATAGTGATGTAGGTAGCGTAAAATCTGGTAAAGATACATTTAGTAGATACAATGTTAAAAAAGATGGCGATTGGGAGATGGTAGTCTTAGCTCAAGCTTATTTACAATACAACATCTCAAAAACAGATTTCAAATTTGGTCGTCAGACTTTTGAGTCAGCTCTTACTGCATCTAACGACACAAAGATGATTCCAAATACTTTTGAGGGTGTGAGCGTTGAGTCCAATGATGTGCCTCAAACAAATATAAAAGCTGCATACTTTACAGCTCAAAAACTCCGTGACCATACTACTTTTCATGATGTCTTAACATTTAAAGACTCTTCTGGAGAGTCTTGGGATAATAATGATGATTCAGGTGTACATAAGGGTATAACTCATGCAAGATTGAGTGCTGCAAACAAAGATACAGATCATGAACTTATAGTAGCAGCAGTGAGTAATAAATCTATACCAAACCTAAAGGTAGATGCAACATATACAGCTGTCCCTCATATGCTCTCTAGTCTTATAGGAGAGCTAAACTATGCTATAGCTATAGGTAGTGTAACAATCACTCCTGGTGTTCGTTATATGAAGCAGTTTGATAATGGAGCAGGAAAGATTGGTGGGGCTAGTTTAAGTGGTAATATAAATGCCACTAATGCTGCTGCAAATGGTTATAAAAGTGGAGACTCTTTAGATACTTCTCTTTGGATGGCTCGTCTATCGGCATCTGTTGGAGCTTTTAAAGGGCAAGTTGGATACTCAAAAGTAGAAGATAAAGCTGATATCGTAGCACCATGGCGTGGATTTCCAACTGGTGGATACACTCGTGCAATGGCACAGTTAAACTGGAAAGCAAATGCTGAGACTCTAATGTTTGAAGCAAAGTATGACTTTGGTAAAGCAGATATACTAGATGGTTTTAGTACAACGGCTCGCTATGCGATTCAAGACTCTGATGAAGCGAAGCAAGGTAAAGGTGGTGGACAAGCAGATTTAACAATTATCCATATAGATCTAAACCAACAAATCACGCCTCAACTTGATGCTAAGTTTCGTCTAGGAATTGTTAATGCTGATAGTAGAGTGACAGGTTTAAATAAAGACTCATATAATGAGTACCGTTTTGAAGTGAACTACTTATTTTAATAAAATATGGAGCACAAAGCTCCATATAGAAAATATTGCCAAAAGGTTGTGTGTATGAAGTCATTACTGTTAATAGCGTTAGCTTTTCATTCTCTTTTCTCCTTTGAGTATAATCTTGTGCCAAAAAAGATAAACGATCAAATCTACTGCTTTTTTGGCAAGCCACAGATAATGAATACACACAACAACGGCGATATCACCAACTCTTGCTTCGTAGATTTGGGCAAGAGTTATCTAGTAATAGACAGCGGACCTAGCTATAAGTATGCTCGAGATGCACACAAAGCGATGAAGAGCATCAAAAATCAAAAAGTCTCTTATGTTATAAACACTCATATCCATGATGACCACTGGCTTGGAAATGGATACTACAAAGAAAATGGTGCAACAATCATAGGCGCTAAAATATTTGCAAATACACCAAATGCAACTCCAATTAGGATGCAACAATTCATATCTAAAGAAGCTTTTGACAAGACCGAAGAAGTTTTTCCAACAAAGCATATAGAAGGGGTGCAAACTCTTAATCTTCAAGGCGTTGATGTAGAACTTACAAGTTATGACAAGAAGATACATACAGATAATGATATGATAGTTTTTATACCATCACAAAGTGCTGTATTTGCAGGTGATTTAGTGTTTAATGAGAGGGTGTTATCTTTGCGTGATGGAGATATCAACAATTGGATAGATGCCTTAAATGAGATAGATGCAAAGAAGAGTAAGTTTATTATAGGTGGACATGGAAATCTTTATCTTAGTGATAGCACAAAGATGACAAAGAGATATCTTGAAGCCATTAAAGAGTTTGTGTTAGAGTCTATTGATATGGGGCTAGATATTACAGATACTCTTGCAAAGTCTCGTATGAGTGAGTTTGAGCATCTAAAACTCTATGAGGAGATGCATACTAAAAATATTGAGACAGCTTATAGAACATTGGAGTGGGGCGATGAGTAAACTAAAGTTTGCAACTCTTTGCTTAGCCCTGTTATGCTTTACTTTAGATGCACTAGAGTTTAAAAGTTATGCAGAAGCGAAGATACTTCAACAAAAGAGTAAAAAACTTATAATGCTTGAGGTTATGCGGACAAATTGCCACTACTGTAGCGATATGCAAAGAGATGTTTTTGATGATGAAAAGATGAGTGATTGGATAGAAGAGAGGTTTATTCCTGTTAAGGTAAATCTTGATAAAGACACTCCTCCACTCGGACTAAAAGTGAGTTTTACCCCAACATTCTTTTTTATAGATGTTAATGAAAATATCAAAAAGAAAATCCCTGGTGCATGGAATATTGAGGATTTTAAATCACTAACAAAGGATCTTAAATGAGAAGATATTTTACTTTAATTTTACTCTTGTGTGCGATACTCGCAGCTGAGACAAAGTTTGCCGAACCAGAGCCATCTTTTGATAACCAAAGGCGTATCGTCTTCTCTATTAAGAGTGCAGATGATGCAGAAATTCATCATGTACTAAGTAGTGCTAACAATGTTTTAAAGTTCTATGGGCCAGATAATGTTCAGATGAGAATAGTAGCTTATTATCACGGTATTAAGGCCCTTCAAAGCGTTAATAAAGAGATAGCTCTAAGAGTGAGAGCTTTGATGCTTCTTGATGTTGAGTTTGTAGCTTGTGGAAATACGATGACTACAAAAAACATAAAGAAGAGTGAGCTTATAGATGGTAGTGAGATTGTTACTGCTGGGATAGTTGAGATGATAGAGAGAGTTAAAGATGGTTGGGTAAATATAGTCCCTTAAAGTTTAGATATAAA
>Ga0265295_1009701_pt1 | contig 10212 bp, 13 predicted proteins | sample Munlansysbiofilm_FD_192503 | JGI IMG/M metagenome (GOLD analysis project Ga0265295, IMG submission 192503) | Leachate microbial communities from a municipal landfill in Southern Ontario, Canada - Methane capture system biofilm | ecosystem: Engineered > Solid waste > Landfill > Unclassified ...
GTGGAGGTCATCAGGATCGGGGGAGCGAGCCGCTACGGGACCGCAAGCCTGGTCGCGGCCGAGGTGATCGGCCTGCTTGGCGGGTCATACACCGGCGATGTCTTCGTGGCCACAGGGCGGGACTTCCCTGACGCGGCCGGCGCCGCTCCGGTCGCGGCGTCACTCGGCTGGCCGATCGTGCTTGCCAACCCCAGCACGGGGGCGGTGAGCGTCCCGGCGGTGGCTACACGGGCAGTCATCCTCGGCGGCACGGGCGCGGTGCCGGCATCCGTGGAGACGGCGCTCAGGAACGGGCTCGGCTGGGCCAACGTGCAGCGCACGGGAGGTCTGACGCGTTACGACACGGCCGCGATGGTGGCGCAACTCGGCGCCGATCGCGGCATGCGATGGGACGGCGTGGGCCTCGCAACGGGGATGAGCTTCCCCGACGCACTCTCGGGTGGTGCGATGCTCGGTCGCGGCGATTCGGTCATGCTCCTCACGCGGCCCGACTCGCTGTCCGACGAGGCCAGGCTCAAGCTCATCGCCAACAAGGCCTCGGTGCAGACGCTCCACATCTTCGGTGGGGTCGGCGCGGTCTCGTCGTCGGTTGAGAGCGCCGCGCGGGCGGCCTTGCAGTAGCGTACCTACAGCATCATCAGCGGGCCGTCATCATCCCGGTGACGGCCCGCTTTGTTCGTGTGGACACCGCGGCGCGGCGGGAATAATCCGCGTGTCGGCGCGTGCTTCGTGTGGTAGAGCGGTCCCTCATTCGGAGGTGAGTGGCGTGGCAAGGTCGCGGCGAGCGGCGCTCGGTTGCACCAACGCCCGTCTCTGGGTTCTCATCGTGCTGCTCCTGTGTGTGGCGCCGCTGCTTGGAGCCTGCGCACTGCCGGCGTGGTCTCCGGGCCCGGGCCCCGATCCGCTGCCTCCCGCGGAGGAGCCCACCATCGCCCCCGCGCCCTCGGTGATACCCACCGCGCCCGCTCCCATCGAGCCCACGCGCCCGCTCCTGCCCGAACCCGCCGATAACACGAAACGCTCCTGGTACTACACGCCTAACAGCGAGCATCGCGTGCCGGGTGTGCCCGCTGACGCGCAGCAGCTTCTGGAGCAGTATGGCGGGCGGTTCACCGGTCCCGACACGGGTCTCGTATACCTCACGTTCGATCAGGGTTACGAGAACGGCAACACGCCCGCGATCCTGGACGCCCTCGCGCGCAACGGGGTGAAGGCGACGTTCTTCGTGACCGGCGCGTACGTGAAGAACAACCCCGAGCTCGTGCGTCGCACCGCCGAGGAAGGGCACGTGGTGGGTAACCACACCCTGAACCATCCATCCCTGCCGGGGCTCGTGGATGATCGCGCTGCGTTCGAGGTCGAGCTGGAGGAGACCGCGCAGCTATACCGGGAGGCAACGGGGCGGGAGATGGCGCGAGTGATGCGTCCGCCGATGGGCGAGTACAGCGCTCGCTCGCTCTGGCTCACACAGCAGCTCGGCTACGAGAGTGTGTTCTGGGGGTTCGCCCATCGCGACTGGATCGTGGACGACCAGCCACCCGTGGACGTCACGGTGGAGCGCATCCTCGGCGGGAGCCACCCCGGCGCGATCTATCTGCTGCATGGCGTCTCCTCCAGCGATACGCAGGCGCTCGACGACGCGATCGCGGGGCTCCGTGCGCAAGGCTATGGATTCGGGACGCTTTGACGCGGCGCTGCACCGGCAGCGGAAAGGGCCTGGCGTGTAGTGGCTTATTGCGTTAGAATCCTAAATAGGATGAAACAGCAAGAAGGATGAGCGATGGATCGCGAGATGACCGGCATACACGAACGTGAGCGGTTGTTCGCCGAGGCTCTCAAGGCCGACGGTCTGCGCATGACGCACCAGCGGCTCGAGGTGATCAAGGAGCTTGCCGCGGCGCGGCATCATCCGGACGCCGATGAGCTTTACACGGCGGTCCGGGAGCGGGTTCCCACGATCTCGCGAGACACCGTGTACCGCACGCTCTCCACGCTCGTCTCTCGCGGGCTCGTTGAGCGTATCGCCGCCCCCGGGGCGGCACGGTTCGACCCCGACGTCTCCTCGCATAACCACTTCGTGTGTACGGGCTGCGGGACGATCATCGACCTCGGCGCGCAGGCGCTCGTTCAGCACGCGGTGCCCGCGAAGCTCGACGGTGTGGCCGAGGTGACCTCGGTGCGCCTCGAGGTCAAGGGCCTGTGCGCGAAGTGCGCGTCGGAGAACCGGCGCGGATGAAGGTACCGTCCGGCGGGGCAGCCCGCCGGTGGATATAGGGTCCCAGTAGCTATGCCGCTTTGGGCGGCAACGGATGAAGAGGAGTGGTGTGCATGAGTATCCTCGTAGGGAAAGAGGCTCCGGACTTTGAGGCCAGCGGACTGCTGGACGGCAAGTTCGGCAAGTTCAAGCTCTCCGACTATCGCGGTAAGTGGGTCGTCCTGTGCTTCTATCCGGGTGACTTCACGTTCGTTTGACCGACCGAACTCTCGGCGGTCGCCAAGAAGTACCCGGAACTGCAGGAGCTGGGCGTTGAGGTACTGTCCTTCAGCGTAGACAGTGTCCACTCGCACAAGGTGTGGCAGGAGACCGAGCTCTCCAAGATGGTCGATGGTGGTGTTCCGTTCCCGATGCTGTCCGATGCGGGCGGCAAGATCGGCGAGCTGTACGACGTCTACAACGGTGCGGTCGACGTACGTGGCCGTTTCCTCATCGACCCCAACGGTGTCATCCAGGCGATGGAGGTCCTCACTCCTCCGGTGGGCCGGAACCCCGATGAGCTCATCCGCCAGATCAAGGCGTACCAGCATCAGCAGGCCACCGGCGAGGTCATGCCCTCCGGTTGGCAGCCCGGCGATCCCACGCTTACCCCCAGCGATGACCTCACCGGTCATGTGTGGGAAGTCTGGAAGCCCTAAGCACACCACTGACACGCAAGGAGTCACGTATGGAAGCGACCGATCAGGTCCTCGAGGCCATGAAGGCGGCAGGCGAGCCGGTTGCGGCGGGTAAGCTCGCCGAGATGACCGGTCTCGACCGCAAGGTCGTCGATAAGGCGATGGACTCGCTCAAGAAGACCGGCGCCATCGAGTCGCCGGTGCGCTGCAAGTGGCAGCCGAAGGCCTAGCGACCGCCCAGGGCGCTGAGAAGAAGGGCCGTTCCCATACGGGAGCGGCCCTTCGCACGTTCGAGCCTACGCAATCGTGTTCGGGAGCGGTCCTTCGTCGGCGAACCATTCACTCTCGAAGTCACCGTCAGCGATCCTATCGATCGGCAGTCTGAGGTATCGACCCCGCGCCTCCACCGCCACACTCCCGTCCTCGAGGCGGATCTCTCCGCTGCCCTCGAAGATCCGGCCGGAGTCTTTGGTGATGCGCGCATGGGCGATGATCTCGCTGCCAAGGGGCACCGGCTTGCGGTAACGCACCGTGAGTTCGATCGTCACGCCCCAGGCGTCGGCGTCGGTGACGTTGATCGCCCGGCCGATGGCCTCGTCCAGGATGGTGGACGCGATACCGCCATGGAGTCTGCCGGGGTAGCCCTGGTGCTCCTCACGCGGAGTGAACACGCCGGCAAGCTCACCGGTGTCGAGCTCGTAGAAGCGGGCGTGCAGCCCCGCCGGGTTGTCGACACCGCACACCATGCACATGCGGCTGATGTTCTGGGCGCTTCGGACACGCTCGGGCATAGTCGTCCTCTCCTTCGGCAGGACACCATTGTACGGCTCCGGATCCCGGCTGCCGCGGGGTACGATAGCGGCCGACACGAAGAACGGGAGGTATTCCGGTGTCCGCATGGTATGAGATGCTCCGCTGCCCGGTGTGCGCCGCTGTGTTCGCCCCGCCGGTCGGCTCACTCGTCTGCGCGCAGGGCCACTGCTTCGATATCGCGCGCCAGGGCTACGTGAACCTGCTTCCCGGCGGAGCGGAGGCGGGTACCGCCGATACGCGCGACATGGTCGAGTCCAGGAGGAGCTTCCTCGCCTCCGGTCACTACCGCGATCTGATGGAACGGGTGGCCGCCGTCACGGCTGATGCGATCGCGGACGTGCCTGGTTGTATCGTCGACGCCGGCGCGGGGACGGGCGACTACCTCGCGGCCGTGCTCGAGGCGGCTCCGGGCCGCAGCGGCATCGCTCTGGACATCTCAAAGCACGCGGCGCGTCATGCGGCGCGTGCACATCCCGATGCGGGTGCCGTGGTCTGCGACGTTTGGAGCCAGCTGCCCGTGCGGGACGGTGTCGCCGCGGCGGTGATGAGCGTGTTCGCGCCCCGAAACGTCGCCGAGACGGCACGCGCACTCGTGCCCGGTGGTGCGCTCGTGGTAGTCACGCCCACGCCACGGCATCTCGGCGAGATCGTTGGCCCGCTCGGCATGCTCACGATCGACCCCGACAAGGGCGCCCGTCTCGAACGCACGGTCGGCGCCGTCTTCGTGCGGGAGCGTCTGGAGCTGTGCGAGTACCGGGCGGTGTTGTCCGCGGAGGAGATGATCTCGCTGGCGCTGATGGGACCGAGCGCATGGCACGCCTCGGCGCAGAACGTTCGAGCGGCGGCCGAAGGAATCGGTGATCGGACCGACGTAACGGTGTCCGCCGAGATCGGCGTGTGGCGCGTCGGTCGCCCCCGGTGACGCGGGCGAGGAAGTGTGATGCGGCTCACGGTTCCAGGTGCCCACATAGCCTATGGTATGGTCGTCTCACCTGCACCTGCACATGCCCCCGGCAAAGAGGAGTCGCGGTATGCCCTGCCCGGTATCCGAATCCTGTGAGCTGCACCAGGCGCTTCGTTCGAGTGTCATCAAGCGTGTCCGCTATCCGCACGTCCTGCCACAGTGCGAGGGGACCGAGGGGGAGCAGTGCGCCCTCTACGCATACCTCTCCACCGGCCGCCCGGTGCCCCACGGGCTGTTGCCCGATGGCTCGACCGGTGACTACGCGGATCGGTCGGCTGGCCAATCGCACAGGTTCCTCGTGATCGAGGACTCGCAGGTCTTCGCCACGCTGACCGCGAGCACACTGCGGACGCACTTCTCCGGTTCCACGGTCGACATCAAGACGTCGTTCGCCGCCGCCGAATCGGATCTCAACTCGATCCAGTACACCGCCGTGATCTGCGGGTACGGTCTGGGCGGCGACCACACGGTGCACGACGTCCGCAGGGTCACGAAGGTGCCGATCGTGGTGCTCACCGGTCGCCCCGACGAGATCGCGCTGCCGTCCGGCTCGCGCAAGGTCATGAAGGCGTCAGGTCCTGACGCGCTTGCCAGCGCCGTGCGGGAGATGACCTCCTAGCCGAGGCGTTCCACTCTGTCACGCAAAACGGGGGCCCTTGGGGCCCCCGTCGTGTATCCGGGTGGTCAGTCGCCCTGCTTATCGCCGACGACGTCCCTTGCCGCGGCTCGAGCTGTAGACCGTCCGCACGGAGCGGGTCGCCGTGCGTTCGGCGCTGGGGACCAGCCGCTGCTGCGAGTAGTCGAAGCCCTCGGCGTCGTGCGTGTTGAGCACGGCGCCGATCTTCACCTCGATGTCGCGGAACGACTCGTGCTCCTCCGGAGCGAGCAGCGTGAACGCCGTGCCCGTCTTGCCCGCACGGGCCGTGCGGCCGATGCGGTGCACGTAGTCCTCGGGGGAGTTCGGCAGGTCGTAGTTCACCACGTGGCTCACGTCGTCGATATCGATGCCGCGCGCCACCACGTCGGTGGCCACGAGCACCCGGCACCGGCCGCTCTTGAGGTTGTCGAGCGCGCTCTGGCGCTGCGACTGCGAGCGGTCGCCGTGGATCGCGGCGCTCTTGATGCCGTTCTGGTGCAGTACCTTGGCCACGCGGTCGGCGCGGTGCTTGGTCCGCGTGAACACGATCACGCGGTCGATGTCGTCTTCCTTGATGAGGTGCACGAGAAGCTGCGCCTTCTGCTGACCGCCGACGGGATACACACGCTGCTCGATGAGCTCGATCGGCGTGTTGGCGGGGGCCACCTCGACCCGCACCGGATCGTGCAGCGTCGAGCTCACGATGCGCATCACGTCGGAAGACATCGTGGCCGAGAACAGCAGGTTCTGCCGTTCGGCGGGAATGGCCTGGATGATCTTGCGCACCTGCGGCCAGAAGCCCATGTCGAGCATGCGGTCGGCCTCGTCGAGGACGAGCACCTCCACGTTGGAGAGGTTGGCGACCTTGCGCTCCATCAGGTCGAGCAGGCGACCGGGAGTGGCGACGAGGACGTCCACACCGCGCTTCAGGGCCTTCGTCTGCGGCTCGTATCCCACACCGCCGTAGACCACGGCCACGCGGTGCTTGGTGTGCTTGGCCACCTGGAGGGCGACCTCTTCGATCTGGCCGGCAAGCTCACGTGTGGGCGTGACCACGAGCGCACGGGGTCCGCCGGGCTTGGCGGGGATGCGCTGCATGAGCGGGAGCACGAACGCCGCTGTCTTGCCGGTACCGGTCTGCGCGCAGCCCACGACGTCGCGGCCTTCGAGCACCACCGGGATGGCGTCACGCTGGATTGGGGTCGGGCTGGTGTAGCCCATGGAGGCCACGGCCTCGAGAAGGCGTGGCGAAAGACCCAGATTGTCGAAACTCAAGTAGGACTCCTTCCTCGTGCGCCATATCAGGTCGCACTGCGGGCAGACGCAGTAGTCCTGACAGTTCACGAGGAAAGCGAAGGACGACCGAGTCTTGGTTAAGGCGCCCGGTTCCGGGCGCTGCGTTCTGTGAAGTATAGCGGCCGAACGGTCAAAACGCGAATCGGTACGGGTATGAGCCTGGTACAGGAGGTGTGCGATGGGTGATACCCCGGTGACTGTACGGTTGTTCGGCGCGCTCTACGCGCTGCAGAAGGAGCGCGGCGGGCCGACGGTGCTCGAGGTCGATCTGCCCTCCGAGGGCGTGACCGGCGTGGAGCTCGCTACCATGCTTGACCTGCCACTTTCGATGATCGAAGGCCTGTTCTGCAACCGGACCGTGCGCCCACTCGGTCATCGCCTGATGCCGGGAGACCGGGTCGCGTTCGTGCCAGAGGGGACTCCCGGGCCACACCGGTTCTTCCTCGGCCTGTACGCGGCAGGAAAGGAGGGCGAGCCGTCCGTCGATACGTCGTCGTGACTGCATGGAACAAGGGCATGAAGTGCATAGAAGCACGGCCGAGCCTCCACTTTCCGGCCAGTGAGCGGAGGAATCGGATGACTGAAGGGAGCGGCATATGCGTGAGATCTTGAGGGTAGACATGTCCACGCTCACGATCAGCAGGGAACCCCTGCCGGAGAAGTGGGCGCGGTACGGCGGGAGGGCGCTGACCTCGGCGATCGTATTCACTGAGGTCCCGGCCGACACCGATCCGATGGGACCGGATAACAAGCTGGTCATCGCACCCGGCCTCCTCGGCGGCACGAGCGCCCCGAACGGCGGGCGCCTCTCGATCGGCGCCAAGAGCCCGCTCACGGGCGGCCTCAAAGAGTCGAACTCGGGCGGCACCGCCGCCCACGCGCTCGGCAAGATGGGCGTCGCGGCGATCATTATCGAGGGCATACCGGCCGACAAGACCGTCGCCTACGCGCTCCGGTTGTTCCCCGACGGCACAGTCGACCTGGTGCCGCGCCACGACCTGAAGGGCCTCGGCACATACGAGACGGTCGCCGTGGCCAAGGGCATCGAGGCGGCCGAGCATCGGTACAGCGAGAAGGTCTCGTTCATCGTCAACGGCCCGGCCGGTGAGATGGGCATGAAGTCGGCGGGCATCGCGATCACCGATCCGCACGGCTATCCGAACCGCTTCGCGGGACGTGGTGGTCTCGGCGCCGTCATGGGAACCAAGGGCATCAAGCTGATCGCGATCTTCGAGGAGGGGCTCAAGGGCAAGGGGCACGCCGACAAGGACGCGTTCATCGCGGCGGTGCGCAAGTTCTCCGGCGCGCTCACCACGCACGCGGTCACCAGCCAGGCGCTGCCCACCTTTGGCACGAACGTGCTCGCGAACATCATCAACGAGGCTGGCGGCTATCCCACCCGCAACTTCTCGAGCGGGCAGTTCGAGGGCGTGGACGGGATCTCCGGCGAGACGATGCGTGAGATCACGCTCGAGCGCGGCGGCAACGTCAAGCACGGCTGCCACGCCGGATGCGTGATCCAGTGCTCGCGCTACTACGTGGACAAAGACGGCCACTACATGACCAAGGGCCCGGAGTACGAGAGCGCGTGGTCGCTCGGCGCTGACTGCGGGATCAGCGACATGGATACCGTGGCGGCACTTGACCGCAAGTGCGGCGACATCGGCATCGACACCATCGAGGCCGGCGTCATGATCGCCGTCTACATGGCATCGGGCAAGATCGCGTTCGGCGATGGTGCCGCTGCGATGACGGTGCTCGATGAGATCGGTCGCGGCACCGACCTGGGCAAGGTCTTCGGCGATGGTGCCGAGGCCACCGGTCTCCACTTCGGCGTGAAGAACATCCCGGTCGTGAAGCACCAGGGCCTGCCGGCCTACGACCCGCGCCCGATCCAGGGCATCGGCGTCACGTATGCGACCTCCACGCAGGGCGCCGACCACACCGCCGGCTACACGATCACGTCCAACGTGCTCGCGGTGGGCGGCACCGTCGACCCGCTCAAGCCGGAGGGCCAGGCGGCGCTCTCGCAGGGGTTGCAGATCGCCACAGCGATGCTCGACTCGCTCGGGTTCTGCATCTTCGTCGCGTTCGCGGTGCTCGACATGCCTGAGGCGTTCGAGGCGATCCACGAGATGGCCGCGGCTCACACGGGCGATGAGTGGGACGCCGACGCGCTCATGCAGCTCGGCAAGGAGACGCTCACCTACGAGCGGCTGTTCAACGAGCACGCCGGCTTCACCAACGCCGACGATCGGCTGCCGAAGTTCTTCCTCGAGGAGCCGCTTGCGCCGCACGACGCGGTGTTCACGGTGACCGATGAGGAGCTCGACAGCGTGCACAGCTTCGTTCCCGAGGTAGCGGCACAGCTCGGCATCAAGTAAGCGTACGCATGGATGCGTTCCGCAGCGCCGCCAGCGTGCGGCGCTGCGGGCGCGTCTGGACCGGCCGGAGGTGGCTATGCAGGTCGATGTGGTGCTCTTCGCGCACTTCTCGGGATTCCAGCCCGACGGCAAAGGCGGGCGGCATGCGCGTGCCTTCGAATTGGCCGAGGGCACGACGATCGCCGATGTGATCGCGATGATCGGGCTGCCAGACGAGCCGCGGGTCATCTTCGTGAACAGCAGGCACGCACCCGAGGAGCGGGAGCTCCGCCAGGGCGACAGGCTCGCGATATTCCCACCCGTGGCAGGAGGCTGACATGATCGCGCCCGACACGCTCGACTTGCACCCGCACCGCCCGGACGAGGTCTCCGTTCCGATCCCGGACACCGCACTCGACCCCGAGCTGCGCGCACGGCTGCGCGGCTGCACCGTGGCTATCATCGGCTGCGGTGGTCTCGGCAGCAATGTCGCCGAGATGCTCGTGCGCTCCGGCGTAGGGCGCCTCACACTCGTGGACTTCGATGTCGTGGATGAGCGCAATCTCAACCGGCAGTTCTTCTTCCGCGACCAGATCGGCATGCCCAAAGTGATCGCGCTCGCCGAGAACCTGCAGCGCATCCGTTCGGATGTGCGCCTCGATCTGCTGCAGGACCGCGTGACGCCGGAGAACCTGCTCGGCGTGGTGCGCGGCGCATGCGCGATCGTCGAAGCCGTGGACGACGCGGGCGCCAAGGCGATGATCGTGAACACCTGTCTCGCCGAGGTGCCGAACGTGCCGCTGGTCACCGCCTCGGGGCTTGCCGGCTACGGCTCCACTAACGCCATCGTCACCGAACGCATGGCCGAGAACCTGTACGTTGTGGGCGACCTCACCAGCGACGTCCGCGACGGCCACCCGCTGTTCGCCTCGCGCGTGATGGCCGCTGCCGCTGCGCAGGCGCACGCGGTGGTGCGCGTGCTGCTCGGCTACCCGGAGCCGTGAGGGGCCGCGCTCACGCACGCGGGGCCGCTCGTGCTACCGTGCGGGCATGACCACCACACACCGATATGCCGCCACCTGCCCTAAGGGCGTCGAGCACCTGCTCGCGCTCGAACTCGGCGCGCTCGGCGCCGCCGAAGTGCGCGAGACGCGTGCGGCGGTCACCTTTGCCGGACCGCTCGAGACCGGTTACCGCGCCTGCTTGTGGTCGCGGCTCGCGAGTCGCGTGCTGCTGACGACAGGGGA
>Ga0265295_1009702_pt1 | contig 10211 bp, 9 predicted proteins | sample Munlansysbiofilm_FD_192503 | JGI IMG/M metagenome (GOLD analysis project Ga0265295, IMG submission 192503) | Leachate microbial communities from a municipal landfill in Southern Ontario, Canada - Methane capture system biofilm | ecosystem: Engineered > Solid waste > Landfill > Unclassified ...
CCGCGCACGTCCTGGCGGGTGTAGGCGATCACCGTCTGCGGTAGTTTGGAGAATTCCGTCAGCAATTCCCGTTGTTCCCCGCCCTCACCCAAGGCTGCACAGACCAGCCCCAGCACCCCCGACTTGGTCGGAAAAGCCAGCGTGTCGCGGCGACCGAACTTGGAATCATGCCCCCAGGACTGCAATGGCCCTTCCAGCCAGAGCAACAACCATGGATTATTCATGGCGGCCTACCATGACATGTTGTTTCAGTGCATCGATCAAGTTGTCGATGCTGAAATTCTCGTCAATCCCCCAAGTATATTCATCGATCTTGCCGAACAGGGAGCCAAACATTTTTTCCTTGGCGGCGAGGTAATCGGTCAAGGCAACCTTGCTGGGTTCGAGAAAGCCGCCGTCTTTGGCCTTAACCGCCGTTTCAAAGGGCATTTGCAGTCGCTGCCCTTTGCGCACCAACACTTTGGCAAACTCCCAGGGGGAGGCGCCGGACTGGGTAGCCTGACGGGCGGCGGGCAGGGCCATGAACAAGGCCTTGGTAAAGGCCTCTACTGCCTCGGGCAGGTTGTGGCCGGCCAGCGTTTGCCACAGTTGGCCCAGGTCCAGGCTGACGTAGCGGTAGTAGGTGGCCGAGTTGAATTCCAAGCTGCCCATGTGGGCGGCGCCGGGGTCGTTTTGCAGGTCATCCAAGGCAGTGAAAAATTCCACCTCGTTGCTAGCCTTATGAGTGGAAATGGCATGGGCAAAGGAAGCAGCAGCCTCGATGTTCAGTTCAGCGGCCTGGGCCACCATGCGGCCGAAGAGGGCTATATCGAAGGCGTCGGTAGTGTTGAATGAAGATCTCAGCAGGTTGGCCACTTCCTTCGCCTGCTTTTTGGCGTCCTTCTGGGTGATCACCGCCTCGGGTACAAACCCCTTGTCAGCAAAGGCCTCGGCAATTCGGGCGGTTTCACCAGGGCTGAGGAAGAGCAGCGTATCGGTTTTGTCCTGACCGGTGGCGTCCTCGCCTGCCTCTTGTTCATCGCCCTCCTTTCCCTTTTTTGTCTTCTTGCTCTCTTTTTTCTTGATGAACACCTGCTCGAACTTGTCTCCACAGGCTTTTGCCTGCTCTTCAGACGCACCCTTATCAATGCAGGCCGCAGCAATCAGCGAGGCAATGAGTTTTGTTCGGCTGCCGTGGGGTACCCCCATCTCGTGCATGGTCAAGCGGACCTGCCGCTTCCAGCATTGCGAACTAACCCGTGCCCGGATGCTGCCGCCGATGACCGCTGTTTTGGGGGCGCCAACGTCGTCCCGGTTGAGGCAGGTCACGGGGAAAGACTGCAGTATGTGGTACTCGATATGGACGCTCTTCAGGGGATTGCTTTGTTTCATGGCGACTCCTTGTTCATTGTTGAGGAGAATTGGTGTGTTGATCAGAGGGGAACGATTTGCAGTAGGCCAAATCCAAAGGCCCGGCCACGGCCGATACCACGACGAAAACTCTCTTTGAAACGACCCTGGTCGAGAACGTGCAATTCACCTTTCAGTGCGGCACTTCCGTGGGTGACCGTGTGGCCACCTTTGGTGAAGCACTGAACCGTCATCCGATCCACTTGCAATCGTTCGCGTTCGACCCGGAAACCCCAGGAGGGGACAGCGCGCTCGGCGAACCACTCGGCGATGGCCTCACGGCCGCGGACAGCGACCAGTTTGCCGCTTTGCCCTTCTCGACGAGTCGGATTGACAACGACTTCAAAAGCGTAGCGCTGGTGTTGCAGGAACTCGGGTGGGATGGGCCTGTAGTCCACCGTCCCATATTGCGGAGAAAGGTTCGGCAGGCGGTCGGCCAGCAGGAGAATCTGACGGTGGTGAAAATCTCCGCCCTTGTCGGCGTATAAAATACCGCTGGGTTGGCTGATGTGTTTCTGAGTCTCGTCACGGACGTCGGTATAGAGGTCATACACCACGCGATGCAGCGAATAGGCGTCGGTAACGCGCAAGGCTTTGACGTCACCACGCGAGAGGCGCAGCACTGCGGCATACAGCGTAGGTTCTATGGTCATGTCATTTCCTCCTTTTCGGCACGACGATAGAACTCCATGGCCCACTGGCTTTTGGTTCGCTGAGGATCGAAATTGAAGAAGAGAAGATCGTTGAGTAGTCGGGCGTAGTCCAAGCGCACACCGGCCTTTGCATCAATCAGGCTGAATAGAGGGCGTAGTATGCGGCAGACTTCCTCCACCCGGTCACAGGCCAGCAGGCGGCGCAGTTTGGCCTTGGCCTGGTCGCTTTGGCTGTCGTCGTCGTAGCACTGGGCGATGGCCCGACCAAGGCGGGTGGTACCATTCTGCGTGACTTTAGCCCTGGCGATGGCGGCGGCAATAATGGCATACGGCAGACGCTGGGCAGTTTGGTCAAGGTCTGCGAAGTTGGCCAAATATTCCCAGCTTTGGTATTCAGTGTCGGGGTTATCCGCCCGTCGCAGGGCTGCCGCCAAGCCGTTGTCCTGGTGACAATGCTCAATGGTGAGATCGACAAATCGTTCGCTCTTAGGCTTTATTTTACTCGGCAGACTCATGCGTTGTTCTCCTGAGGTTTCATTGCATCCTTGAGATAGCGTGCGAGGTTCGGCTGGTTTTTGGCCCAGGCTTCCAGTTGACGGGCGGTGTCGCCGGGGCAGAGGCGGTTGTAACATTGCCCCACAATGCCGGCAAAAATCCGGCGAAGCTGTCCCGCCGTCTTTGAGTCATCACAGCCGTCGACCAAACGCTGGAATTGGCGCTCACACAGTTGCCAGAACAGGTTGACGGCCTGACTGGCCAGGCCCTTGCCGTCAGCCTTCAGTGTTTTGCAGTAGTTCAACGTGGCGCTGTAAAGGATTTTGGATAGCCCGTCGAGTTCGGTCATCTCTCGCTGCAGAGCGGCAATCCACGGTTCACCCAACTCTTCCAACGGCAGCATGACGGCCGATTCGACGAAATCGTTGTCTCCGGAGACGAACTGTTCGCCGGCATTGCTGCTGACACGCAAGCCGCCCGACCAAACACCCAACGATTCTGCTCGATGCCGGGCTCGAAGCAAGCCGCCCCTCAACTGCTGGCAGTCAAACCCACCGCTTGAATTTTGCGATAGAAAACTCAGCATGGCAGTCAGGTGCCGCCACGGCCTTTTTTCCGGATCCACCCACAGCACCTTGGGGTCTTTCCCTGTATAGTTGACTGATAACGAGGGATCGATCATGCCCTCCTTATAGCCGGGATGGGCGATCCCCTCCGAATAGTGCACACCGCCGTTGGTCAACAGGCAAAAACGCGACAGCGGCAGCAGGCGACCCATTAGGCTGTTCTGCAAATGCCTCGCCAGCTCACAGGATTCGCCGTCAGGCATTCGTTCCCATGGAGCCTGTCCCAGTCCAGCGGTCATTACGCGCAGGCCAACGATTTGCTCGTGGGTCAGCAGGTTGAGCCACAGGGTCTCCCATAACGACGAGCCGAGCAGAAAACTGTGCAGGAAGCCGGCAAAGCCTAGTGACGTTCCAGGTTTGCCTGTCGAGGGTTTGCCTTTTTCATTGCTCTTGCCTGTGTACCCCTGACTCAGCACCACCCCATTGTCGGTCTTTTTCCCGCCCAGGGCGAAGCCCATCAGGCTAACCAAAAGCAATGCCTGCTCCGCTTCCGACAGCGGCCGGTCGATGTTGATCTGGGTCAGCACGGTAGTGTTGCCGGTTGCGACTTCAGGCGCCACCGCACCGGCGGATTGGACCCCTGCCGATTTGATGGTCGGCATCTGCAGGAATGGCTTATCCCCGAACAACCAGAATCGGTCGCGCCAATGGGCCAAATAATCCCGACAGCGTTGTGCCATAATTGCGGCCCCCATATCGACCCACTCCGCATCGTTGGCCGGGGTTGCGGCCGCCTGGCCAATGGCTAGCAGCAGTTTGATCACGGCGATCTTCTGCACTGGGTTACCGCCAAGTGCCCTATACTCCGGGTGGCTGAACAACTGCCCCAGACTGACCAGGCCGACATCAGCGACCGGCAGCCAAGGTTCGTCTATCAGATTAAAACGATTCTCATTCGTCATTCGATCTCCTGCCGGTGTCATTTTTTCTCCGCGTGATAGCCCAAGTGATCATATGCCAGGTCATACTTTGGCGAGGCGGGACCACCATCCAGCGTCGTCAGTTGTCCGCTTTCGGACACCTTGGCGATGCGCAATTGTGCTTCGCCATTCTTCGCCTTCCCTAAATACAGGTATCCGTCCAGATGTTTCAAGGTACCTGCCGACAAAGGGGGCGGTGCCAGATGATCGACCACCCGGACTGTATGCAGCAGGAGTTTGGCGGCTCTCTCGCGTCGTTGCATCCGCGACAACGTCCGGCCTTGCGCAGGAAGAAAAACATCATCACCATCGGGCAGACGAACCGTGACACCGTTGAGGGCATGTTCGACACGAAGCTGGCGAACCAGAAGCACATCAACAGTTTCCTGGTCGGCATAACGGGTGCCGGCCTTGTGCTCTGGCAGGGTTGGTACGGCGCTGGACACGCCAATAAGCGCCAGTCGCCGCAGTTTTTCCCGCTCTTGCTCCAACTGATTGAGCATCGCCAGCCAGTTGCCAACTTCCTTGCGCGGTGTATAGGTACGTTCGATCAACGGCCGGATTTGCCCTGGCAAGGCTATTGAGTCCAAATCCTGCCAAATCTCCAAGCTGCGACAGAGTACATATGGACTGTAGATCTTGGCAGTGGCAGCAAAAGCCTCAGCCCGCGTGGCCAACGCATTCTTCCAAGGCGGAGCCAGCAGCCAAGCCTCCCGTCTGGCTCCAACTGGTCGGGGTGTGTCAGCGTGGCGCCACAGTCGTCCAAGGCGTTGCAGTAGCATGTCGGTGGGCGCGAACCGGCTGACAAGAAAATCAGCGTCAATATCCAAGGACTGTTCCAGGACTTGGGTTCCCACCAGAATCCGGCCACCTCTGCGGCGGGTGGAATGGCCTTCCTGGCCGAAGCGGCTTACCCAGTAGTCTTCAATGGACTGACGGTCCAGTTTGCTGAAGCGTGAGTGAAGCAGGCCGCATTCTACATCGAGTGATGCGGAGCGGGCCGCCAACCGGGTGAAGCTGGCCTGGGCCTGGGCGACGGTGTTTTCGATCCACAGCACATGTTGGCCGTCTTCGGCCCGTTGCAGGACGACCTCCACTGCCGTGTCCTCAGGCACAAAGGACAGATTCACGGCGACATCAGCAATGGCGGCGGCTGGTCTTTCTTGGAGTTCCCCTTGGTGCGGCAAGGCAGAGATCAAGGGGTATTCGTCGGCAAGGGCAGGTCGGCCGGTCAGGGCGGCGCGATGCTGCCGGGTCAATGTGGCACTGAGTACAAAAACCGTGCAATGCATCTGGAGCAGGGCTTTAACCAGTTCCTCCACGATCGTTCCGGTGTAGCCGTCATAAGAATGCACTTCATCCAGAATGACCACCTTGCCGGCAAGACCAAAGGTTCGGACAAAACCATGTTTGACGTTCATTACCGCCATCAGGGCTTGATCAATGGTGCCCACCGCGAAGGGCGCAAGTATGCCACGCTTACCGACCTCAAACCATGCTCCACCGGGGCTGCCCTCCTTCCCCATCTCCAAAGCCTTGAGCCAAGCATTGCCGTGGAGGAGAAGGGGCTGGCTGTGGGGGCTTGTAGGGTCAAGTATCCGCTTCAGGAAGTTGGTGGTTCGGTCGTGGATTTTGTCCGAGGTGAGTTGGGTTGGCAGAGCAAAATAAAGGCCGGTAGCCTGACCGCTCATCAGGAGTAGATAGGCAGCGTAGAGCGCAGCCTCGGTTTTCCCCAGTCCCATCGGGGCTTCCAGGATGTAGAGCCCTGGTTGGCGAACTTCCTCGATAAAACGCTGCTGGCTCTCTCGGGGTTGTTTCCCATCAAAAATGTCGGAAAAACTGAGGCCAGGCAGGATGATTGGCTGGAAGAAGCCGGCACTATCCAAAGCTTCGGTAATGCGAGGCCGCCAGTCGGCATTCGGATCGTCAAAGAGAGATCCCGAACCAATCCAGTCGGCAACAGTCGTCAGTCCCGCAAGCAACCTTGCCTGTAATGGGTTGACTACTGATGGATATTGGACCTGCAAAGCTTGACGTAACGCACAAACCAGTTCGGCTCGTCGTTGCTGCCAGGCGGGGCCACCGAAGACGGCATCGTCAGCCAGATGGACGCCGGGCTGTGGCGAATAGCCATGGTGCTGCCCTATGATCTCAGGGATGAACCTGCCCAAGTTTAAATCACGAGCGGTTAACTGACTGAGGCCGGCATGTCCACCCCATTGTTGTTCCAGAGAGGGATCAACTCCGGCCAACTCGGATTGAGAATTGGGGACGCCGGATATGGCTCGTTGGAGTTTTTCCTGAAATGTTGGACTGATCTTTCCGACATCATGGGTAGCGGCAACAAGATCTGAACCCTCGGGAAAAATATCTGTCTTCATCCAGTCTGGTAAACGCCTGATCAACTCACGCGCTGTCGCGCCAACTACATGGCAATGGCTGAATACGGTGCGCCCAGGCAGGATCTGCCCTAGTTCATCGGTGCGTGTTTTGGCCAGGCAACGGTCCAGCGGCAATGTTGCGGACGGGCCTGCTGATGTTCTCTGCCTTTTCCCCAACATTATTTTCCCTGATCACCCCTGGGCTACAGCCGGTTTATGCGGCAACCGGTCAAAACTTGTACCCAACCGGATGATGTGGTTGAGGCTGCAGCAGAATTTGGTGAGTCGGCTACTGACGCTCATACATGTTTCGCGCAGGACGTTCTTCAGAATGTCGATCACGGTGTTTTCGCCAGGGACGGGATGGTGGATGGAAAGTGTTGTCGTATACCCTACCACGACTAGTCGGACAAATAGCGACCTACCACGAGAAAAAAACGACCGGTTGAGCTTGGGCGGTAACCAAGGTATCTTTTCTGCCTACCGCATCGAAGACGGGAAAGCAACCCCGGTAAATTTACCTATTTCAGAGATAATGATCCGGGCTCATCTTTTTCTTGGGGAGCATTATGCCATGGCTGGTAGGTCAGATAGCGTCCTACCAGAAAAATAAATCCACCTGTTGAGGTTCAATGACGGCCAGACGCAGGTGACCAAATTCTTCACTGTCTGGCGCTCTGGGTTGCACACCAAAGAGGATGCATAGGATAGGGAGGGGAGGGTGTGACCAGCATGTCAAGGTACCCGGTAGAGGATCTTTCTTTTCCGGGATTCTTGTATGGATCGAGGGGTGGCGACAGAGGTATCCACTGCTGGTAACCAAGTTGGTAACCACGGTTTGCGTCTCCCAGTTCCAGCTGCCACTTCGTCGCCGAACCGGCCAACGTGCTGATCGCCGGCCCGTGTGGCACCGGCAAGAGCCATCTCGCACTGTCGAACGGCCACGCTGCCGTCCGCCAGGGGCATGACGTGCTCTTCACCACCCAGACCCAGTTGCTCGGCAGTCTCCAGGCCGCCCGCGCCATGGGCACCTATGACCGCCACTTCCAGACCCTGGTGCGCACGCCGCTGCTCATCATCGACGACCTGGGCCTCAAGCCGCTGCGCTCACCCCAGGACGAGGATTTCCACGACCTCATCGCCGAACGCCATGAGCGGTTCGCCCCCCCCCTGGTCACCAGCAACCTTGATTTCACCGAGTGGGCAGCGGCCTTTCCCAACCGCCTGCTCGGCGCAGCCACCACCGACCGGCTCAGGCACAACGCCTACCAGTTGATCCTCGACGGCAAAAGTTACCGCTCGCCAAAACCGGCCCCGACCGGTACACAATGCAGTTGGTGCAGTTCGGAGATAGGCCGTCAAGGCTCGACTCCACAGGGTAGGTTGGAACTTGGTGGCCTTGACCTCGCGCTGAAGGTGGTTAATTATTTAAGAAATATCGCATTCGGATTGGCGAGATTCCGGGTTTGTGGATCTGGTGCTTTGGGTAGTTGAATTAGGGCTTTGGTTGAAAACCGTACCCGAGTACAGCTTTTTTTTGCCCGACTACTGAGAATAGTTGTCAGCGTGAGCAGGCGGTCGAGTTCGAGTAATTACAAAGGAGGTAAAGGAGTTATGAAAAAAATAATTTCAGCAACAATGCTGGTTGGTATAATGTCTTGGTGCCTGACAGGAACTTCTGTCGCTGCTTCGCTTTTTTCCGCGAACAATAACGATGGTGTCATCACGGAGAGCGACTATTTGTTGGGCTATCTTATAGTCGATAGGAGTGGCGGGATTTATGAGGATGCCGCATCATGGACCGGGCGGTATATCGGTACAGTTATAGACGAGGGATGGAAAGAAAATGAAAACCCGAAAAGCTATAACGCCAATGATAGTTTTTTAAATCTGAAAAATCTTATAGGTTATTTTCTTGATGATCCAAGCTATTCTTTAGACAATTATTTGAAAGTGGATGGTGCTTATGGCAAAGACGTGGACAATGGAATAACATTACATGTTACGTCAAGTGCAGACAAGAAGAATGGGGAGTGGAGTATAACCCCCAGTTCTTACGGCCTTGGATTTTATTCGGTTAAGGGGGGGCCTGAATACGCATTGTATTATGTTGGCCCTGCCCAATCCAGCGGACTTTGGACGACCGATCATCTGCTGAATAAAGGCGGTAACATTCCTGATATCTCCCATTTTTCCGGCAGCGTTACCAGTACCCCCGTGCCCGAGCCCGCCACCATGCTCCTCTTCGGCACCGGGCTGGCTGGTCTGGCCGCGGTGGTCCGTCGGCGCAAGAACTGAGCAACCGCTCATCCCACCCGATACATCCGAGCAGGGCCTTTGGCCCTGCTCTTTTTTTTCGTCCGCTCCACCCGGTTCACCCTCTAGGCGCACCGCGCGCATGGAGCAGGTCAAGTCCCGCCCTGTCCGCACCACCATCCTGTGGACATCCAAAGCATCACCGGCTCGGCAGAGGATCAGCCTCTGCCGGGTTTTCTCTTTAGCGGATCGAGGACGTCGTTACCAAGCTCAGGATTGCTTATGTTGGTTCGGAGACAGTGAAGCGTCCACCTTTTCGATTCCCCACTTTTCGGGAGTCCGCAATTACGATAACGCCTCGACCTTCCGGCAATCTGTAACGGCTTCAAATAGCATGGCCGCGTCGTACAGGTGCCCCGCTTGGAAGCTCACCCATTGAGGCTATCCCGAGTACGCAGTGAGTACGCACCAAAAAGAGTGCGCAGCGTGTGCGCACCGAAGGGGCGCTGTATGACTGGCGGGCAAGCACCTGGCAGAAAAGGGTGTCCATGCGGTGGACGGCCTCGATGATGACGAGAAGGGTATCGCTACTGTCTATACCCCTGGCGGAACTCAGCAGATAACCGTCCAGCACGTCCGGGACGAATGGCGAGGGGTCGGATCGGTTCCTACCCCTGGCGTGACGACATGGGTCACAACGGATGTCATCCCCCCCCCGCCCGCCTGCAATTTCGCACCCGGCTACCCGCGCTCAATTTTCAGCCCGGCTACCCGCGCCGGATTTTCGGGGCGGCCCGTTCCGAATTTTCGGGCGTCCACCACCTCCATTTTGAGGGCGCTGACCGGCTCAGTTTTCAGCCCGGGTACTTTTGACCCGCGCTCAATTTTGGGGCCGGGTACCGGGGATGGGACCGCCAAGGTTGGGAGGGAAATACTTCACAGTTCGCCACCACAGGGTGGGTAATAATTTCACACCGGCACATCCCTTTGCCTGGCTGGTTGCCGGGCTGGGATTTCTTTTGCTGATAGTTTTGAGCCTGGAGGCCAGCGACAGGACGTTGAGCGGACAGTGCCACAGGAGGCGGCACGCTCGTTGCAAGGTAATGATCGAGCCCGCCACTTGGGCAGAATTGCCTCGCCCCGTTTTGTGGATCAGTCGGTGGTATTTTTTTTTCAGTGACCCGGGGCAAGGACGGGGAACCTCTCCCGAAAGTAGCACCGAGGTAGCACCGAAGAAAAAAAGAGTCACAGCCTGCGCTGTAACTCCCTGATTTTACTGGCGCGCCTGGAGGGATTCGAACCCCCGACCCTCGGATTCGAAGTCCGATGCTCTATCCAGCTGAGCTACAGGCGCGGAATGGACCGCGGCGGTCAAGCCCGCGGTGCCCGGTCTGTTTACCCAAGTTTGCGGCCGCGTTCAAGCGCTATCGGCCGAGCGGGATGAAATCGGTCCGCACAGGGCCGCACCGTGCGCTGCGGCGGTCGTGACAT
>Ga0265295_1009703_pt1 | contig 10210 bp, 8 predicted proteins | sample Munlansysbiofilm_FD_192503 | JGI IMG/M metagenome (GOLD analysis project Ga0265295, IMG submission 192503) | Leachate microbial communities from a municipal landfill in Southern Ontario, Canada - Methane capture system biofilm | ecosystem: Engineered > Solid waste > Landfill > Unclassified ...
CTCAACATTCAAACAAGCAAGTGAAGTCATCATCCGCCCGGGCCATGGTCTGTGGTTGCCTAAAGAAGAAAAACCCCTCCCCATTGATATCTGTTTTCCCGTTACCCATGGTAGTGGCGGAGAGGATGGATTACTCCAAGGCCTTTTAGAATTAACTAATCTACCGTACGTCGGATGTGGAGTCCAAGCATCCGCGGTTGGCATGCATAAACATTTGGCAAAAATAGTCGCCCAGCAAGCAGGAATTAGTGTATTGCCTTCGTATTTATGTCAAGCTCAAACAATACAACCATATCGTGATGCACAAAATCCAGAATTCATGAAGCTCTTTTCTGCTATCCAACAAAAGCTGGGCCCTTCTATTATCGCCAAACCGAATGATGGGGGTTCTTCAGTCGGTATTTCGGTCCTTCACCCCGTCTCAAGCGAAAACTTGTGGCAAGCCCTCCACTCTGCCTTCCGTTTTACTCAAACCGTATTACTTGAACCATTTCTTCAAGAGATTCAAGAAATTGAGTGTGCAGTAGTATCTACTAAAGGACAGATCTACGCCAGTGAAGCGGGCCTCGTTGTCGATAGCGAACATGCAAAGAATCACTTTTTAACCTATGAACAAAAGTACCTCTCGTCGCAGCAAGCTTACATACAAGTTCCAGCTCCTCTTGCTCAAAGAACGCTATTACAAATATCTGAACAAGCTAAAATAATAGCCCAATCTATTGGCGTCCAAGGGTATGCCCGTGTAGATTTCTTCTATAAATCAAAGACTGGTGAAATTTGGTTTAACGAAATAAACACCTTACCAGGCATGACTGCTCAAAGTCACTTCCCCACGCTTGTCCAGACTATGGGCTATACGTGGGAAACAGTAATTGAAACCTTGCTCTTGGAAGGGTTCTTTGCCTACAATCAACGCTCAGTACGACAAGTACAGGCGGTGGAGTAAAGGATGGAGACAATTTGGTTCCACGTCGACATGGATGCTTTCTATGCGGCTATCGAACAACTCGATCATCCAGAGTATCGTGGCAATCCGGTGATTGTTGGCGGATTAGGGAACCGCGGGGTTGTCTCAGCTTGTTCGTATGAGGCCCGCGTTTTTGGTGTCCACTCTGCTATGCCTATCTATAAAGCTCGCCAACTCTGCCCGCAAGCCCATTATGTACGTCCCCGTATGGAACGTTACAGTCAAATCAGCCGCAAGGTCATTAGCATCCTAGAAACCTTTAGCCCGGTGGTTCAACAAATCTCAATTGATGAAGCGTTTCTCGATATGAGTGGGACAGAGCGGTTATTTGGCAAACCGCGTCAAGCTGCAATTCTTTTAAAAACCCGGGTAAAAAATGAGACAGGTTTGGTAATAAGTGTGGGAATTGGGGCTTCCCGTTTTATTGCCAAAATGGCGAGCGGTTATGACAAACCGGATGGATTGTGCCGAGTTTCCCCAGGAAACGAGATTGCTTTTGTGGATGCAGTCGGATTAAAGAAACTCTGGGGTATTGGAGAATCAACCCTAAAGGCTTTAGCCCGTCATTCAATTACGAGTGTGCCCCATTTGCGCCAACACAGCTTAAATCATCTTCAACAGCTGTTTGGAGAGGCTACCGGCCTTTACTTACACCAAGTAAGCCACGGCTTAGATCCAGGAATTCATACAGGAGTTACTAAATCTAGGTCTATAAGCACAGAAATGACCTTTCCCGTCGATGTTTCTAAACGCACCGTCTTAGAACAAAATCTCTTGGGGATGAGCCATGAAGTGATGTTTCGTACCATCCAAGAAGGAGTTTTAGCCTCCACGGTAACTGTAAAAATTCGCTTTAGTGATTTTAGCACCATCAGTGTCCAAACAACGGCTGAAAAACCATTTTTCTCAGCTGAACAAGTTTTTACGTTAGCCAAATCCCTCCTTGCCAGTCGTTGGCAAGAGGGGCAACCAGTACGTTTGTTAGGTGTTGCCCTTCATTCAATTACTGCTGGAACCCCTTTTCTCCAGCAAGAACTGTTCGAGAACCCCTATCAGCGTAAAAGAGATTTAGAGAAGGTAGTTCTTAATCTCCGATCCAAAGGGCGTAATGTCCAAAAAGCTAGCTTACTTACTCCGCAAGAAGAAGAAAAGAGTCCCTAAGTTCAAAGCTACTCCCTTGCAGGGGTCACTTAATTGGTGCTACAGTACCAACGGAAATGAGAGCGGAGGAATTGGTAATGGGGTTGCATATTGTATTATTTGAACCAGAAATACCACAAAATACTGGTAATATTGCCCGTACTTGTGCTGCATTGCATGCCACCTTACATCTTGTTCACCCCTTAGGTTTTACCATTACCGATCGAAAGTTAAAGCGAGCTGGTCTCGATTATTGGCATTTATTAGATATTCAACAACATACTTCAATTTCAGCCTTTATGGATCGTTATAATCAAGCTCCTTTGTGGTTTTTCACCACAAAAGCTCATCAGATTTATAGTGAAGTTACGTACGGAGAAGATGCTTTCTTAATTTTCGGCAAAGAAACAGCTGGTATTGATGAAGCACTTTTAGTCGCTCATGCGGATCGTTGTATCCGGATTCCCATGTATGATGATGCCCGTTCATTAAATCTCTCCAATAGTGTCGCAATTGGCGCCTATGAGTTTGAACGCCAACACCATTTTTCAGGATTGCTTGCTTCTGGAAATTTGCATCGTCTCTCATGGCCTCAATTGTATGGAGGGTAATAGATGAAAACCTTTGGATTTATCGGATGTGGCACGATGGGTTCAGCCATAGCGGAATGTATAGCGCCCTTACAAAACACCAAGATTCTACTCTATGACGTCCGAGAGGAAGCCGCCAAAAAGCTTGCCTCAAGTACGAACGCTACGGCTGTTTCATTGACTGAGTTATTAGAACAATCCCACATTGTCGTTTTAGCTGTGAAACCGCAAGTTCTCCCACTCCTCTATAATCAACTAGGTAAGTACCAAGATATTCGTTGGATCTCCTTGGCAGCTGGCGTCTCTCTAGCAACACTTTCCAAGCAGCTCCACTCAAACAATATTATACGTATCATGCCTAATATTGCTGCAGCAATCGGTAGATCTGTGACGGCAGTGTGTCCCCATGAACAAGCCGATCCCTATTTTATAGAAGAGGCAATGGCCTTTGTAAATAACTTCGGAACAGGACATACCCTTGAAGAAAAAGACTTGGCGGCCTTTATTGGTGTCTCAGCTTCGGCCATTGCTACAGCCTTTGCCTTTTTACATGGCATAGCTATGGGAGGCGTGCATCAAGGATTACCCTATGCCAAGTCCCTAGCTTTAATTAGTGATACAATCGAAAGTGCTGCAGCCCTGACCCGTCAAACCCACCAACACCCCCAAGAATTGCAAACTCAAGTCTGCTCACCAGGAGGAACCACCATAGAAGCCATGAAAGTACTTGGAGAAAGTGGTTTTATGGGTATACTCATGGAATCAGTAGCAGTAGCTAGCCAAAAAACACGTGATTTAGAAGCCGTAGAAAAATAACATACACAACGAGGAATACATGATAGATTTAAAAGAATTAAAAACAAGACAATATGAGATTGCCACAAATATCAAAAATCGTGGTATGAAAGTCGATATTGATACCATCATAGCCCTGCAAGAACAACGTGCTGGAATTCTCCAAGCTAGCGAGAGTCTACGTGCACGACGAAATGAAAATGCAGCCAAAATGAAAGGTAAAGTCGAGCCACATATCCGCACAACCCTCATCCAAGAAGGGAAAGAGCTAAAAGAAGAGATTGCTACACTTGAATCCTCTCTTAGGGAAGTAGAGGAAAAGTATCTTACACTGGCTAAAACGATCCCCAATTATGCCCATCCCGATGCACCAATTGGCTCTCTCGATACCGATAACCTAGAAATAAAGCGATGGGGCGAACCTGTATCCTTGCCATTTACCCCCAAAGATCACACCGAAATTGGAGAAGCTTTAGACTTGATCGATTTTGATACCGCAACCCGTGTCTCGGGGCCCAAGTTCTATTACCTGAAAAATGAAGCGGTCATTTTAGAGCTAGCACTTCAGCGTTACGCCCTCGATATACTCCGTAAACACGGTTTTACCCTCACGATTACCCCAGATATTGCCAAAGAAGAAATAGTGGAAGGTATTGGTTTTAATCCACGAGGACCAGAGAGTAATATTTATACAATTGAAGGAACAGGGACCTGCTTAGTTGGTACCGCCGAAATAACACTTGGAGGCTATCATAGTGATCAAATCCTCTCTGAGAGTGAACTGCCAATAAAGTTGGCTGGACTGTCACACTGTTTTAGACGAGAAGCGGGGGGAGCTGGGCAGTACTCGAAGGGTTTGTATCGGGTCCATCAGTTTACTAAAGTTGAAATGTTTGTCTATAGCCTCCCCTCTCAATCAGAAGAGATGCATAGCGAACTCCTTGCAATAGAGGAAGAAATTTTCCAAGGTCTCGAATTACCCTATCGGGTTGTTGATACTTGTACAGGCGATTTGGGAGCACCGGCGTACCGCAAATATGATATTGAAGCTTGGATGGCAGGAAGGGGTGATTATGGAGAGGTAACTAGTACCAGCAACTGTACTGATTACCAAGCGCGGCGTTTGAATATTCGCTATCGTGATACAGATGGGACAATTCAGTATCCCCACCTACTCAATGGTACCGCAGTTGCAGTTTCGCGAGCTATTGTAGCTATCCTTGAAAACTTCCAACAGGAAGATGGTTCAATTACAATGCCAAAAGCTTTAATTCCGTATCTAGGATTTTCTGAAATTAGGCGTTGAATTAGGAGAACAAAATGACAATTTCTGCTTTGTCTACAGATTTTTATGAGTTAACCATGATGCAGGGATATTTTCTTACTAAAAATAATCCCCATGTCATCTTTGATATGTTTTATCGTTCGAATCCTTTTAATGGTAGTTATGTGGTTTTTGCTGGTCTCCAAGAACTACTGAGACGAATCGAACTATTTGCTTTTAGCAAGGGTGATATTGACTTTCTCCGTTCACTCCACAAGTTTGATGAGCGGTTTCTCACCTACCTCTCTGAATTTCGCTTTGAAGGTACTATCTTGGCGGTAGAAGAAGGTACGGTAGTTTTCCCAGGAGAGCCCTTAATACGTGTTGAAGCAACCATGATGGAAGCCCAATTAATTGAAGGCATGCTCCTCAATACTATAAACTTTCAGTCACTCATTGCCACGAAGGCCTCCAGAATGTATAACGCCAGTGCGGATGGGGAGATAATGGAGTTTGGTTTACGGCGAGCCCAAGGCCCCGATGGAGCCCTTTCTGCCTCTCGAGCCGCTTTTATTGGGGGTTGTTCCGCCACTAGCAACACTCTTGCCGGTAAGATCTATAAGATACCTGTAGCAGGCACCATGGCCCACTCTTGGGTGATGTCCTTTGAATCGGAAATAGATTCATTCCGTGCTTTTGCCGATATTTATCCTGACACAACAATTCTCTTAATCGATACCTATGATACACTAGGATCGGGGATAGACAATGCCATTACAGTGGGTTTGGAACTCAAAGCAAAGGGAAAGAAAATGGGGGTACGCCTTGATAGTGGCGACCTCAGTTACTTGTCACGAGAAATTAGGAAAAAGCTCGATGCTGCCGGCCTCACCGATACTCGCATCTATGCCTCTAATGATTTAAATGAAGAGATAATTGAGACGCTTGTTCGGGATAAAGTCCCTATTGACTCTTGGGGGATCGGAACTCATTTAGTAACTGGAGGTTCGCAGAGTTCTCTTAATGGCGTCTATAAACTCTCATCACGCCAACTTCCAGATGGTTCTTGGTTACCAACCATGAAGGTTACCAATACCTTTGAAAAGGCAACTAATCCAGGGCGCAAACAAGTGTGGCGCTTTGCCGATGCTGAGGGATCTTTTTTAGCCGATCTTATAACATTAGAAGAAGAAGTTATTTCTACTGATCAGGATTATGTTTTTTACCACCCATTCAGTGATGCTGATTTTTTCACTATGCGCAAAAGTCGGTTCGTAACAGCAACACCCTTGTTGCGTATGCGAATGAGTGCCGGAAAAATAACCAATGATCCAGTGGAATTAGTACAAATTCAACAATATGCGAAAGATAATTTAAGATCTTTACATAGCACCTATAAGCGGATGATTAATCCTCACATCTATAAAGTTTCCCTCTCTAGAGACTTAAAAACTTTAAAGACCCAGCTGGCAGTAGAGGGAAGAAAGAAGATTAATAACGTGTAATATAGCGTAAAATACCTTCTGCAATCGCATTTGCCATTGCAGAGCGCCAACTCTCTTGGGTCATGTTGTAGGCTTCTTCAGCGTTACTAAGAAAACCTACTTCTACTAGGATTGTAGGGACTTTGCTGGCATGTAAAATCCATAGATTTTGTTCCTTAATGCCCCGATTTGGCATGGTGGGAAAACTCTTGCGAATCTCTTCGACCATGGCTGTAGCCAATAATACATTCTCACGATTTAAAAACTTATTTACATCACCAGCGGTGTAGTTGGCATACCGCGCTATCTCCCAATCGGTAGCATTGCTATCTAGAAAGCGAACCCATTTGTCTCTCTCTTTTAGCAGTACTTCAAAACCTGATGCACTCCTAAAATGAGAAGAGTTAACATGAATCGAGACAAATATAGTCGTTTTTCCGATGCCGGGATCTAGTTGCGTCGCTATATTGGCTCGTTCTTCTAAGGGAATAAATTCATCAGTTTCACGAGTTAAAATTACAGAAAGATTTGGATCTTGTCGGCGCAAGTGTTGACCTACGCGCAAAGTGAGGTCCAACACAATCTCTTTTTCCTGCAGCGACCCCTCCGCGATAGCTCCCGGATCGTGTCCTCCATGGCCGGCATCCAAGACGACGATACCAACTGGGGATGCAAAAGGAGAGGCGGTAATTACAAAGATAGGGAACACTAAGGACAGAAGTGCCCAGAATAATTTTGTACTTTTCATTGAGCTTTTTCCGCTATTTCCCATTGTTCTACAAGTTGTTGGAAATCAGTTTTATACAGGGCTAAGCGCTTTTTGACTTCGGCGTGCAGATGGGAATCGTTAAAACGTCTGACCCGTTTTGGGTAATTTTTCCCGTTAATTTGGCGCACCCCCAAGGCTTTGGTATGTACTCGCTTAATCCCCTCACGCTGTGAACGATCTTCTATGATAAATTGACGATCAACAAAAGTACATTGTATTGCATCTATATTAAAAATCGGATAACCGTAGAGCCAAGCTCGTAGTCCAAAATCGAGCACTTGCCAATAATCACCTTCAATTAACTCATCAAAGCCACGTAACCGTTGAAATAATGCTCGTTCATATATTCCTATTCCTAAAAAAGGATACAACGTTGCGGTAATAGATTGTTGTGGAATAAAGGAAATCGGATCAATTATGTCGTTTTTTAGCATAGGTGCTTGAATAACTGGAATAAGTTCACCTAGCCTATTTGTAACTATGGGTGTCACTGCAGCTGGTTTATCGCTTCGATGTAATAGTTCAATGGCTGTTTCACCTGAAAATACAACTTGGCGTAGATCACTGCGTGTCAGGTAAAAAAATGTAGTATAACACTCGTTAGCCAAGGCGTTAGCCAAGGTACCAAAGGAGACTGGTTGTCTAAACACAATAAAAGTAACATCAGGAAACCGTTTTCGTAGCTCAGGGATGCGGCCCTGATCTTCATACATCAAGACATGTAAGGCCCATGGCTCATAATCTTCTAAAGAGGCAATGGATTGGGCTAAAATCTCCCCGCTCTCAACTGCCAACATCCCAATGGAAAGAGTCTCTTCGCGATGCAAAAGACTGATCCGTTTGCCAATGTCCTGTTTTCTGTGAAATATTTGGTAATTATTCTGCATAATCCAAAAACACAATATCCTCTGGTCGGAAAATTACATCCGCCTTACCTTTGCGCACATGCTTAGGTATATCTTTACTCTGACACCCCGCCATTTCCATAATCTCTGTGCTATTATAATAGGGAACAGCCTTGGCAACTTTATTTATCATGACAACATCTCCAGCGTGAAAAACGCCTTCAACTGCTACAATCCCGGATGGCAATAGGCTATTATGGTGACGTAAAGCCTCTACAGCACCAGCATCAATCCAAATAGTCCCTTCTGGTGAGCTGTTAATAATCCAACGAGAACGTTGTTTGAGGGTCTTTTCAGCATGAAAATAGGTTCCTAACACTTCTCCACTGTGAATTCTAGATAACACCTGATCTTCATAACCACTAGCAATCACTGTGGCACACCCAGCAGTGGAAGCTATTTTTGCTGCAAGTACTTTAGTTTTCATCCCACCAGTAGCAAAAACACTCCCCGCTGAACCGGCGTATGAAAGAATCGTATCGTCAATTTTGACTATCTCGGTAAGCAATTGAGCGTCGTTATTTTGACGCGGGTCTTTGGTATATAATCCCGCGATGTCAGTTAAGATAATCAAAAGATCAGCGTCAATCTTACTAGCTACGAAGGCACTCATGCGATCATTATCGCCAAAGGCGGTCCCAATTTCAGCGGTACTGACTACATCATTTTCATTAATAATGGGGACAACCCCAATATCGAGCAAAGTCGTAATGGAGTTCTTCAAGTTTACAAATGTTTTACGTTGGTTCATTTCACTACGAGTCAACAATATTTGCGAGCAGATAACATTATGCTGTTTGAATGCAGTACGGTAGTGGCTCATAAGAAGTGGTTGTCCGATGGAGGCACAAGCCTGACGCAAAGCAATTCGCTTGACTGCACTTTTAATCCCTAATTCTTTAGCTCCTAGGCCAATAGCTCCTGAGGAGACGAGCAACACTTGTATTTTCCGTTCGCGCAAGGCCACAATGTCTGTAACAACTTGTTCAATCCGCTCTATATTAATACCATTGTGTTCAGAGAGGAGGTTCGTGCCAACTTTAACAACAACGCGCTGAACAGCTGAAAAATCTCGCTTCATCACGCTTCTTCTTTCCATAAACTGGTTCCATCCAAAGCCATATCAATATGTTTAAAAGGTTTACCTTGGGCATAGGGGGCGACTATTTGGCCATCGCCGGCTAGGAGCCATTTGCTTGTTACTAAACCATCTAAACCGACAGGACCGCGGGCATGTATTTTCTGGGTACTGATGCCCACTTCAGCTCCCAAGCCAAAACGGAAGCCATCTGCAAAGCGCGTACTGCAGTTCCAAAAAACATCAGCTGAATCCACCTCGCGTAAAAAACGTTGGGCTGTCGCCTTATTGCTGGTAATAATAGCATCTGTATGGGCCGATCCATGATACGTAATATGATCAATAGCCTCTTGCAAGGAATCGACAATCTTGATGGCAATCTCGTAGCCTAAAAATTCAGTATCCCAAACGGCCGCAGTGGCTGGTTGGCAAGGAATAATTTCAGCTACCCTTTCATCGCCGTGGATAATTACGGACCACGGCTCGAAGGCTTTTTTCAAGCGAGGTAAAAATTGAGAGGCGACTGCGCTATGGACTAAGAGGGTTTCAACTGCATTACACACCGCAGGGTATTGACATTTCGAATCGACAGTCACCGTCAGTGCCATCTCGATATCGCTCTCTTTGTCGATATATAGAGAGCTCAACCCATCGGCATGTCCTAATACGGGGATCTTAGTGTTGTCCATGATATAACGGACAAAATCATTCGATCCACGTGGGATGAGTAAATCAATAATGGTATCTAATTGTAAAATTTCTTGGACATCTTCACGACTTTCCATATGGACAATCCACTCACTGCCAACTTTGTTGTCGCTAAGTGCTTCACGAATCACACTAACTAGTTCTTTATTGGTATATAATGCTTCTCGCCCCCCTTTGAGGACTATAGCATTCCCGCTTTTCAAACATAAAGCGAGAATCTGAATAAGAGCATCGGGGCGTGATTCAAAAATCATGCCAATAACGCCAATAGGAACATTGACGCGCTCTAAAAGTAAGTTATCATCAAGTAAGCGTCGTTCTCGGACCCGACCAATAGGATCTGGTAAAGCGGCCACTTGGCGGATACCTGCACAGGCTTCCACAAGTTTATTCTGGTCAAATACTAACCTTTTCCTAAGTGGCAGTTCAATATTTTCTTGATCTGCAATTTGCAAATCTCGATCATTAGCATCAAAAATACGCTGAGCTTGTTGCTCAAGAGCATCGGCG
>Ga0265295_1009704_pt1 | contig 10210 bp, 9 predicted proteins | sample Munlansysbiofilm_FD_192503 | JGI IMG/M metagenome (GOLD analysis project Ga0265295, IMG submission 192503) | Leachate microbial communities from a municipal landfill in Southern Ontario, Canada - Methane capture system biofilm | ecosystem: Engineered > Solid waste > Landfill > Unclassified ...
TATTTGAAAACGAACTTCAGAACTATTTTGAGTAAATTTTTGCACGATACCTTCTTTATTTTCGGTTGCAAAAACACTAAGATAGAATTTTGCAATACCAAGATCAGAAGTCACCCGAACCATCGTAACAGTGACAAGAGCTTTTTCACATAAATGCTTGAGGTCTTTGAGAAGAAGATCAGACAATTCTTCTTGTAATAATTTGCTGATTTTTTGTTGTCTTATACTATCCATTGCAAAACTTTATTTTAGGCAAAAAATTACATTTGTAAAACGGGAAATTTTTGTAGGTTTGCCATTGAATTTGCAAAGTTACAAAGAAAGTCACTATACCAAACAAAGTTTTACCCCGTTAATAACCAATGAAAAAAATTTCTATCCTTCTTGCACACACAAAACCTTTCTGGAAAAACGCACTGGCAAGTATTTTCTTTAATATTTTATCAGTTGTGTTTGGATTGTTTTCATTGACAATGATTGTCCCCTTTTTACAAATACTTTTCAAACCAGAAACAGCAGTAAATATTCCCAAAACACTGCCCGAGTTTGCTATGAATAAAGACGCAATATTGGACACTTTTTATTTCTATATGAATAAAATCATTGCAGGAAATAATCCGGTAAATGCGTTATTGTTCATTTGTATTTTGATTGTTATTATGTTCTTTCTGAAAAATCTGTGCAGATATTTGGCAATGTATTTTCTTGCTCCTTTGCGCAATGGTGTTGTGCGGAACATTCGCAATCAGCTTTATCTCAAAATCCTTATTTTGCCACTATCATATTTTGCCAGAGAAAAGAAGGGCGACATTATGGCGAGAATTTCTTCTGATGTACAAGAAGTAGAATGGAGTATTGTTTCATCTTTGGAAATGCTTTTTAGGGAACCAATTACATTGATTTTTTACTTCTTTACTTTATCCATCTTAAGTCCTCGTCTTACATTGTTTTCTATTGTTTTGTTGCCTGGGGCAATTTGGCTGATTAGCATTATTGGTAAAAGTCTTAAACGGACGTCAGTAAAAGTTCAAACAAGATTGGGGGTGTTATTTTCTATTATAGAAGAAACTATTTCAGGCCTAAGAATTATTAAGGGGTTTAATGCAATTGACTTTTCCAATGAAAAATTTACCACTGCTAACCATGGGTTTTATCGGTTGAGCAATCGCTTATTTAGAAAACGCGATCTTGCATCACCATTGAGCGAATTTCTGGGTGCATTAATTTTGGTGGTTATTATTTGGTACGGAGGAAAACTTGTTTTGAGTACTCCAGAAACCTTTAGTGCTGATATGTTTATTTTGTTCATTTTGTTGTTTTCTCAGATTATTCCTCCAGCAAAAGCTGTTACTACCGCATTTTACAACATTCAAAAAGGAGCTGCTTCAATTCAGAGAATTAATTATGTGCTCAATGCAGAAGAAAAAATAATGGAAGATCCTGATCCAGTTAAAAAAGAGTCATTTGATGAGTCTATTATATTTAATCAGGTTTCTATGCAGTATGAGCAGTCCGATAGAGATGCCCTGCATTCCATTTCTTTGACTATTACAAAGGGAGAAAAAATTGCTTTGGTTGGTGCTTCAGGTGCTGGTAAATCAACTTTTGTCGACTTGCTCCCAAGGTTTTATGACCCCAGCGGCGGAGAAATCATAATGGACGGAGTTTCAGTTAAAAAACTAAGTATTGAAGATTTGAGAAGACTGTATGGAATTGTTTCTCAAGAAACGATTCTTTTTAATGATACCATTAGAAACAACATTGCTTTTGGTCTTACGGATGTTTCTGATAGCGCAATTGAAAATGCAGCAACAATGGCCAATGCACATGGTTTTATTATGAATACCCCCGAAGGCTATCAAACCATTATTGGAGATAGAGGCGCAAAACTCTCGGGTGGCGAAAAACAACGATTAAGTATCGCTAGAGCTATTTTACGAAATCCTCCCATCATGCTACTCGATGAAGCAACATCTAATTTGGATACCGTGTCAGAGCATTTGGTTCAGGAAGCTCTTGACGGATTAACAAAAGATAGAACAGCCATCATTGTTGCTCACAGATTGTCAACCATAATTCATGCAGACAGAATCATTGTACTTGATAATGGGAGAGTGGTTGAAGATGGGTCACACTCAGAATTGTTGGAGAAAAAAGGGAAATATTTTCAGCTCTATAAAATGCAGTCTTTTAATTAATTGAAGGCTTAAAATGTGCAAATACGCACATTTATTGTGTTAATAAGTGTTAAGGATTACGCGGAAATAGCAAATTCTTCTATATGTTTGCAATATTGTGTATTATGGAAATAAAATTGGATTTATGAAAAGATTATTTTTATTATTTTTGGTGTCTGTTTTAAGTCATCAATGTGTTTTTTCTCAAGCGTTTAATTGGACAAATAATGATGTTATTCATTATGACATTCAATTGTCCTTAACAGATATTTTATCACATCAAATTCAGGGTGTTACCACTCTGACTTGTGAATCTACAGTTAACGGACTTGATAGTGCTTATATGTATTTGGCAAAACTTTCAATTGATAGTGTTTTTGTTGACGGAATAAAAACTTCACAATTTACCCATGATAATGATAGCATCATAAAATTGCAATTGCCAGTTGTGCAGCAGCAGGGAGATACGTTTCAGATTGTAGTCTATTATAAAGGACAACCAATTTTAGATCCAAGTGGATTTGGAGGTTTTTATTTTTCAGGAGACAATTTATATGCTTATAACATGGGAGTTGCCTTTTCTGATGATCCGCATAGTTATGGAAGAGTCTGGTTTCCTTGTGTAGATTCTTTTACAGATAAGGCATTGTATGATGTTCATGTAACAACCACAACACCTCAATGGGCGGTTTGCGGTGGAACTCTGATTTCTAAAACAGAAGATGCATTATGTGGCACCACCCTTTCACACTGGAAGATTTCACAACCAACTTCTCCATACCTTGTTTCGGTGGCCGTATCAGATTATGTTCTTGTAGCTGATACTTTTGCAGAAAACTTGGGAGATATTCCCATTCATATCTATGTGAGGCAGCCTGATTCAAGCAAAGTGGCAGGGTCTTTTGCCAATCTGAAAACTCTAGTGATGGGTTATGAAGCTCATTTTGGCACTTATCGGTGGGACAGAGTAGGATATGTTGGAGTTCCTTTTAATTCTGGTGCCATGGAACATGCCATGAATATCGCATATCCACGAGTTGTTATTAATGGGAATTTAAATTATGAGTCTTTGCTGGCTCACGAGTTATCACATTCTTGGTTTGGCAATCTTGTAACTTGTGCATCTGCACCTGAAATGTGGATCAACGAAGGTTGGGCAGTGTTTTCAGAGTTTATGTATATGGAAATAATATATGGTCCAGAGGCTGCTCGCAATTATATGCGTGCAATGCATAAACAGGTGTTGCATGAAGCTCATATTACCGATGATGGATACAGAGCAATACATGGAGTTCCTCACGAATATACTTATGGAACTACGGTTTACAATAAGGGTGGTCTTGTGGTACATGCCATGAGGCATTATATGGGAGATTCACTGTTTTTTGCTACTGTAAGAGCATATACAGAGGCCTATAAGTTTGAGAATATTTCAACTGTAGAATTGCGTGATTTTTTCACGACAGAATCTCAACTCAACATGAATGACTTTTTTGATGCATGGGTATATCGCCCAGGATTTTCAACTTTTGTTACCGATTCGTTTCATGTGGAACAATCAGGTTCAGATTTTGAAGTGACTGTATATTTCAAGCAATTGCTAAGAGGAACAACGGAATATGCACGCAGCAATAAATTTGAAGTTTTGTTTTTAGGAAATGATTTTGAAATGCAAACAGAAGCGGTATGGATTTCTGGAGAGCATGGATCGGCATCATATACAATCCCCTTTGAGCCTAGAGCAATACTTATTGATCCAATGGATAAAACAGCATTTGCTACTACAAAGTACAATCAACTTTTTGAACAGACAGGATCAGTTAACTTTCCATACACATTGTGTCGCTTTGATGTGAATGAACTTCAGTCAGATTCAATCAGATTATTCATTCGACACCACTGGTCAGCGCCCAGTCATAATGTTGCACCTGAAAGTCAGATCTATCGGGTTTCAGATGCAAGATTTTGGGAAATTGACGGAGTGATGGAAGGAACTGAGGATATCGCAGTTCGTTTTCAGTACAATCGAACCACCACTAGCAGCGGAAATCTTGACAACACTCTGCTTCCTTCAGCATCATCAGTAGACTCTTTAATCCTTTTGTATCGTCCAAATGCCGGATTTGATTGGACAATAATGCCATTTACAAAAACCGGAAATGCTAATGTCGGAAATATCACTATTTTTCATTTAATACCAGGACAATATACTTTAGGTGTTGGTGAGCCAAATCAAACAGGAATTTTAGAAGATGAATCCCTAAATAATAATATCATGAAAGTTTTTCCAAATCCTTCCAACGGGCGTTTTACCATTGAAGTTGAGACAGAGTGCCAGCAGACAAGCTTGTGGATTTTCAACAGCATGGGAAAGCAGATTGATTGTATTCCAACTCAAGGAAAGCGTACTATCGAATGGAAACCTAATGGAAACCCCGCCGGAATGTACATTATTCAGTTGCGTGACGACAAAAAGAAAACCATGCTTGGTTCTAAAAGCGTGATTTACGGGAAATAATTTTTTCCGTAAAAACAAAAACTTCAGAATAACGTCTGAAGTTTAAATGAAAATTTCTTTTTAGGGTACTGTCATAAATTTTTCTTTTTATGACAGAGTGGGAATTTATTATCCCAATTTATAGGCTAAAAAGTTCAGAAAGTCATGAAAATCAGCCCAATGGTATATTTTTTATAAAACATTATAAAAAAAGCTTGAGGAATTGAGTATTTTTACAAAAAATAAAAAAATGTTTTTTCTTGACTATAAGAGTAAACTCCATCGTATATTTATACATATTCTGTTTTGGTTCAGTTATGTGTCCTTCTTTTCGGCACTTGTTGCAGTAAATATGGATATAAGCTTTTTTAAAATTTTTCTTCGCACTTTTTATACTCTCCCGGTTGATATATTTGCAACCTACGTGACATTATATTTTCTACTGCCGAAATTTTTTATTGTGAAAAAATATTTGTGGTTTGCAGTGTTGTTCGTTTTACTTGCTTTTGTTACAATCTTTTTAAACCAAGTCATTTCGATTTACGTTTATGTTCCAATATATTTTCCTGAACATGTAGCAGAAATCAGTTTTTCAAATTTTGATATGTATGTGACACTTGCTAGTACGTACTTGATTGTTGTTTTTGCCGCAGGAATTAAGCTTGCCAAGTTGTGGCTCAAAGAACAGAAAGACAAAGCAAGATTGGAGAGTGAGCACATTCAAAGTGAACTGGCATTATTAAAATCACAGCTTAATCCGCATTTTATTTTTAATACTTTGAACAATATTGATGCTTTGATCCAGATCGATCCAGAAAAAGCTTCGCAAAGCATTATGCAGTTGTCTGATATTATGCGTTATGTAACTTATGAAGCTACGGCGGATTTTGTTCCAGTGGAAAAAGAAATTAATTATTTAAAGGGTTTTGTTGAACTTCAGAAACTGAGATTTGCTGACGATTTTGTAAAACTTGACATCGCAATTGAACATCCAGGAAAGATGATTGCACCCATGTTGTTTATTCCGCTGGTGGAAAATGCCATTAAACACGGAGAAAAAAAAGGCAATGTTCCTGCCGTACATGTTGAAGTTGAAATTGACCAAAAAATACATTTTAAGGTGCAGAATTATGTAAGTATTATACCTTTAAATAAAGATAAATACAGCGGAATTGGGCTGAAAAACCTCAAACGCCGTCTTGAGTTATTATATTCCGAACGACACTCCTTAGAAACAAGTATTGTTGATCAGAAATTTGTTGCAGAACTATGGATACACTAAGCATTCGATGTGTCATTATTGACGATGAACCCCTTGCCATCGAAAAACTCAAGGGATTTGTAACCAAAGTGCCTTATTTACAACTGGTTGCATCTTTTCAAAGCGGCATTGAGGCCATTCCCATTTTAAAAAGCGAGCAGATTGATTTGTTATTTCTTGATATACAAATGGAAGATTTGACGGGAATCCAATTATTACAAGTCTTGAATTATAAACCTTGTGTTATTTTTACCACCGCTTATAGTGAGTATGCTGTGAAAGGATATGAACTGGATATTTGTGATTATTTGTTGAAACCAATTTCTTTTGAACGATTTATGCTTGCGGTGAATAAAATAGTTGATAGAATGACAGTGAATGCAAAGGCAGAAAAAATGAATAAGGTGGAAACACAAGATGCCAAAGCCATTGATTTTATGATGGTGAAAACAGATTATCACATGCAGAAAATCACGTTTGATGAAATTTTATTTTTTGAAGGGATGAAAGACTATATCAGGATTCATACCCATGAGAAAAGGATCATGACGCTGCAGACTTTTAAAAACATGGAAGAAATTTTACCCGCCGATCAGTTTTGTAGAATTCACAAGTCGTTCATTGTTTCATTGAACAAAATTGAGAAAATTGAAAGGAATCAAGTTTTTATTAATGGCGAACACCTACCTATTGGGGAAACATATAGAAAAACATTTTTTGATCTATTGAAAAAACTAGGTATTATTCACTGATTGTGTCGGCAGAGTATATATCTGGAATGTGGATTGTATCACCGAGAAATTTTGGAGTGGCTCCGAGCAGAAAATCAAGATGAACTTTAACTCGTGCTAGTTTTTCTCGGATTTTGGTTTTCAGTCCATAATATTTTGAAACATCTTGTGCAACATAGCCCACAACATCGTATTTCATTCGTTTTCCGATATATACAGCTCGTTCCACGTGAAATTTTTGCGAAATAACAGTGAAAGATTGTTGTCCGAAAACTTCTTTTGCTCTAATCATCGAATCAAAAGTTCGAAATCCTGCATAATCAAGAATTATCCTCTCTGAGGGAATTCCGTGCGATATAAGAGCGTCTCGCATGTTAAGTGGCTCGTTGTAGTATTGGGTTCCATTGTCGCCGCTCACAAGCACGTAATCAATCTTTCCGGCCATAAATAACTTCGCTGCTGCATCAATACGATATGTAAAATAGAGATTGGGCTGTCCGCCGGCTAATTTTTGTGAGGTTCCAAGCAAAAGACCCACTTTATTATGGGAAATACTGTCGCAATCGCTAAAAATAAAATCAGACGATCTGGCGCGTATTCTCCAGTCTGCATAAAAAACAAACAGAATGCCCAAAAGCCCTGTCCACAAAACCAATCTTAAGAATCGTCTAAAAAAACGAGTACGGAACAATTGAAAAAACTTTTTGAAAAAACGCATTTTCCTCTTTTTTAAAATAACGAAACTTTATTAGAAATAGTCTGAATTTCGGATCATATTTACAAAGGAATATAAAACGAAAAAGCAAAAACACGATCCTGAGGCTGCTTTTTTGATTTCATCTGATGGAGTTTGGGAATTGCATATCCGACAGCACTTCCGACGATTGCACCGACTATAATATCGGTGGGAAAGTGTTTGCCCGCAGCAAATCTGAGATATCCAACTCCTGATGCAAGAACAAGCGAAGAACTCCAAATCCACGGACGAAGGGGAGAATCGGGATGGTATTTGCTAAAAACTGTGGATGTAAAAACGGCCGAACAAAAAGCCAAAGAAGTGTGTCCCGAAAAAAAAGAACGCTTTGCATCGGGTTTGAATTTTTCTTCAATAGGAACTTGCGAATTGTAAACGTAGGGCCTGATTCTTCGCACTGTCGTTTTTGTAAAAAGAGTAAGCGCTAGTGTTGACAAAATATTCTCCGCCGTCATCACTGTAAAAACAGAAGCGTCATTGCGTACTTCTGGGGATATAAACAGCAAAGAGGGAGACACAACACAAAGCAACAATCCGGCATCTGAAAGATGAGCCATCACCGGAGACCAGTTCTGGGTGGCTTTGCGGTCGAATTTGCTAATGTCTTGAAAATCAAGCGCTTGTATGTCCGTTTCTGTAAGGTTCGAATCATTCTGATGTATGAAAAAGCTACTCGTACCAAGCGCAATACAAGTCCCTGCAATACTCAAATCGGCAGGTGTTTTTAATTCAAATGGAGGTTGAGCTTTCAGACTTGAAAGAAAACAGAAAATCAACAGAAAATGTGTCAGAAAATTCCTCATGGTAGTGCAAAAATAGGGAAAGAATAGTTAAAACAAATCACCAGTGAAGATACTGAAAAGGATGCATTGAAATGAGTTCTATAATTTTTCAAGGCCAATTCCATGAAAACCCTAAAAAGAGCGGAAAACGGGATTCGAACCCGCGACCCTCAGCTTGGGAAGCTGATGCTCTGCCAACTGAGCTACTTCCGCTTGTTGCGGTGCAAAATTAAACATTTTGAGAATCACAGTGCTTATAAATATTTCGATAACGAATTTTTTATTTGTCCGTAATATGAGTTTCCAAAAAGAATGAGGTGAACAAGCAGGGGATAGAGATTGAACAAATCAATGCGTTGTTGCCAATTGTTTTTCAATGGGAAAAAATCGTTGTAAGTATGATAAAATTCTTGCGGAAATGCGCCGAAAAGGGTGGAAAAAGCAATATCCATTTCGCGATGTCCATAATATACCGCAGGGTCTATCAAGCACACTTTCCCATTTTCACCAGTCATCACGTTGCCACTCCACAAATCGCCGTGCAAAAGCGCAGGTTTTTCCTTTGGAATCAAGTCGTCAAGTCGAAGATATAGTTTTTCAAAATCGCGGACCATTCCTGAATCAGCAAGATTCAAAGATGCTGCTTTTTTTACAAGGGGATTTAGTCTATGACTCACCATAAAATCCGTCCATGTTGAACAAAACGTATTGCTTTGTGGCAACGAACCGATGTAATTATCATGATCAAGACCGAACTGTGGGGCTGAATTGCTGTGTAAGGTGGCGAGTTTTTTTCCGAAATCAGTCCAATAATCCGCCGATTTACCTGTGCTTTGAATAAATTCAAGAATCAGAAAAGTAGTATTTTCAAATTCTCCAGCATCAATAACTTCCGGAATACGGATGCATTGTGGATGAGCAAGCAAATTTAGGCCAGTGGCCTCAGCTTGAAACATCCCTGGAAAGCGAGAAGCGGAATTTGTTTTAATAAAAAAACTTCCTTCGTTTGAAACAAATTCAAAACCATTGTTGATGCATCCTCCAGATAAAGACCGAGTTTGTGAGTGCTTGACTGTCTTGCCTGTTTTTTCAGAAATTAATTGTTCAAGAAAAGAAATAAATTGTGAGGATAACATCGAATCAATATGGATTTTTTAGTAAAAACGTTATGAGTTCAAAATGTACTGCACCTGTTGGGTTGAGAACACTTTCGTAAAGTTTGAATGAATTGATATTAATGCTTTCTGCCTGATAATCAGAGAACTTGACAAGCACATCCTGAAAGTTTTTATGGTCGTCAATTGATTTGATTCTTCCCAAAGAAAGATGAGGAACAAAATTTTGCCGAGTTGATTGTATTCCGATTTTAGCAAGCTGTTCATTCAATTCAGAAAACATTTTTTTTAAAACATCATTGTTTTCAATTCCCACCCATAATACCTGAGGTTTGTATTTGCTCCCAAACATTTTCAGTTGAGACAAGGTAATATCAAAAGAAGAAAATGAGGAAAGAGATGTAGAAATTGCCTCTTCGATATACGGGATACGGCTGACGGGGGTGTCTCCGAAAAAGCGTAACGTAAGGTGCATTTGATTAGGATTAGCCCAACGAATCTGTTCGAGTTTCAGCAAATCCTTCAGTTGAGGAATTAGTTCCTGTTTGACAAGATCAGAGTCAATTTTAGCCGCTAAAAAAATTCGTTTTGTTCCGTGCATTTCATCAATAAACAATAAACAAAGATAATAGTTTTGAACAGAATGAGGTCTCCGAGGATTTTCGTAATTTTGCAAAAAACTTAGGAACAAACATTTATGGACAAATCCACAAGAGGTTCAGATTCTGGAAAAAGAGGAAAAAGAACAGCAACAAGTAGCAACGATAGGAAAGAAAGATCAAGTTCTCCTAGAAAATCGTTTGTTCCTTCTGATAAAAGGACTGTCAAGCGTGATGATTCAGCTTCAGGAGATAAAAAAAGAGGGCCTTATCAGCCTCGACCAGAGGGAGATA
>Ga0265295_1009707_pt1 | contig 10210 bp, 4 predicted proteins | sample Munlansysbiofilm_FD_192503 | JGI IMG/M metagenome (GOLD analysis project Ga0265295, IMG submission 192503) | Leachate microbial communities from a municipal landfill in Southern Ontario, Canada - Methane capture system biofilm | ecosystem: Engineered > Solid waste > Landfill > Unclassified ...
CGCCGGCGGCGGCTACAGCCGTTGGCGCGATCTGGCCGTCACCCGCTGGCGCGAGGACAGCACCTGCGACAACTGGGGCGCCTTCTGCTACGTCCGGGACGTGGACAGCGGCCGGTACTGGTCGACCACGCACCAGCCGGTGCTGGCGCCGGCGACCCACTTCGAGACCGTCTTTTCCGAGGGGCGCGCCGAATTTCGCTGCCGTCACGACGAAATCGACGCCTACACCGAGGTGGTGGTTTCGTCGGAAGACGATGTCGAGGTGCGGCGCGTCACCCTCACCAACCGCTCCCGCAGGCCCAAGGCCATCGACGTCACCAGCTACGCCGAAGTGGTCTTGGCCCCGCCCGCCGGGGACGCGCTCCATCCCGCCTTCAGCAACCTCTTCGTCCAGACCGAGATCATCCGGCCGCAACGGGCGATTTTGTGTACGCGGCGACCCCGCTCCATCGAGGAGCAAACGCCCTTTCTGTTCCACCTGATGGCGGTGCATGGTGCAGAGGTTTCGGACGTCTCCTACGAGACCGATCGCCTGCGCTTTGTCGGCCGCGGCAACACCGTGGCCGCGCCCCAGGCGATGAGCGGTGGCGCCGAGTTCTTCACCGGGGCGCTGTCGGGGAGCGAGGGTTCGGTCCTCGATCCGATCGTTGCCATCCGCAGCCGGATCCTGCTCGAACCGGAGGGATCGGTGACGATCAACATCGTCTCCGGCATCGGCGAAACCCGTGACGAAGCCCTGCGCCTGGTGGAAAAACACCAGGATCGGCGCCTGGCCGACCGCGTTTTCGACCTGGCCTGGACCCACGGCCAGGTGCTGCTCCGCCAGTTGAACGCTTCGGAGGCCGACGCCCAGCTCTACCGGCGTCTGGCCAACTCGATCCTCTACGCCAACCCGGCCCTGCGGGCCGAGCCGGGCGTTCTCCTCAGGAACCGTCGGGGGCAGTCCGGGCTGTGGGGCTATGCCATCTCCGGCGACCTGCCGATCGTACTGCTGCAGATCGAGGATCCCGACAATATCGAACTGGTGCGGCAACTGGTGCAGGCCCATGCCTACTGGCGCCTCAAGGGGTTGGCCGTGGACCTGGTGATCTGGAACGAGGATCGCACCGGCTATCGCCAGTTGCTCCACGATCAGATCATGGGGTTGATTGCCGTGGGCCTGGAGGCCAACATCATCGACCGGCCCGGCGGCATTTTCGTGCGGCCGGGGGACCAGGTGGCCGAAGAGGACCGCATCCTGGTGCAAACCGTTGCCCGCGCCATCCTCTCCGACCAGCGGGGAACGCTGCTGGAACAGATCAAAGGCCGCAGTCCGGCCGAGGTCACCGTGCCCACCCTGGTGCCGACCCGGACCCATCGTTCCGAACCCCTGCCGGTGCCGCTTTCGCCGCGTCTGGACCTGACCTTCTACAACGGCCTGGGCGGTTTCACCCCGGACGGGCGCGAATATGTCATCTCCACCGCGCAGGGGCAATTGACCCCGGCCCCGTGGGTGAATGTGCTCGCCAATCCGCATTTCGGCACGGTCATCTCCGAGAGCGGGCTCGCCTATACCTGGGGGGAGAACGCGCATGAGTTCCGGCTCACGCCCTGGGCCAACGATCCGGTCAGCGATTCGAGCGGCGAGGCCCTGTACCTGCGCGACGAGGAGCGCGGCCATTACTGGTCGCCGACGCCGCTGCCCTGTCGTGGCATCACCCCCTACGCCACCCGGCACGGATTCGGCTACTCCATTTTCGAGCACACTGAACGCGGCATCAGCTCCACCCTGACGGTGTACGTGGCCACGGATGCGGCCATCAAGGTCATGGTGCTGGTGGTTCGCAACGACTCGGACCGCCCCCGCCAGCTCTCGGCCACCGGATTTGTCGAGTGGGTGTTGGGCGATCTGCGGCCCAAAACGGCCATGCATGTGGTCACCGAAACCGACCCGGAGAGCGGCGCGCTCCTGGCGCGCAACCCCTACAACACCGAGTTCAGCGACCGGACGGCCTTTTTCTCAGTCGATGAGACGACCCGCACGCTCACAGGCGATCGCACGGAATTCCTGGGACGCAACGGCTGCCTGCAGGCGCCTGCGGCCATGACGCGCACCCGTCTCTCCGGAAAGGTGGGCGCCGGCCTCGACCCGTGCGGGGCGATCCAGGTGAGCTTTGACCTGGCCGCCGGAGAGGAGCGTGAGATCATCTTCAAACTCGGCCTGGGACAGACTCTCGAGGACGCCAGGAACCTGGTCCATCGTTTTCACGGCGCCGCCGCCGCCCGCGGCGCCCTCGACCTGGTCTGGCAGCACTGGAAGCTCACGCTCGGCGCGGTGCAGGTGGAGACCCCGGATCCATCCGTCAACGTGCTTGTCAACGGCTGGCTGCTCTATCAGATCCTGGCCTGCCGGATGTGGGCGCGCAGCGCGACCTACCAGTCCGGGGGCGCCTTCGGCTTCCGCGATCAACTGCAGGATGTGCTGGCCCTGATCCACGCCACCCCGCACCTGGTCCGCGAGCACCTGCTGCGCTGCGCGGCCCATCAATTCACCGAAGGAGATGTGCAGCACTGGTGGCATCCGCCAACGGGTCGCGGGGTGCGCACGCACTGCTCGGACGATTATCTCTGGCTGCCGCTGGCCGCCTGTGAGTATGTCCTTGCCACCGGCGATAGCGGCGTGTTCGACGAGGTGGTCCCTTTCATCACGGGACGCCCGGTCGGCGCCGAGGAGGACTCGTACTACGATCTGCCCGAACGCTCGCACGAAACTGCCAGCCTGTATGAGCACTGTGTCCGTGCCATTGAGAAAGGGCTCAGCTTTGGCCAGCGCGGTCTGCCGCTCATCGGTTCCGGCGACTGGAACGACGGCATGGACCTGGTCGGCAGGGAAGGAAAGGGGGAAAGCGTGTGGCTGGGCTTTTTCCTGTATGACGTGCTCATGCGCTTTACCGAGGTTGCCCGGGCCCGCGGCGACGCGGCCTTTGTCGAGCGCTGCCTGGCGGAGGCGGCCATCTTGCGCGGCAATATCGAGGAGCACGGCTGGGACGGGCAATGGTATCGCCGCGCCTATTTCGATGACGGCACGCCGCTCGGCTCGGCAACCAGCGCGGAATGCCAGATCGACAGCATTGCCCAGAGCTGGTCGGTCCTTTCCGGCGCGGGTGATGGCGAACGTTCCCGTTTGGCCATGGAAGCCTTGAACGAGCGTCTTGTCCGACGCCAGGATCGGTTGATCCAACTGCTGGATCCGCCGTTCGACACCTCCTCGCTCGAGCCCGGCTACATCAAGGGCTATGTCCCGGGCGTGCGCGAGAACGGCGGCCAGTACACCCATGCGGCCATCTGGGCGACCATGGCCTTTGCCCAACAGGGGGACACCCGGCGGGCCTGGGAACTTTTTGCCCTGATCAACCCGGTGAACCATGGACGCACGGCCATGGAGGTCGATGTCTACAAGGTGGAGCCGTACGTTGTCGCTGCCGACGTTTATGCGGTGCCACCCCATACGGGCCGCGGCGGCTGGACCTGGTACACGGGTTCGGCGGCCTGGATGTACCGGCTGATCGTCGAGTCCCTGCTGGGACTGCGGCTGGCGGTGGACACCCTGCATTTTGCGCCATGTTTCCCGGACGGCTGGCCATCGTTCACCCTGCACTACCGGTTCCGCGCGACCACCTACCATATTACCGTGTCGCCGGGCCAGGCCGGTCAAGGGGAAAGGCGGACAACGGTGGACGGCGTGGTGCAGGACGATCCGCGTCTCCACCTGGTCGACGACCACCGCGAACATACGGTGGAGGTGCGCCTGCAGCCCCCGGCCGACATTATGTGACCGCATGGCTGGCCTCCAGGATGATGTCGATCCTGGAGGCCAGCATCCTCCGACATGCCCACGCCATGACCGCGGTCAGGGAGCCAAATCCCCCTGGCCATCCGAAACAGGTCGTTTCCGGGGCCCGCACCTGGTTGCTCCCCTCAATGGACCCGCAATGCCGGCCAATGGTGCTCAAAGAGAGCGCCGTTGGCCCTGTTCGGACGTTCTCTGTTCATCATTTCTTCATGTACCCTGTGGTAAACGTGCGCAGAATCAGGAAACAGCACCCCCTGCACTTTCGGCGACGATGCCCGCCGGTCGAGCCCCAGGCAGGAAGAATGTGCGCAGTCTGTGCCGCCACTTGGGGCAGGTGCCGACGTTTCTCACTGCAGATGAAAAGATTGAACCAGGTCATCGAGGCATGACAGTGCTGCTCAAAGGACAGGAAGGCGCTGCCGCTCAGGACACGGAGCACATCCTTCTACCGCAAACAGGAGCGCATCCATCAGGGGGCGAGGACGTTCTGCCGTGGCCTGGCTCATGCTCGATCAAGTGGGTCGGTTTCCTTGCTTTTTTTGCAACCACGTTGTTTGGCGGGTGCGCCTCTTTTGACCACCTGACCCGCATCCCGACCCCAGGCGAGGCCGGACCAACAGCTGGTGCCTGCGGCTCCTGTCACGTGCAGCAACACCTGGAATGGCAGCGAAGTGTGCATGCGCAGGCCTCCACCAGCAGAACCTTCCTGGAGGCTGCGGGTGATCCTCCCGGGGAGGACTGTCTGCGATGCCACCGTCCGCTGGGCGTGCGGGACGGACAGGGGGTGAGCCGCGCCTTCAACACTGAGGAAGGGATCACCTGTATCAGCTGCCATCTCGTTGACGGCGCCATGCACGGCCCCCATGGTTCGACCGCCCTGGTGTCGCCCCATCCGATCAAGGCGGATCGAACCGCCTTCGCCAGTCCTTTGCTGTGTGCCCCCTGCCATGGAGAAACCCACGAGCAGTGGCGGCAGGCGACCGCGGGCCAGCCTGCCCCGACCTGCCAGGAATGCCATCAGGCCAGTGTGCAACGCACGGTCACCCAAGGCACCACTCTCTTTTCGAACATGCTGGTCGCCTTTGAAAAAAAGGAAACAACCCGCAGCCACGACATCAACCTGGAACGCATGGCTCAGTTTCCCGGAGGCATAACCCTGACGGTTTCCGCCAAACCACCAGGGTCCACCGTGCTCGAGGTCACGGTGCGCAACAACCTGCCCCATGACCTGCCCACCGGCACCTATGGCAGCAAAGAGATTCGCCTGATCCTGGTGACCGGCAGGGAGGAGCGACGACTGAGCGAAGGGAGTTGGGTGATCGGCACTGACCAGCACGCCCTGGCCTCTGGCGAGGCGAGAAAGGTGCGGATATCCCTGGTTGGTGTCGATCTCCAGGCCGCTCCCCTGCGTCTCGATCTGGAACGGCACAGCGAAAGTTTTCCCGACCGCAACCCCATTATCCTGGCATCCCTGCCCATCGATGCCGCAGCCGAGGCTCAACCCTGATGCGTCAGTTCACCGTCCCCACCCCGTTTACGCCCGGATTCATCGAACAACTCGCTGCACTCAACAGCGAATTTGCAGGCAGCGGCGGCCGCGTGCTCGAACTCTACGGCTCCTTTCAGGAGGGGGCTTTCAACTCGGCCCGTCCTGCCAAATACCTGCCTGCCGTCAGCCGGGAGCAATTCCAGTGCCACGTTGCCCAGGCCAGGGAGGCAGGGATTGCCTTCAATTACCTGCTCAACGCCCCCAGCTATGCCAACCACGAGTACACCCACGCGGGCCGCACCGAGCTGGCTGAACTGCTCGCCTTCCTCGTGGACAGCGGTGTCACCTCGGTCACCGTGGCCGTGCCCTATCTGGTGGAGATCATCCATGCCACCGCGCCCGGGCTGGAGGTGGTGGTGTCGACCATCGGGTATGTGGGCGCCCTTGCCGGCATCCACCAGTACTTTGAGGCCGGCGGGGCGCGGATCGTCCTCGATGTCGAGGTCAACCGGGATTTTCAATTCCTGCGGGCCGCCTGCGGGGAAAGTCCGGTGCCGCTGGAAATCATCGTCAATCCGGTCTGCCTCAGTCAGTGCCATTTCAAGTACAACCACAACTGCGTGGCTGCCCTGGGATCGCAGAGCCTGCTGCGCGGCGGGGTGGGCGTGCCCTACAACCAGTACTATCTCAACTGGTGCTACCTGCGCAAACTCCGCTCCGAGAGCGAGTTTCTCAAGAGCCCGTGGGTGCGGCCGGAAGACCTGCACCTCTATGAGGAGACCGGGATCAGCCATTTCAAGATCGCCGGGCGCGGACTGCCGGGCCCCGAGATCCTGCGCCTCTGCCGCAGCTATCTGACCCGGTCCTTTTCCGGCAACCTGCTCGACCTGCTCGGCTGGCCCCACTGGCTGGCCTTTCGCGACAACGGCGATGGCACCCGCCTGCCGTCGCTGGAGGTCATCCTCGACAACAGGGCCCTGGACGGCTTTGTCGACTTCTTTGCCCGCACCACGCCGGCGTGCCGTCTCGGCTGTCAGCGTTGCGGCCACTGCCAGGCCTGGAGCCACAAGGCGCTGCGCTTCAGCGACGAAACTCTGCGACAGCAGTATATCAACAATATGGACCGCAATCTTCGTCATCTGGTTGAAGCTATCCCCACCGCCTTGCAAACCGAAGCCAGCTTTGCCCAGTGGCAGCAGCAGGCTGCCCGCCAGGTGATCAAATGATCGGCCGGCGTGTGCTGGTCACCGGCGGCACCGGTGTGGTCGGTCGGCCGCTGGTGGCCGCGCTGCTCGCCATGGGCCGGGAGGTGCAGGTGCTCAGCCGCACTGCGCCCAGGAACGGCGAGGGTCTGGCGCACCCCGGTTGCACCCATCTGCAGGGCGATGTCTCCCAACCGTGTCTTGGCCTTGCCCCGGAGACCTACCGGGCGTTGACCCAATCGGTGACCGCCATCTTCCATTTGGCCGCCCGCACCGATTTCAAGGGGGCCACCTTGGCCGACTATCAACCGGTCAATATCGATGGGGTGCGCCACGTCTACGCCTTGGCGGCGGAGGCGGGCGCCCATCTCCATCATGTGTCCACCGCCTTTGTCCGCGGCACCTATGACGGGCTCTTCCACGAACACGACCTCGACTGCGGCCAGGGGTTTCGCAACTGCTACGAGGCAAGCAAATTCCGCGGTGAACAGTTCCTGCGGGAACAGGGCGCCCGGCAGACAGCCGGGGATGGCCTGCCGGTGACCGTCTACCGCCCGGGCATTGTTCTCGAACGGCACCCTTCGCAAGCCGCGGTGAACACCTTTGGCCCCTTCATCTTCCTTGACGGTGTTTTTCGCGTCCTGCTCGCTGCCCATCGCCGGCAGGAACACACCGATACCCTCCGGGTGCGAGGCAGCGTCACCGGCTCACTGCCGTTCATCTTCGACGACGACGTGGCCGATGCCATCCTGCGCCTCGCCGACAGCCCTGACAGCCCTGGCCGGACCTTTCACCTGCTCAGCATTGAGCCCTGTCCGAACCGGATGCTGGAAGAGGTGTTCAACACCGCCTTTGGCCGCAGGGCCGCCTGCCTGGCCGGTGCCGAGGCCTGCGCCGACCCGGCGCCCACGACGGCGGAACGGATACTGGCCCGCAAGACCGCCATCTATGCGGCCTATATGGAGGAGCACCTGCGCTTTGACCGCAGCGGGCTCGATGCCCTCCTCGGCCGCGACTGGCGTCCCGCCCTCTCGACCGACGAACTGCTCACCGCCTTCAGTCTCTATCTGGCCGGAAAACAGGAGGAGGAGAGGGCGCTGGTGCTGACGCCACCGGAGATGCGCCGCATCGACGACTACTTCGACAGCTTTCTCCCTGATTTTCTCGGCCGGCAACTCCTTGCCGGTCTGGTCTCCCTATCCTGTCGGTTTTGGCTGGAGATCACCCCGTGTACCAGCCGGACCCTGGAAATCGACCGGGGGCGCCTGGTCCGGATTGGCCCCGGCCACGACGGGGCCTTTGGCTACCGGGTGAAACCCGCGACCTTCCTTGCAGTCGTGGCCGGCCTGCTGCCACCCCAACGGGGCTTTTTCCAGGGCGACATCAGCCTGGAGGGCAACACCCTGGAGGCGCTGCGCACCGCCACCGCCCTGGAGGAATTCTTTCAGACCTACCCCTATACTACCGCCCAACAGGCGGCCTGAACACGAGACCCCCATGCACAAGAACTGGATCGCTCTGGAAGACGTCAGCACCAAACCCTATGCCGAGGCCGTGGCCCTGTTCCGGCAGTACATCAACCCCGGCCTGGTCGACCTGCTGGAGATGGGCGAATACACCGCCATCCAGCCGCAGTCCGCCCAGGGCGCGACCATCATCGATGGCCAGGGCCGCGCCATCCTCGATTTCGTCTCCTCCTACGGCGCGCTCAACCTCGGCCACAATCATCCCCGGGTCAAGGCGGCGCTGCTCGACGTCCTGGCCCACAACCGGGTGGACCTGTCCAAGGAACTGCTCTCGCCCTATGCCGCCTGTCTGGCCCATAACCTGAGCCTGCTCACCCCCGGCACCCTGGACCGCTTCTTTTTCTGCAACTCGGGCACCGAGGCGGTGGAGGGGACGCTCAAGCTGGCGGCCCGCTACTTCAAGGGCAAACGGCAGTGCTTCATCTACGCCGAGAACTCGCTGCACGGCAAGACCCTGGGGGCGTTGTCGGTGACCGGCGGCCAACGGCTGCGCGAATTCTTCCCCCTGCTGCCGGGCAAGACTGTTCCGTACGGGGACGCCGCGGCCCTGGAGGTGCTGCTCAAGGCCAATCCGCCGGAGGGCGAGGATGCGGTGGCGGCGGTGATCCTGGAGCCGATCCAGGGCGAGGCCGGGGTGATCGTGCCGCCGTCCGGCTACCTGCGCCAGGTCCGCGACCTGTGCACCCGCTACGGCGTGCTGCTCATCCTCGACGAGATCCAGACCGGCTTCTGCCGCACCGGTACCTTCTTTGCCTGCGAACACGAGCAGGTGGTGCCGGACCTGATGGCGCTGGCCAAATCGCTCGGCGGCGGTCTGGCCTCCATCGGCGCCACCGTCGCCACCACCAAGGTCTTTACCACCGCCTACGACAATCCCCATGACTGCCTGGTGCAGACCTCCACCTTTGGCGGCCGCACCACCTGCTGCGCCGCCGCCCTGGCCGCGCTTGAGGTCTACGAGGAGGAACAGCTGAGCCAGCGGGCCGCCACCCTGGGCGAGCGGCTCATGCAGGGGCTGCAGGCGATCAAGGCCAAGCATCCGCACTGGATCCGCGAGGTCCGTGGCCGCGGGCTGATGGTGGGCATCGAGTTCGATGCAGGTATCGTTGATCAGGCCAGGTATCTGCCGGCCAAGATCCCGGGGTTGCGCAACGTGCTCAAGGAACATCTGCCCGGCATGGTGGCCGCGGCCCTGCTCAAGCAGTTCGGCATCCTCGGTACGCTCATGCTCAACAACCGGGCGGTGCTGCGGGTCTATCCGCCCCTGGTGATCACCGCCGAGCAGATCGATTATTTTCTCAGCTCACTCGACGCCATCCTCGCCCAGGGGCCCAGGGATCTGGTCGCCAACCGGGTCAACCATGCCATTGCTTCCGCCGGCATGAAATGCATCACCCCCTGGACCAGTGCCTTTCTCAAGAAACACTGAGCGCAGGCCATGGAGCGCTTTTTCCGTGATTTTGCCACGGCCCTGCGCAGGCACCGGGCGCTCACCCTGCTGCTGTTTGTTGGCCTGACCCTGGTGAGCGGTGTCGCTGCCCTGCAGAGCCGGGTGGATAATTCGCTGTCGGTGTGGCAGGCGGCCGATGATCCGCACTGGCAGCAGTACCAGCAGTTTGTCGCCCGCTACCGCATCATCGACCCGCTGATCCTCTACCTGCCCGGCCTGGATCTGCTCTCCCAGGAGGAGATCGCCGACGCCCTGCAGGCCGAGACCAGCGCGGACCGGCTCAGTACCCTGGCCATCCGTTCCCTGAGCGGCCAGCAGGTGGGGTTGTTCTTTGTCGTCCCCAAGGCGGATAGCAGCCCGGCGGCGCTGGCCACCCTGCTTGCCGAGGTCGAGGGCGTGCTACAGCAGCACAACGTGCCGTATCATCTGGGCGGGGTCTGGTATCTCACCACCCTGCTCGACCAGCTTTCGGCCAGGTCCACGCAAACCCTGTTTCCGGTGGTGCTGGCGATCCTGGTCCTGGGGAGCATCGTGCTCGGCCGGAGTTGGCGCAATGTGGTGCTCGTGCTCCTGTGCGGTGTCCTGCCCGCCCTGCAGATCACGGGGGTGATGGCCCTGTGCGGGGTCAGGCTGAACATGATTTTGCTGGCCCTGCCGCCCTGCACCATGATCCTGGGGATCGCCCATGCCATCCACCTGGTGAGCAAGCAG
>Ga0265295_1009708_pt1 | contig 10209 bp, 11 predicted proteins | sample Munlansysbiofilm_FD_192503 | JGI IMG/M metagenome (GOLD analysis project Ga0265295, IMG submission 192503) | Leachate microbial communities from a municipal landfill in Southern Ontario, Canada - Methane capture system biofilm | ecosystem: Engineered > Solid waste > Landfill > Unclassified ...
TGACCACGGACTCCACGGCGTCGGAAAAAAGCCCCACCGACCCGGTCAGGAAAAACGCCCCGAATTTGAGGGCCATGGTCAAAAGAGAAGCGCCTATGGAGAGGTAGGCATATTTCCGGGCATGGGCCAACATCGCGGACCTCTTATATTTCAGGAGCTCCGGCGGGTACCAGGCAAATGAACGTCAACGCGCAGTCTCCGGCGTTGCGGATCTGATGCTCCTCGTCCCCGGGAACAAAGACCGCGTCCCCTTGAGCGACACGGGTCCATTCGCCGGCATGAAAGACCTCTCCTTCGCCGGCGTGAAAAAAAATCTCGTGCTCCCAGCCATGAGCGTGGCGCGGCGTGTGTCCGCCCGGCGCAAGATCAAAGCGGCGCATGCAAAAATTGTTTGCGCCGTCGATGCGGCCGATAACCACCCTGCCCGTCACCCCTCTGGCGACGTCGGAATCAAAATGCACGGCCTCCGCGGCCGCTGTAGGCATGATTTTCATTGTATCTCTCCTTTCCGGCACGTTGCACGGCCGGATCAATAATTCCAGACATCAAAGAAATTGAATCCGATAAGCACATGCACATCCTTGCGTACGGACAGAAAAACGCTTCCGCGCACCGGACAGTAGGAAAATTTTCCATTGTCGAGCATCCAGAAATCATCCGCACGATCCTGGACAATGGCGAAGGAGTGCCTTCTGCCCGCGAACTCGACGGAAACCACGCCCAGGGAGTCGTCGGGAAACCCCGCGTCACGCAGTCTGTGCATGATGGCTATGGACTGATCCAGGCTGATCCCCCGCCCCTCGTTCATGGTCACCGACGAAGGACGCCAGAGATCTCCCAGTTCGTGCCTGATCTCAAGCAGGGTTCGCCGGTGGATGCGGCGCATAAGCGACAGGTCCACCGTACCCTTGACCTCTCTGGTCGGGCGGTCATTTTCAAAGGTCATGGACTCCATCTGCGCCTTTTGCCAGGCACAGACATCGTCATAGAGGGGACTGTTGCGAACCCGGTCATTCCTGACGAAGGCTCTCTTGCCCGGCCGCAGCGCGTAAAGACGGGCGCGCAAGGCTGAAAACATGTATCCGGACCAGTATTTCAAGGCATTCATTCATTGCTCCTTGCCGACAGTGGACGTTTCTTATTCAAGATCAGAGCGTTGTTTGTCAATTTATGCGAAATCCCGTGCCGCGTTGACAAAAAACAAGACGTTGCATATTGATTGGGTATTCAATTTAAAGAGTTAGCTTGTTTTTCCGTATGCTCGCGTCCGCCGGGCGGACATTTTTTTGAAATTTCGGAACACCCTTTTTCGCTATCCACCAACAGACGCACGGGAAAAACCATCATGGCCACGGGACCGACCAAAAAAGAACTGCTGCTCAAGGCGGCCAAAGAACTGTTCAGCGAACACGGTTATTCGGAAACGACGTTCAAGAAAATCTCAGAACGGGCCGGCGTGGCTCTCGGGCTTTTGACCCACCACTTCGGCAACAAGGAAAAGCTCTTCCTCACAGCCGGCCTCGATGTCGTGCACGAACTCGTGCATACCATGCGGACCAACCTGCAAGGCGTTCCCAATGGCCTTGAAGCGGTCCGCCTCTTCGCCAAGACCTATTTTGATTTTGCCCGCAATCCACGCCAGGATTTCATGGTTCTGGTACGTTGCTCGCCTTTCAGCGATCTGAAGACCGTCGAAGACAAGGATGTGATGATCCGCAACTTCTCGGAACTTTACGACATCCTGGAAGAATGCGTGGAGCGCGGGGTGCATGACGGCAGCATTCGCAGTCTCGACCCTCACAAAGCCTCGGTTGTCGTTTTCTGCAACCTGGTCGGCGGCATCAGGCACGGCCTGCTGACCCCCTACGGGGATGAAGGGCTGTTCGACGATATCGTTGAATTTGTCATTTACAGTCTCAAAGCGCGATAAACGCAGTCAGCGCCGTTCTTTTTTCTTATTTTTTCCAATTGGCCTTTTGCTCTCGTAAGGTTTATCGGGAACTCATCTCCCGGACTTTTTTCCACCCCCCGCAGGGGCGGTGCAGGAGCAGGCAATGTTTGAAAAAAGAAAATGGCCACGAGTCCTCTGTCTGGAACTTTGCGAGATGCACCCCGGCTCCGACAGCGCCCGGACGCGCTCCTCGCGCGTGCTCAATTACAGCTACAACGGACTTCTGCTCGAAACGGACATGCCGCTTGGCACGGAGCAATACGTCAAGATCGACGTACGGGGAAAAGCCATGGACAACGCGCTGACGGGACTGGGCAGACGCGTCGGAAAGGTACGGTGGTGCTCGCCCCGGCCCGAACAGCTTTCCGGCTATTTTGCAGTGGGCATCGAGATGCTCGGCGGCGTAAGCGAGGAAGCTCCCGGCTGCGAAACACTCCGCTAACACACGTGGCCACGGCAGCCGGAACGGCTCTTGGAGCCGCGCGTCAAGACTCCTTGCGTCAGGACCGCGCCCCTCGGCCGGAACATCGACAAAATTCCGAGGACCTGTTCGCCCGGGAAACAAGTGCTTGAGCTTAAAGTCTTACACAGCTATGAGGGCACGACCAATTCAACGCAAAGCCCGGACGTGACCATACACAGCCGATCGAAGCATCATCCGGGCCATCGCCAAAAAAGCCTACGGACGTATGACAAAAAAGAATCGACATAAATTTCGCCGACCGGCCAACCTGTCCCTGAAGCGCAAACCCGCGTCTTCCAGGCTGACCGTGCCGTTCTTCGCCCTCCTGGGGGCGACGCTCATCGGGGCCGCCATCTTCTTCAATTTCCTCGCGCCAAATGAAACCCAGTCCAGCATCGACTGGAGCGTTCAAGGCGTAACCACCCGGCACGAATACCAATACGACGATCTCAAAGACGACGGGGAGTTTGCAGACCCGCAACAGGAAGACCAGGAACTGCCCGAAGCATACGCCCCGCGGGAACCGGAAATCACCCGCATGAGCGACACCATAAAAAGCGGAGATACGCCTTCGACGCTTCTGGAAGGCCATCTCGGACTTCCAGAGATCTACTCCCTGTGCAACGAAAGCAAGGACTTCTATCCCCTGGACAATCTCAGGGCAGGCCAGCCCTGGACCATGATCTATTCCAACAAGGCCCTGATCGGTCTGGAATATGAGATCGATTCAAACGAACGCCTGGTCGTTTCCCTGACCGATTCCGGCTATGAATTCCGGCGCGAAGCCATCCCCTACGAAACGGAGACCAAAACCGTATCGGGAGTGGTCGAAAGCAGCCTGTTCGGAGCGGTGACCACCTCCGGCGAAAGTGAGGAACTGGCCCTGCGGCTGGGCAATGTTTTCGCCTATGACGTCGACTTCACGCGGGATCTGCGCACGGGAGACACGTTCAAGGTCATCATCGAAAAGAAATCCAGGGAAGGCAAATTCGTCGGGTACGGACAACTCGCGGCGGCCAGTTTCACCAATCAGGGCCAGACCTACTACGCCTACCAATACACGGACAAAAAAGGCAACACGGCCTATTACGACGAAAAAGGACGCCCGTTGCGCAAGGCGTTCCTCAAATCACCGCTGCCCTTCACGCGCATCTCCTCCGGCTACTCCATGAGCCGCTTGCACCCCATTCTGAAATACCGACGTCCGCACCAGGGCATCGATTACGCCGCGCCCACCGGAACCCCGATCAGCACGGTCGCCGACGGCATCATCGCGCAGGTGGGCTCCAACAAGTCCCAGGGCCGATTCGTACGCGTGATCCACAGCAACGGCTATGAGACCATCTACAATCACATGAGCAAATTCGCCAAAGTCTCCAAGAAAGGGGCGAAAGTGAAGCAGGGCGCGACCATCGGCTATGTCGGCAGCACCGGATACGCCACCGGCCCGCATCTGGACTTCCGCATGAGACAAAACGGCAAGCTCATCAACCCCTTGAAGCTCAAGACGATGCCGGCCGAGCCCATTGCGAGCAAGGAATTGCCGGCCTTCAAGGCTGCGGTGGCCGCGTACAAAACCCAGCTCGAAGAGCCCGTGCAGTCCGCAAAACTGGAGCAGGCCCCCGCATCCAATCCATAAGCGGACACGGCGATAGGTCCGCCCCGCCCCGCGAAGGCCTGCCGCCATCACCGGGCCGTGTTTTGGCCCGCGGATCATTCCCCCGCAGCGGGCCTTGACCCCAAATCCAGACGCGCAAGACAGACCTCCTTCGCATGCCCAAGGTGGCGCATCTGCAGCAGCACGGCGCCCTCGCCTGTCACGGCATGCCGCACCTCGACCTTTTCCCCGTCCCTGACCTCCCGGGCGTGACGAATGCGCACGCAACTCAAAGGCGTCTTCATGCCGAAAAGGGCCAGATGGTCCGCAATCCAGTCAAGGTAGCGCAAATTGTTCATGTGCCCGAGGCCATCCATGTCGCTGGCGCGAACAGTGCGAATATCCGTGAGGCATTCATCCTGCGGTGCCTGCAATGCCGCAAGCGGCTGGTCAAAGACCGGCTCCGGCATAAGCTCGGGCGGCAGATGAAAAAAGGAATCGGCCTTGCGTGGATGCCTTGTGGCAAGGTCCAGCCCGAGCCAGGCACTCGTTCCCCGGGCGACCAGACTACCTTTTTCATCACAGATGCGATAATCGCGATGGCAGAGAATCCTTTCGGCCCGGGTAGGCCACGTCGAGATTCGCAGCACTTCGCCAAGTTCGGGATACCGCGATACATGCATGGCCTGTTCGCGCAGCACCCACGCCGTGTTCTGCGCGGCCAGCTGCTTCATGCCAAGCCCGAGCCGCTCGGCGTGCCCTCCTGCGCTCTCCTGGGCAAAACGGCACAAAGCCGAAAGCGTTATCCGGCCGCTTGCGTCCGTATGGTAGAGCTGTATTTTTCTGTTTAGTTCAAAAACCATCGCGCCATCAGTATTCATTGAGCATCCTTGTGTTTTGAAAGAGGGCTTTTACACAAAAGCTTGATATCAGCCATGGGTGCGCTACGTCGTCATCCCCGTGAAGAAAAACATCCATATATTTTTTTAACCATCTAAAAAGAAACAACTTCATTTTGAGCGGGAATGACTTTTTGCGGTATCTCCCGACTTTTTGCAGCGAAGTCATTCGCATCGCCTTGAAAATTTCGCGCGCCTGCCGACTTCGAGTGTGGCATACATAATATTTCGCGGTAGCCAAGGGTCTTTTGTTGCATGATCGGCTGAAGATGCTTAGAAACCCGTCTAGACTTGAAGAGCGTGCTCAAAGCTCATGAACGTTCACCATTCGCAACCCCGGAGGAGCCATTACCTTGCCCCCTTTTCCGAGCAAAAACACGATATTGATCGTTGATGACGAACCCGTCAACATCAGGGCCCTCGAAATCGTCCTGGGAGATGAGCATAACCTGACCTACGCCACCACTGGAGAAATGGCTCTGGAAATGGCTCGCGCAGAGCCACAGCCGGACCTCATCCTCATGGACATCGTCATGCCCGGCCTGGATGGTTTTGAAGTTTGCGCCGAACTCAAAAAGAACGACAAGACCCGCAACATCCCCGTCGTGTTCCTCACCGCCAAATGGGAAACCAGCGAAGAGGCCAAGGGACTTGAGCTCGGAGCCGTGGACTATATCCGCAAGCCTTTCAGCCCTCCGATCATTCGCGCCCGGATACGCAATCATCTGGAACTCAAAAGGAATCGCGACCTGCTCGAAAACCTGTCCACCCTCGACGGGCTGACCAACATTCCCAACCGGCGCAGGTTCGACGAGATTTACATCCAGGAATGGAACCGGGCGCTGCGGACAAAATCACCCTTGTCCCTGCTCTTCATCGATATCGACCACTTCAAGAACTACAACGACCTCTACGGCCACATGGCCGGCGACGACTGTCTCAAGGCCGTGGCCCGGGTTCTCCAGTCTTCTCTGGGCCGTCCGGCCGACTTTTTGGCCCGCTTCGGCGGAGAGGAATTCATCATCCTGCTCCCGGACACAAAGGAGCAGGGTTGTCTCCACCTGGCAGAGAACATCCGCAGCGCTCTGAAGGAATTGCATCTCGAACACCGGGATTCTCCGGTCGCCGACTACCTCACCGTGTCCATTGGGGCGGTGACCTGCAACGACGTCACCCAGTGCGACCGCACCTTTCTTCTGGAACAGGCGGACAAACTGCTCTATCAGGCCAAACACGAAGGCCGGAATTGTGTCAGGGCGAAAAGCGTATCCTGCAACTCGGCAACCTGACTCACGATTTCGCCGGACCATTCCGGAAAGGGTCGGGAGCAGGGGGATGGCTATCAAAACTTCACGGAGGAAATGATGGAACTGACAGGAAAGAAATTCGTGCTTCTGGTTGAAACACAGTTCAACGACCATGAATTCTGGTATCCCTATTTCAGACTCAAGGAAGCAGGAGCGCAGGTCGTGGTGGTCTCGGGCAAGGCCGGCCAGAGCTATGCGGGCAAATACGGAACTCCGGCCAAATCCGAAAAGGCTCCGGCAGATATCAATGTGGCTGAATTCGCGGGGATCATTGTTCCCGGCGGATACGCCCCCGACCACATGCGCCGGGATCAGAACACGGTCAGCCTGGTCCGGGCCTTCGACCAGCAGGGCAAGATCGTCGCGGCCATCTGCCATGCGGGCTGGGTGCTTGTTTCGGCGGGTATCCTCAAAGGCCGCACCGTGACCTCCTTCTTCGCCATCAAGGACGATCTGGTCAACGCCGGGGCCAAATGGCAGGACCGCGAGGTCGTCATCGACACGAACATGATCACCAGCCGCGCGCCCGATGATCTCCCCGCTTTCATGCGAGCCATCATCGCGGCCTGCAAATCCTGACCAGCGGCCCAGCCGGGATGGCGGGCTATGGGCACTGCAAGACCAGGCGTGAAATTTCGTGAAATAGCTCCTGCTCGCGCACGACGCCCACAATCCTGCCGTCCCGCTCGACGGCCACGCGGCGACGGTTCTCTTCAAACAAAAGGTCGGCCACCTGCATCAGATTGGCTCCGCAATCCACCACCGGGGGCCTTTGGTTCATGATGTCGCGCACGCACATGGACTCAAGATCGCGCACCCGCGAGTTGAAAAACCCCTGCCAGAACATTCCTGAATATTTCACAGCGTGATTCGTCCCGCCGTGCGCCGCCGCGACATAGTCCGGCCGCAACGCCTGGATAAGATTGCGCATGTTCAGAACGCCCACCAGCTCTTCCCCTTCAAAAACCAGCACCGCCCGATGCCCGCATTCCATGATCAGGCCTGTGGAAACGAAATTCTCCGCCGCGATTTTGAGACGCTCTATGCCCTCCCGGACAGTGCTCGAAGCCTGCACGCAGGTGTACTCGTCGATGGGAATCATGAGTTCGGCAATCGTCCGCTCCCGCTCCCGGATTTCAGGCACCGGACGGACGGCGTCATATATGCGGGCCACAAGAACATCCACATCGCAGGGCTTGCACAGGTAATCGAACGCTCCGTCCTTGCATGCCCTGCGCGCGGCCCGCTCTTCGCCGTGTCCGGTCAGGATGATGACCTTGGTCTTCGGCTTCATAGCCAAAATACGCGGCAAGGCTTCGTCTCCGTTCAGCCCCGGCATCCGCACGTCGAGCAGAACAACGTCGGGACTGATGGTCTCCAGAAATTCCAGAGCCTTATCGCCATTTTCCACCAAACTGACCACAAAGCCCTTGTGTTCCAGAATTTTTGCCATCGTATCCCGAAACCGCGCCTCATCGTCCACAATCACTATATGGGGCCTACTCACCGTACCTCTCCTTGCCTGTCCTTAAAAAAATCACGTATCGGAAGACAATTTCCACATTTCATAAGCCATTTTGACCCTGTCAAGAAGGTGGCTCATTTCTATCGGCTTGATCAGAAAATCAAAAGCGCCGCTGGTCAGACAGACAGCGGCATCGTCCGAGGTGGCATGACCGGTGAGAATGATGACCTGCACGGCGGGAAGACTGCCCTTGATTTCCCGAAGCACCTCTTGCCCGGTCATTCCGGGCATCTTCAGATCGAGCACGACCACCTGGCATCTTTTGTCCTTGAGAATGTCCACCACGTTCTTGCCAATGGAACACAACTCCACGTCGATGCCCTTGCGCCGGAATATCTTGGCAGCGGTTTCCAGATAGCTTTCCTCGTCGTCGACCAGCAGAACCCGCAATACATCATCCATGATCACCTCTTCATAAGCTCGAACATTCACGGACACTTCGTCCATCCGACAAAAGAACCGCCAAGACGGCGTGTTCCCATCACTCCAGGGAAGATGGAACTCTGGGCAAAAGGAGATAAAAAGTCGACCCCTGCCCCTTCACGCTTGTAAAATCCAAAACGCCCTTCATGCTCTCGACTATCCCGTGACAGACCGACAGTCCCAAGCCTGTCCCGCTGCCGGCCGGCTTGGTGGTGTAGAAGGGCGTAAAAACCAGCGTCTTCTGCTCTTCGCCAATGCCCGCGCCATTATCCCTGATCTCGATACGGACCGTGTCCGCGCTCTCGGCGGAACAGGCCAGCCCGATTTCGCCAGGCCGGACATGGGCGGTCTCGCTGACGGCGTACATGGCGTTATTGAGCAGATTCAGCAGGACCTGCTGCAACCGGGCGGGATCGACGTGCACGACCAGGCGCGTTGGAGGAATATCAACCCGCAGGGCAATGTTGCTGAGCTGAATCTTTTTTTGAATCATGGTCAGCACTTCGGGAATGAATTTGGACACATCGATGTTCTGCGCCTCGGACTTGCCCGCTCGTCCGAAACTCAGAATCGAATGGGTGATGCGCGCGCAACGGTCGATCTGAAGCTTGATCTGATTGACGCTTGCGGCCATCTCGTCCACATCGCCAAGAAACTCGGCGTCTTCTCCAGCCCTGGCCCGAAAATCCTGCAGCAGCATCTCGATATAGGCCTGATCGCTCTTCATGATTTGCAGAGGATTGTTGATCTCATGCGCGAACCCGGCGGCCATTTCGCCCAACTCGGCAAGACGTCCGGCCCGATACAGCTGCTCACGCAGCTTTTCGCGTTCCTCGTCCCGCTGCAGCAGCATTTTTTCCACATATCCGGTCAGATACAATGACGACAAAAGGACAATGATGCCTCCGGAAAGCAGGGACATTCCCAAAAAAAGCAGCGTTGAATCGGCGGCGCTGAAAACTGTGCCGCACTGCTTGCGCGCGCCCAGGATCCATCCGCCATGGCTCATGACGGTGCTGGAATAGGCGGCGTCGGAAAGTGAATCCCGAAACGCCGTACCGACATGCTCCATGAACACATGCTCGACCAGCGCCCGGTCTCTGGTCAGAACCTGTCCGCCGCGTCCGGCAATGACTTCCCCGTCAGGGTTGACGAGAAACAGATCGACTCCCTCGCCGCGTCCGACCGTGAACAAGCCGGTGAAAACCGCCGGATCCAGCGAAGCCCGCATGACGACGACGTCATCGCCGGCGTTGACCCGCAAAGCCACAATGCACAGAGGAAGCCCCATTTGGCCGGAGACCACGCTGCTGATGCTGTTGCCCCTTTCCAACGCTTCGTCCAGCCATCGCCCCGGCACAACGTGAGTTCCCTTGTAGACGCTTGGCCCCGCGTAAGCCAGCACCATCCCCTTGGGGCTCACGAGAGCGACATCGACAAGTCCCTTGTGCTTGACGGACAAAGTCTCGAAAACGACGCGCAATCCGGCGGAATCGGGAGATTCCAACTGGACCCTGGCCATGGCCAGATCGCCCAGAAAGTCATCCAGAAAACGATCCACCACGCGCGCGTTGTACGCGGACAGCAGGGTCAATGTATCAAGAACGCTCTGCTGGGCATGATTCCAGAAAAGATACCCGCCCGTTCCCAAAGCCAGCAACACGGGAATGAACGGAGCCAATAACATGGCCACGAAAAAATTCCGTTTTATGGTTTGTCGCGTATACTGGCGCATGGCGTACCGCTAGCGGACCCCTGCTTCTTCAAATGCGGTGTATGCCGTCTCGACGATTGTCTTCAAGGCCACGGGCTTGAGCAGATAGGCATAGGCCCCGTAGGCCATCCCGCGTATTCCCATTTCTTCGCCGCCATGTCCCGAAAGGAGGATGACCTGGATCTTGGGCCAGGCGAGCTTGATTTCGCGCAAGGTTTCTATTCCATCCATCCCCGGCATCATCACATCGAGGATGATCACGTCAAAATGCTCTTTTCCAAGCAGCAGCAGCGCCTCCTGTCCGCTGCCGACTCCAGTGACCTTGAATCC
>Ga0265295_1009710_pt1 | contig 10206 bp, 8 predicted proteins | sample Munlansysbiofilm_FD_192503 | JGI IMG/M metagenome (GOLD analysis project Ga0265295, IMG submission 192503) | Leachate microbial communities from a municipal landfill in Southern Ontario, Canada - Methane capture system biofilm | ecosystem: Engineered > Solid waste > Landfill > Unclassified ...
GCATCGAGGGCGCGGTGCTGTTGGTCTGTTACGTGGGCTATACGGCCTACCTGATCAGCACGGTTTTTGGCGGGCAGGCATAGGTCAATTCGATTCCGTTTTGGGAACCGAACCGGCGTCCGAAAACTGGATTCGAAGTTGTTGCTGCTCGACGCCAGGTATCCGGTTTTACTGCAAACCCGTCACCCTCGTCCGGTGCCGGGAAATCAGGGGAGAAAATCGTTTCTCTGGTCGGGTTGTTGGGAAGTGGTTGTGTAAGATGACTTCGGCGTTTATTATCAAGGAGTTACGAGGAGCGCGGGCTTTGAGACTGTTTTGCGGTAGGTCGGCGTTCCCTCCACCACAAAATTTCTAGCGAATTTGCCTCGTTATCCTTCAAGATAACCGGGCCTTTTCTTTTGCGGTGACCCTGCCGGTGAACCGGGTATGAACATTGGTTTGGAATGGCCAAAAACTGTTCGCAAACAGCCCCCCGTCTTGCCTTTTATCCGTCTTTAAGCTGAGTAAGCGATATTCGTGCGAACCGTACCTTGTCGAATCCATGCGATTAAGATACCTGTAAATCTGTATAGAGACAATGTTGCGGCGAATGTTCTCTAAATGTGCTTAGGAGCGTTGCATGGGATTCTTTGACTTTTTATTCAAATCGAAATCTAAGCCAAGTCCAAAACAAGAAGTTAAGAGTTATGTCCTGCGGGAAGGACAATCTATTGAGGCGGATGCAGTTTTTGCAGCATGGACTTCTGGCGACTTGGAAGAAATGCTTTCAGCTATAGAAGTCAAGACCAACCATGTTGATCGGCATTTTTTGTTACAAAGCATTGTCGACAACACCTACAAGTTGAGGAAGGATGGTGAAAAAAGGAAGATTTGTAAAAAAATCGCCGAGGTTCATATCGCTGAGTTTCCTCTAATAGCTTCCGCTTTGGAAAAAGATATGAATATGCTCCCCAGAGTTTCAACATTTCAGCACTATGCAACCCTTCTTACAGAAGATGGCGAGCTTTCAAAGGCTGTAGATGTTTGCAAGATGGCGTTAAAATATGGCCTACATGATGGCACAAAGACTGGATTCGAAGGCAGAATCAGCAGGATTGAAAAAAAGGCCAAAGCTAACCAGTGAGCCCTTTCAATTGGCAACATACTGATATCAGTTGGATATATATTTATATTGCTGAAGTTGGAGGTTGCCAATGGAAGATAAGAATACCGAAAATGCGTTGTGTGAAGACTGTTTAAAGCTGGTAGGCTCTGGACGAAGCACGCCGCCGCATATTAATCTTCATCTTACTGAAAACCACGATGTGCGCTCTATTATGGGTGCAGCTGATGAAGAATATTATACCTGTCAAGTGTGCGGCCAAAAATGGCTTCACGAAACTGGAAGTTGTGGAATGGGATGGGTGAAATAATCTATGGGCAGCAACGCTGAATATTCAGATAGACTGGTGTGCTTTATCGACATTCTTGGATTCAGGAATATGGTCGACAAAACTGTTGGTGATGATGGTGCAGACCAGAATGAGCTGATTACTGAAATCAAAGATATCTTTAAAGTTGGTCAGTATTTTATTAAGCCAGACGAAGATGATGAATTGAACGCTGATGTAAGGGTTACATGGTTTTCCGATTCAATCGTTTTGAGTTTTGACTATACATCTGAAAGTCAAATATTTCATAGACTCCTGTCACTTCAGTGGATGTTAATTAATTTTGCCTACCGTGGCGTTCTTTGCAGAGGAGGAATTGCTCAAGGAAAAATTGTCCATACAGAAGAAATGATTTTTGGACCAGCAATGAACGAAGCATACGATCTTGAGAATAATGCCGCGATATTCCCAAGAATTATTGTTTCCGATGACATAGTGAATCTTGCTGGGATGTATCGAAAACATGGGCATGCACCTGATGAAGAGGTAAGTTACGTAAAAGATCTACTTGAACTTGATGGGGATGGATTTTATTATATCAACTACGTAGGACTTTCTGCTCAGCACGAGTTAGATGATCCTGAATATGATTTTCCAATTTATCTTGACTGCATATTCAAAATATTGACAAAAATTAAAAACAGCAAAAGCATCAGGATTAAAATGAAGTATGAATGGCTAAAAAGAAAATATAATGACGTAGTGAAACTCATACATGAGAGCGTAGAGCAAGGAAAATATCAGCCTGCAGACAGTGACTTGCTCCTAGCGTATTCGTCCATTCCAATTGAAGAATAAATAAGGAACGCCAACTCTGACGCCCCCAATTCGTTCAACTCTCTCGCGTTCCTACTCAATCACCGGCAGCAGCTCGGTAGCTCTGTACTCGCAACCTTGATATGCCAAAATTTCCATACCTTACTAGAGAGTGGCCCCAGAAATATGTACAGGCTTTTCGGTGGAGACGCTGCTAGTCCCGACCCCTTCAAACGCAAATGATCAGGGAGCAGAGAATGACGAAGTCGGTATTTGAGCCCAGTTCTTTCATATATGCGTGGAGGTATAACTCCTATAGACAGGGTTCAAAGCTGACCTGAAACTCATGACAAAATTTGCCATCACGATCTCGGAAACCCTCAGACCAAGCAAGCAAGACAGCCCACTCTGCTGCATAATCGCCATCACGAATCATGCGATAAAATTGGATGTTGCCGCCCCGGCAGGGCTACATCCTCAAAAAGTGGCAGGGCTTCATTTAGGTGCCTAACGTTGAAGGTAACCGGACTCACGCGGCTTTATGCGCAAATTCCAGTTGACTGAGTGATTATGCCTACAGCACTTTGTGAACATATAGCCCACAGTATCTCGTCTTGATTAAGCGTCGAATATCGTCGAGGCAAGTGATTGCGCGAATATCGTTCATCGTGATGACAATGACGCGAATCCCCTCCTGAAGCGCACTTCGAATTATCCCCACTGCACCGGGTTCATCTCCATCTCCGTTGATAAAGCCACCCGTTACACCAGTCGCAGCTATGAAGATTCCGGTTGTAAGGCTACGGCGCCTTAACTTGCCAATGAAATTATCCAAAGCTGGGGCACCAACATTCGCGCTCCAGTTTTTGCACTCAACGAGAACGACGGCTTCCCATGGACGCAGTACCTCTTCGAGCTGAGCATTCCAGAGGACGATATCAATCTCTTCGGATGGCATCCGAATATCGTGTTCTGTAACCTCGACGCCATTTAGATGCTCAAAAAGGTAAATGGCAAGCGCTTCAAAACTTGCACCTTTGTCGTGTGCTGTGGCAGTAGCGTCGACGTCAGCGATGCGAGCTGCGAGTAGGATTGGATCAAACATCAGAACCCCCCTCCATAGAGGAGTTCTCGGATTTTTTGCTTGAATAGAAAGACAAGGTCTTCAGGGTGTGAAATCTGGATCAGATCATCCCGGTCCAGAGCGATAGCGTTGATACCTTCATCTTTTCGCAGTCGAGCCAAAAGTTTTTTTGTTCTGGCGTCGTTCTTCCCGGTGGTTGCGAGAACGACGGCCTTCAGGCCACTGATCCTGGCACGATGGAGAAAGTGGGCAAGCACGTCAGAATTCATCGTCCGGATTGCCTTTAATTCGATGGCAATGGGATTCCCTAACACATGCAACTCAGAATCATCACGAGAATTCCAGATGACGAAATCGAATCCGTCATTGTTTCTCGAAGGATGTTCAGATTCTATAACTTCCCAGCCAGAAACGGCCTTTGCAGCCTCGACAAACCAGTGTTCGAAACGATTTTTTCGAGCCGCACCTTCGTAAGAAAAGAGTGCCCGAAAGTCACCGAGAGACGGCATCGTATTATCTGAACGGGAATATTGGTCAGTGACTTCGCGTGGACCCCGATATCCCCCAAAGAAGCGTCCTTTTCGGTCGGCTTCTTCGATTGCATTTCGAATGACAAATGCGAGGTTATCAACCGAACTCGTTGTGGAATCCACAGTCAGAACTCGCTGCCCCATAACGTCTGCAGGCAACGCGACCGACCGATCTGCCAGGATGATTACCGGCTTGCCTGCTCCGTGAGCGAGGCCTATCTCATAATAGAGTTTTCGTGAGTCCTTGGTTATATACGCGACGACAATATCAACAAGGTTAATCAGCCCCCAGACGGATTGAGCAATCGAATCAACTCGTTGAAAATCATCTATCGTTTCCAGACAGTAGTCCTCAGACTGGGTGAGGCTATGGAGTGCCCTATAGATTGGACCTTTGCCCCAATAATCCGAAAGAAGCCCGATGCGTTTCATTCAATAGTGTCCTTGGGAGTTACGGGTGCCAATTTGATAGGCATAACGTGTGCTTCAGATGCGGCGTTTAGCCGTCGCCTACAAGCAATTGTTAAGCATTCTTATTCCATATCTTGATGGCCATTTCTTCGGCAACATCCACTGATGAATCGTTTCCTCTAGGATAGATTTTTGAGACGGGCAGACACTCGATCGGAGTGAAATTGAGACCAACCGCATAAAGAAGAAAAACGTCTTTGAAAGGATTTCACCAGCTAGAAATCGTAACGGCATTTTCCACTGCCACAGCCACAGGAGTGTAGATATCCACTCCCTGTTCTGGAGAGTGCAAGGAGACGATTAAAGAATATCTAGCAGGCTTGCTCCAGTGGTTCAGCCAAGCCCGTTCACGCCACCAGCCAATGACCGGATAAACACCAATCATATTACATGCTGCCAGTTGGACAGCTGGGCCCGTCCAGGCATCCGAGTGGATGGATCCTTTGGACCGGCCATTTATACCAATGAGCCATCGGCCACTGCCGCTTGAGGTTTCCGCGTCTCCTCCATCTTCCCTAGCCGCTTTGTTCAGACGGGTCATGAACTGCCTTCTATCTTCCAACGGAGTATTAAGGTCGAATCGAAGGGCATGGGACTGGTATCGATAGCGATCTTTCCATCCCACTTCGCCAGGGCTCGGTTCAATGAAGTAAGATAACGTAATGCGCAAGGTTACGTCAGTTTCCCCCAAGGCTTCCAGCACCTCTTTAGGCCAAGGGAGTTCATGTAGGTGCATGTCTTTGGTGCGTAAGCCAGACCCGCAGTCTTTCTTATCGAAGGGTTGCAGAGTATCCTGCGCGATTAAGGTGAGGCTGTTAGAAGCGCAGTATAGGGCGCGTCGCAAATCCGGGACGCCATAACCGCAGACTCTGAGCAATCTAGCATAGTCCGTCTTATTTCCTACGCCTAGGAACGCCTGCTTCATCTGCTCGGTCCAGTTCGCCGAGTGTACCATTAAACCTCTTACGGTCTCAGGCCACGCATGAGGATATTTAGTCTGAATCTGCGCAGCCATCCACGCAGCTTGCGCGGTAGATGCACTTGTTGCGTGAATGGTGTCAAACTGGCGCAATGTGGGCTGGTGGCTCGTTGAAAGCAAGGCGGTATCATCGCAGGTCGAGCAGAAACCGCTGCCATCTTGAACCGCGTTACCCCCCTCCATAAGAATATCCGGCTTGGAGGGCCATACTTTATCCCAGTAAACTGATGTGGAACTAAAGGGCGAAAGACCGCCACCCGGAGCTATGGGTTTGTAACCATTAAAGCCGGGGTCCGAGACAAAAGTTTTTTCTGTATATGAACCAACAGCCAAGGCATTCCATGACTGAGCAGGGTCATGAATAGAACTACGCAGATTACTGTTTGGATAGTATCTCCACTCGTCCGGGGACACGTTGCCGGCGGAGACTATAATCAGTCGCTTCTCATTCTCTGAGGCATGCGCACTTTCGAGGCCAGTCGTTCCCGGAGCAAGTTTTCCAATATCCAAACCCGAGGCAAGGGCGTCCAACGCAGCGGACCAAGAAGTTGGCCTACCATTATCTCGGCCGTCATCTGAAGTCACGGCAAGACAAAATAAATGCTTGCGTTGTGGGGCCTGTATTTCTACGCGACTTGCAGCTTGGGAGGTCAAATACCCATAAAGTTTTGGATCGTTTTGACCGTTTGGCGGAAGAATTTTCACAGATTCAAGGCAGTGCTCAACATAGACAGCGCCATCACCTTCGAGAGCCATCTGAAGATTGCCATATGCGGCCAAGCCACTCATGAGCGTGCCATGTCGATCATGATCATGTACCCCCCATGCTCGATCACAGGTATGGCAATCCTCATCTTCTAAAATCGGGGCAAGAAGCATGTGCCCATTGTTCACCCCTGTGTCTAAGATGCAGACCGCGACACTAGCCTCTGGATTGACTACCAATCTACCTTGCAGGCTCTGCGCCCACGCGACCTGATCTACGTTGGCTGATCCGACCCAAAATTCGGCAGTCTCTTTTGCACGTCGAAATTCAGCCAAGCAGTCACATGATGCAAGAAGCTGCCCGAGTTGTTCGCGATTAGCATGGGCCAACACCACAGTGCGTTCCGGAAAACGCAGTGAGCCAGCTTGTACAGGGATATTTAAAGACTCAGCTGAGGCTCGAAAGCCAGATTCCACCTCAGGTTGGTCACCCAGAAGCCAAATTTCACAAACGGCAGGCTCATGTTCAGGAAAAAGATTTTTATCGTCGGTCCAAAGTGCCTCTGCCAAAGCCAAATTGATATCTTGTACGCCTTCAATCAATTCCAGGTGTTTAGGCTTACCTGATTTCTCCGCTTTCTCTTCCATATACTGTCTAACGCGTTCGAGAAAAAAACCTTCCTTACCCGCGGGAAGATACACAGTTGCCTTAGTTACAATAGCACCGCCCGTTTCATCACTCAGGGTACCAAGTTTTTCAGTACGGACATTCAGCAAACGAATGCCCTGAGGGCGATTCTCTAAGCTTTCAATTTTTAGGTCGAAACAGGGAGCGCTTTCGAATTCGAGGTAAGTTCCTTGTCGGGTTGGGACAGCCACAGCTGTACGAAGAGATTGCTCTTGCCGGGCTTGTACCCAAGCATTCTCTAATCTCTGTCTGACATAGACACCATGGGACCAACGGTCCCTGGAGGGATATTTTGGCGTCCGCCCCCTCGTTCCGATACTTGTAAAAGGCGTGGTTTCTGCGGAACCAGGAAGAAATATGTGCTTTTTATCTTCGCTCATGTTCGCGACGTGTTGTTAGGTTGCCCGTACGCAGCGCGACGTTCCTTAAGCATATTTTTGAGAGATGTCGCTGTGACCAATTTGTTATCAGACAATATCGAATTCTTTATCGCATCATCGCAGGCCTGTCCAATTTCCGCATGGCTGAGGCCATTAGATGCTTTGACAAGCTCTGCTTGAGACATTTTTTTAGGCCTAAAGCTGCCCAAACGGTTTGCAACAAGATTTTGCACTTCGCTTGGGGAAGGAAGACCGTAGTAAAGGATGTCGTCAAATCGGCGAAAAAGAGCCTGATCCAAAATCGCAGCGTTGTTAGTGGCAGCAACGATCAAGCCATCTGAGTCGTCTTGCTCAATGAGTTGAAGAAAAGCATTCAGAACGCGCCGCATTTCCCCCACGTCATTTCCCCGCCCACGCTCTGCGCCAATGGCGTCGAATTCGTCAAAAAGGTAAACCCCGCGCTGAACGCGAATGATGTCGAAAATCTGCCGAAGCTTGGCACTAGTTTCTCCCATGAACTTGGTAACGAGTTTGTCCATAAGGATGGTGTACAAGGGAAGTTTAAGTTCCCCAGCCAAAACAGAGGCGGTCATGGTCTTGCCTGTACCAGGCGGGCCAGCGAGAAGAATTTTGCGCCGGTTACTTAACCCGTGCTTACGTAATTTATCCTGTTTTCGGTACTCGTGGACGACTCGGTCAATGCGTTGGCGCTTCTCGTCGGGAAGAATGATATCCGAAACCCTATAAGAGGGTGTTGCGGCTAGAATGAGGTCAGAAAATTCTCGGTTAAAAGGTATGACCTTGCGAGGGGTAGTCCTGGCACTGTCAACTAACGCACGGATATCATGCGCGGCGGCAGTGTGCCCCTGCTTAGCCTCATGCGCGGCAACCTGCAGGGCGATGGCGAAAAAACGCTCCCTGTCATTGTCGCAATGTGACCGAATCAAAGATTTTATGTGTTCCGCAGTCGCCATACCAACCCCCACTTATTCTAAAAACGATACCACTTGCTCGAACATTTCTCCAGTTGAATATTCCCCCTCCCCCGGTGAGCGCATGCCGGTGACGATTGTCGGAAAATCAAAAATTTCATAATTGCACAAGATCAATGCCGAACAGCATCGGATAGCGGATTTCACCTTGAAGGAGACACCATGGGAAACTTCGTATGCGGAACCCTCTACAATCTCGAACTAATCAAACTGACTCCTAATCCTGATCAGCCTCGAAAAGTCTTCTCTGAGGCTGAAATCAAAATGCTCGCAGATTCGATCAAAGAAAAAGGACTCCTCCAGCCCATCTTGGTCAAAGAACTGGAAACTGGACAAATCATCATCGTATCTGGTGAGCGACGATTCCGGGCTCATCAAATTCTTAAATTTGAAACAATACCCGCATGGTTCACGACCGGAGATGCTGAAGAACTAGCCCTTGTAGAAAATTTGGTTCGAGAGGATCTGTCTGCAATCGAGACTGCGGAGGCACTCAAACAACTTAGCGACAAATTGGATGGTAAATCTCAAAAAGACCTTGCTAGGTTGATTGGGAAAGCCGAGACCACAGTGTCTGAAATATTGTCGCTAAATAAACTCTCGGAAGATATCCGAAATATCGCAAGAGGAGATAAACGTTTCGCCCTTAGAGAGCTAAAAAAGATTGCGACAAAACGTCATCCAGAGAAACAAAGAGAACTGTTTGAAAAAAGCTCGCTCAACTAGAATCCCGTCCTGCGAGTCGCCAAACAACAGGGACAGATTTTCACGAAAAGAAACTAATAGCCATGTACACCTATTTTCAAAAATTATTACTTGAAAGGAACAGCCTTGAATTAAGTGCATTATACCAACCGCTGATAAACTTGAAAGATTTAATTAATACAATGTTATTTCTTATTGGACAGTTACACCCAGAATTCGACGCGTCGAATGACGCTGAGGAATCTTCCAATCTCAAAATGACCGATACGTTAGGTTCCGACAAAAAAAAGAAGATGCGAGGTCACGACAGAACAATGGATGATTACGATTTTTAGGGGGCAAGGAAGGCTGGCAGATTATCGCGTACAACCAGCCTTTCTCATTGTCATAGACCAACAGAAAATGGAGTTGTGACTTGCCAGCCACAAACAATAAGAAATCTGATTGATCATATATCTATTCTTGTATTAGTATACACTGACTGCTCTAATCGGGCAACTGAAGCGGATAGTTACGCGATTAACTACCCGCTTTATGCTATTGCGACACGTCAACCAGTCGATGCTATTTTCGCAACATCATCTAGCACCAGAAGATCGGAAAATCCCATGGCAATAGAATGCTACTGGATAGCAAGAATTCTCAGCATACCAAAAAAAATGTTATACTAACTCAATGAATTCGGAGTGTTGTAAAAGGAAAGGCGGAAGGAATGCGTGAAAACAGAGAATCAAAAGTAATTGCATTAAATTTATCTAATTGTTGAAAGTCTTAAATTTCATGAGGGTCTGTCATCCCTTAATTAGAACTGGTTTTGACGACAACAGTTGACATTCAATCCATTGAATAGGCCACCATACTGAACAGCAATAAATCCACTTCGCAACAATCATTATTGCTACGCAGCAGTCATTATTTCTGTATTGATCTTGCAAAATATAATGAAGAATTATTCGAACAAATCAGGCAGGATGATTGAAAAAATCAAGAGTTGGAAAGAATGATCTCAAATTATTTTTGAGCGTAAATCCACTGAATGACATCGTGAGCGTCGGCACTCGACAATTCACGAACAGGCTTGTCCTTCAGATTTGTAGCGATGGAGTGAGGGTTCAAGCCCTTATCCAAGGCCATCTTGGTCAAACAGTCGAACTGGCTTTTGGATATCTTCTTGTCGTGCCTATGCTTGTACTCCTTCTTCTCCTGAGCAGACGCTGACACGGCCGCACTGCCTTGCGCCGGAGAAGCAGGCACGTCATGAACTGTCCGACATGGCCCAGGCAAGTTTTCGATCAAGGAGATCGCCTTTACGGTGGAATCAGCCACCGCCAACGAGCACAACAACTCGGGACTATCGGTCAGGAGTTTCGAAGGTTTTTGCCCAAAAAAGCCGATTATTCAAAATAATACAGCATACTAGCTCTTGAATTTTTGTAAGACCCCACGCGTCACCTCGTAGCCGAATGCGGCCATGATTTTGGCCTGT
>Ga0265295_1009711_pt1 | contig 10204 bp, 5 predicted proteins | sample Munlansysbiofilm_FD_192503 | JGI IMG/M metagenome (GOLD analysis project Ga0265295, IMG submission 192503) | Leachate microbial communities from a municipal landfill in Southern Ontario, Canada - Methane capture system biofilm | ecosystem: Engineered > Solid waste > Landfill > Unclassified ...
AGTATCGCAGCTTAAAAAGCCAAGCTAGCCGACGGGCGATACCATTGCTGTTTAAGCTTTCGCAGAACGAGCAGGATATTGTCGATCGTACTTTTGCGAGGTATAGCAGTATTGCTGGCAAACAAAACAAACGACCAATTCTGTGCGAAGCATCTAATCAAGAGATTGGACAGCCGACTCTGACAAGCCTAGCACAACGTATCTCACCAGCATTAATCCAAATTATACGCAGTGTCACAGGCAACCCGCAGTTGGTGCTGCACCACTGTCGCCACAGTTTCTATAATCGTGCTGCTTCTGCATTATTTGGACTCAACAATACGCTCGCAGATAAGTTAACGAGTACAGCAGAGCACGATCAAGTTAGGCGCATTGTTTTAGGGCCAGTCAGTCATGTGTCTAGACGTGGCTCCATGGCATTGGCGCGGCTAATGGGCCATCGTTTTCCAAGCACGGGACTGAAGAATTATTTTCATCTGACGACTGAGTGGGCAGATGAACTGACACCTGTTACTCATTTGCGGGCTCATAAGATTGAAAATATTTTACAGATATCTGAGCAATCTATGGTGACTATAGAGCCTGCGCAAAACATGGCTGAGGCGCTTAGCTATCCCAAACCAACACTTGCAAGGCTTTTGCAAGCGCTGCGTTTGGTTTCTCTTGGCATTAGCTATGAAAGAGCTGGCGAGCTAATGCATATTGAGACGCAGCATATTTGCAAACTCCAAAAACTCATTGAAACTACAAATGAGCGCATGCGATTCAGCTCTAAAGTTGATAAAAGAATCAAACTAAAAGGTAGCGAATGTCCAAACGCTTTTCTTGAATCGGTAACTGATTCTGGATGGCAGCGGCTGCTGCATCGTGCTGATGAGTTAGGTGACGAAGTTGTATTGGCTGTGAAGGATAACTCAATCCAAAACCTAGAAGATCTGCCTTACATGATTAGTCCTAACCGACACATTTTAATGGAGCAATCAGAGCACTGCGCCTTGGTCAAACATGTTATTGAATTATTTGAAATTCCAGCGACGCAATATCAGATTATTGCAAAAGAAAAACGACCTGGTGCCCTGAGGCACTTACTGATTGCAGCGGACTTTGGGGTCGTAACTGAGATAGAGACTGGTATAAAACTCGACGGTTTTACGATATTTTTACCTGAGCGTAACAGTGAGTATCGACTCAGCGATTATGCTGGGCTTGTTCTTTCACGCTCATCAGTGGGTGTTATTCGAAATTCGTTCGAGCTTGTGATTGCTGTTCTTTCTCTCGGTCTCTTAGTACAGATTGAAAAGGCATCTAACGATTGACCTGTGGCTATTCAATTAACTTCAGTTCAAACGCTTCAAGATCGTCCATGCTAGCTGGGACGATTTCTTTTAAATAGGATCGAGTCTTTCCTTTATCATCAGTTTTTTCACATATCACAATCTTTACAAGTAAATTGTCGCTGGCATAAGCGGTAGCAGCGATTTTTAGGAAACTCTCTTGCTCTGCGATAAATGTTTTCGCTGTGTGATTGATTAAATTACTAGTGGTACCGACTATCTTCATAAAAGTTAGCATTTCAGACCCTTTGACACCATCACAGTGCGCGAAGAAAGTTGCGTCGCCCTTGGTGCCCGTATTTTGAATCACAGGGCTTTTGAAAGCACCCTGGAGTGGTATTTCAATAGGGGTTTCGCCTGAGATTATGCACATAAACGGTTTGGTGATCGATTTTCCTCGAAATTTATTAATAAATGTCGAGGTGTGACCGTCGATAAAATTACTCTTTTCAGACGTGAAAAAATCTACTCTATCAGAGCTTTTTGTAGCGAAAATATCACCACGATCGGCCAGGACATCTTCAATAAATTTTTTCACGATTGAGTACAGCTCGGTTTTAATATTTTCACTGATATCTTTAGAAGAATCAAACTCAGCTAGAATTAAATTAATTAGGGGAACATCGGCACAGTTTTCAGTACTGACAATACTGTCAAAGCGAATATTTATATTATTATAAGGATAATACTCATCAATATAATTTGTGATGAGATTGATAGCTTGTGTTGAAATCGCCTCAAGATCAGAGTTTTGAGTTAGTTTGCTATTTATTCGAAATGTGGTATCTGCTATGTGCGTTAGCACATTGTCTGCAACACGAAAAGTGGCTAGAACTATTGTATTTTTTGGGGATGTCATGAAAAACCGCTTTCAAATAAAAATGAAGCAGTAGGATTGTTAATTAATCACATTAAGTCAATTATATAATTGTAAGTAAATATGTATGTAAGTGCTATTTTATTGTATGTGTCGTACATACGATTAAGATGTTACACCGCTATCCTTTACAGTGTCAAACAGGTTTGTAAGCGCTATAATTTTAATGGTTTTCTATATTTGATTTATAAGATTAATTGTTTCTTGTCATGGCTGTGCAACTCATATTGAACCAGAGCAGCCAGCTACTCATCGTCCAACTGAAGTTGCTTACCGCGCCACGTTTCACCCCAATGAAACTTGCCTTCATTCAGTCGACGAGCACAGAGCCAAATACCTAAGCCGTCATGAATCAACACTTTCAATTGATTACCCCGTTTGTTGGCAAACAGATAAGCGCAATGCGGTCGCGCCGAACCAAATACCTGAACGACACGCGCCAATGCTGTGTCTGGCCCAGCACGCATATCCAGTGGTTCTGTTGCCAGCCAGACTTCATCAATCTTAATCATTGCAGCAACGTGCGCAGAAATAGTGCGCATTGATTGACCTGCTCCGCAGGCCACTCTATAGCACCAGGACTTTGGCTTTCAGCCACCAGCTGGGCTTTGAATTCAGGGCTATATTGGCGACGCTTACGATAAGGCCGAGTTACTCTTACGTTGCTCATAGATAGTGTCCACTAAGGAATAAGTGGACACTATCTTGACGGCTACGCCGCCAGGCTCAAGATGGGTTTACCGGACGCTTACATAGTTCTAACATCAAGCGGCCAAGATAGTTGACGCTCTATAGGTCATCATTTGCTAAAGACTCTGTGCATGAGTAATGCAGGGATTATGGGAAGCCGAGCGTGACATAAATGCTACACTAGACGAGTCTCGGCTGCGAGAACTCAGAGCTGCCGAGTCCAACCTGCTGCAGTCCAATCTAAACACTCGGGTATCAAGTAACAGTTACTGTTATGTGCTAAACGCTGGCTAGCAATCTCTTCTGCTGCCTTAAACAGCAGCTTTGAGGATGCACTATCTGGATTGAAAGAGCTCTGCTCTGCGGGCCTTAGAAGCCAATAGCTTGCACTTGTAGAGTTCAGTTTTGCTTTGCCGTCGTTAACTTGAATAGTCACAAACTCTTGTCGCATTCTTTTACCCTGCGGGCCTTGCCAGCGCAGCATCGCACCGAGCAACGCACCCTCGCCAAGTTCTGGAGCTTTGATCATTGCGGCTAAACCTCCGAAGTCGTACTCACAGGCCTTACCCAGCAGGTACTGCATAAGTTTGGAATTAAGATCAAGCATATGCGTGTCCGGACGGTTAGCAGCTAGCATACGATCAAGGGTGACCTCCATGCGTTGTGAAGCCTTTGGTGACAACCCCATTTCACGCATAACTTGTTCAGATAGGCGAATTCGCAATAGCCTACTTTTGTGACTGCGCTCCGCAACCTCAATGCCAAGTTGGTCAAACATGCCCACCACAAAACTGTAGAGGTGCTCGACTGTGATCTCTAGTTCACCGCGTAACTCATTAGGCTCACTAGTGGCTGCATGGGCAAATAACTCACGTTGTTTTGCGGCAGCAGTGCTTGCTTGCTTTAAAGCTTCATCGATACGCTCTCGGGTGCGCTCAATACCAAGTTTTGTGGCTTGTTGCAGGATATCTTCCACATCAATTAGTTCAGCTAACTCACCGAGAATTTCATCTTTCAGACCATCGTTAAACTCATGCTGCTGAACCTCTGCAAGGTCAGTCACCACGCTATCAATTCGCTCATACATGAGGTCTACAATATTCTGATCTAAGCTGTCACTTTGCTGGATATTGAATACAACCACTTTTTTCTTCTGCCCATAGCGGTACAGGCGGCCAATACGCTGCACAAGACGCATCGGATTCCATGGCAAGTCGTAATTAACCATGACATTGCACTTGTTCTGAAGGTTGATACCTTCCCCTCCAGCTTCGGTTGAGATAAGAAATCGACCTTGCTTCTCAAAGTTCTTGATAGCTTCACGACGTTGAGCATGCTGCATAGAGCCATTTATTAAATCGACAGAATCACTACCATAGTGGCTGCTTAAGGCATCACTCAGATAGCCTTGCGTGGTGCGGTATTCTGTAAAGATGAGTACTTTCTCGGATGGGTTTGCCGTGATGATCTTTCCAATAATGTCTTCAATGAACAGTTTTAGCTTTAGATCGTTGGACTTTAGCGATGCGGCCTCGTCAATGAGTTCTTTCAACAACAGTACTTCGCCAGCAAAAAACTCACGGGCATCACTGGCACATTGTTCTTCCCACTCACCTAGATACCGCTCATCGCTTAGTTCGTTTTCTGATACAGAATTGGCTTCATCGTCAAGAAGTCGTTGAAGACGATTACACAAAGCTCTGTGGATTGCTGCTGCACTTGAAGCTGCTAGCTTGCGATAAACTGTCATGACAAAACCAATGGCGTTACCAGTACGGCCTAGTGCATCGCCTGCGGCATAACCTTTACGCAAATAATTCTGCAGATTTTTATCAAACTCGATGGACTCATAACTGCTCGTTACCTGCAAAGCTCGTGATATTTTTCCTTGAAATATGAAGTTGCCTTCAGCATCTGTCACATCAGCTTTGTGATTACGAAACACCATATCATGTAGTATTTCTGGTTTTAGGTTTAGCATCAATAACTCGGTACGGCGTTCAGGGCGCAACAATTCAAGCAAGGCGATAAACTTGTCCTGCATGCCTTGGTGAGGAGTAGCGCTCAGTAGCAGCATGTGCTTTGTTTGGCTCCGTAAGCTTTTAGCCAGATCGTAGCGCTCAGAACTATCGAGTTTCTGGCCATACTGGCGACGGCTAAGGCGATGACCCTCGTCAAAAATCACCAAATCCCACTGTTCTGCTTGGAGCAGGCTTTCTAGATGGCCCATTTGTTTCAGTCGATCCATAGAGCCTATGACGCAGTCATGCATTTTCCATTGGCGAGGTTCATTAATGAAAAAATCCTCACCATAGATCTCGAAGTCTTCCAACTTAAACTTATAGTACAGCTCTTCCTGCCATTGCTTGGTAAGACCCGCAGGTGTAATAAGTAATATGCGTTTGGCCAGATCTCTTTGCCGTAACGCATGCAACAACATGCCGGTCTCTATGGTTTTACCTAAGCCTACATCATCTGCTATCAGCCAGTTGAAATTGCCAGAAGCTAGTATATGGTGGACCAGATTAATCTGATGTGGCAGCGGCTCAATCTCTAGGTGAGAAAGAGCGCCGGTATTTTCGTTCCACACTTTAATAGCATGAGCTAGCATTCGCAGACGCATACGCTCTGTATCTTTAGCGTCACATAAACTTGCAGTTACAAAACGATGCTTAACACCTTTCACTTGGCGCAAATATTGATACGGCATCCAATGGCGCTCGCCACGTTCAGGAAAATCGACTAACAATTGTTCACTGTTTGCCAAGATGCGTTGCTGCATAATTACGCCCTGGCCGAGTGAGCGAACTCCACTACCTGGAGTTTCGTCGACCACATCCATACCATTTTGAAAGCCTGACTGAACAGCTAAGGCATCTACATAACCTAATATCTTCTCTGGGCTGAACCAGTGCACCTGAAGCTGATCGCCAGACTCGTTGGCAATTGCCATTTTCACGATACCAAAGCGCTTATTTTGGCCAGATGGTGATTTTTGACTAACCCAGCAACCAGGAACATGGGTAATACCGAGATGCTTCATACGTAATCCTTTATTAGTTTCAGCTCTATGCTTGATTAATTTTCATCAATACGAGGTACATGTAAGACATGTTATAAATATCGTAGCTGGCCACTCTGACTAATACTCATAAGTCTCAACATCGGCAATACTCTCGTCTTCAGTATCAAGAAAGTTATAAACTTCTGCATCATCAGGCCGGTTTTTATTCGAGGCTTTTTCTATGTTAAGCAATGGACCTTTTTCTACACGCGGCTTATCGCTGAAATAACAACTAGGCTCTTGAGGATGCTTAACTTGGAGTACGCCATACTCACGAAGGTTCTTAGTCCTTTCTATCTCTAGCTCATCGCATAACCCGAGATCACTGTATTCCTCAGCAGGCAGTTCGCGAGGGTCACTGAAGTCAAAGTGCTGACTAGCCGGTAAGCAACCCTCCAGATTGGCAAACCTGAACCACAGGTACCTTGCAAACGCTTTGAATGCACGACGCAAAACAGTATTTTCGATCCATGAAGAAAAAAGAGTCTCAAGTAAAACTTCAATCTCTTCAATTTGTGGTAATGATTCAAAAGAGCGCACAATCAGCAAAGCGGTTGGCCAAGACAAAACGTAATAGGACAATCTTGTACTACCGTTTTTATCAAATGATATCCAGTAGGTATCATTTTCAGACCATATGATTTTGAGGTGTGTTGCTAGGATTAACTCATCTGGTGTTAGCCCCTTAACTATTTCTCTCTCCAACGCAAGACGAGTAGCTCCCCAACCACTCATTACGAAAATCTGCTGTATTAGGGGTAGAGCGCTGAGTGGCCAGTTAGTTTTTCCTATCAGCTCTGAAGCTTTTTGAAGCGCTCGGTCTTCGTGTGAAAGCTTGTCTGAAAAGTTTTCATTGGAGTTTTTTTCCTCTAGCTCATCAGGACAAAAAACCTCATCTGGATCGAAGATATATGCTGCATAATCGTCCTCAAAGTCATCCAAAATATGAGCAGAACCCACTTCGCTGTCTAGTTCAAAATCATAATTAAAATCATAATTAAAATCAGCACTAATATCTAATTCGTCGTGATCGTAGTCAAACTCATTTTCTGCAGGGCTGTAATTTTGCAGCTCTAGCTCGAAAGTTTCATCTTCATCTTCAATATGATGTGCTGGCTCAGAAGGAAATGTCTCAAGTAGTGGGGATGCAAAATTACTTTCTGGCATATCGGCAGCGACAGTAAACGTGTTGATTTCTGTCGAATGAACCCGATTTAAAAGACGGCCAGATTTATTGAAAATTTTGACATACCCCGGCCCCTCTAACGAGTTAAGAGTAGCTCTTGGGCGAGTTAGCTTGAGTATGGTTTTTGTAGCTTCACTAGGTAAAATGGTATTTTCATTAATGTTACTTCTTTCAAGCGGCCATGCTTGTGGATTTAAAAAAGCTTCGCAATTTTCATCAAAAGCTGATGAGCTTGAGCATGCTGACTCTTTGAATTGAGTTAGTCCTAATGAGTGTGGGCTCTCACTCTTACCGCATTTCAGCGCTGCATACTCAAGAGCCATCTGTGGCATGAAGCTGAACGAGTCATTACCCGTGCAGGTCTCTGCAATATTATCTGGAGTAGTTTGGTCTTTTAACAGAGCCAGCGATTCAGTTGAGTCTTGGATAAAAGCCAGATCACTTAATGTAGGAAGTTCATCAATATCATCAGATAAAACCGAAAAAGATTTTATCTTTCGCGTTATCATTAACGCTCTTTGTAAAGCTTCAGCGCCCTCCATAGGGCGATTTTGCAACATAAATACTCTGCTAAGCAGGTTTAAATAGTCAGGATCGTCTGTCGATTCAATAGCTTTTAGTAAAAAATCCTCAGCATCTGATAATTCTCCTGAGGCTACTAATCCATTGACATTATTTATAAGTGTCTCTTTGCTGCGTAACGTGGTTTGGGCAGCTTTAGTTTTTAACGATCTATGCTTTTTAAAGTGTAAAATAAGCTCTAGCCGTCGCTGAATAGCATACACCGCGTGGTGGTTATGCAGAAAATCGTCGACAAGCGCTCTTGCGATAGAGTATTGATTATGAGCGATCAGCATCGCCACTTTGGCTAAAAAACTTTCAGTTGCATAGTCTTTTAGGCACGAGCGGACTTTCATTTCAAGCTCAAGTGGGTCCGATGAAGCACTACTCCACAACTCGTCTAACAGCGGTTCTAAATCTAGCTCCATGCCGATTCCTTGTCTATAAACTGTTATTAACTAACATAAAATTTTCAATATAAGTGAAGACCTTGTAAAGGCGATACCTTGAACCGGCAGATCAAACAAGGCTTGTTATTATCCATTGTTTAGCAGCCTTAGAGTTAAACGCTTGTCGACCATAGCATTCGGTTAATAAATTCTCAGGAAGATACTCGTCATATTTTTCAATAAGCTTTTGCTGTAATGAAAGTGTTCGAGCCAGCTCGGTTTCATCTGGCAGTCCATCTTTTGTTATAGCAATTAAGCATTTTTTTATATCATCAACATCTGAGTTCTGAACTTCAATAACACCGGCAAAATTACTACATACAAATCCACTTCTAATTAGCAAGACAGTTAGTGTGTTAACTACTTTATCGCCCATCCATGAGAAAACATAACTATGCTTACCGCTTTGATATACAGGTTTTTTTTCAAGATTTGCTTCTTTAAAAAAATTCACACCTTCTTGAAATAGCTGCCTTCCGAGATTATCTACAAAATCTATTCTCTGATTGCCAGTCTCAATACGATAGTCACCCGCACGATAGATGCTGAACATTTCTTGTCGAACCCTGTCATGAATCGTCATGCCGCTACCGTTAAATTTTGGTGGTTTACCACCCTTTGTAGAGGTCACGTAGATCACTTTCTTTTCATCATCAATATCCGTGACTTTCCATCTGCGGCCACCAAATATGATGTGCTGATCTTTAAGGATTAGCGAATCAACTGGTAGCGTGCCCAGTGTTCTACTTCCGGCAACAATCCGGAATTCTTTTGGTGTTTTAAAGACAGCATAGAAGGTATAGGAATTGGTAAGACGCTCGCCTTCAGCCCCCAAAACCAACTCACCACTATTGAGTTGCTGTATTAGGAGAACTTTCCCCATATGGGATAGTAATTGTTTGAAGTGCTGAATTGATATTTCTTTGAACGGCCCTTGCTCACATAACAAAGAATAAAGTTGGTCTGCTCTGACGCTACCCCATTGCGCAATTACAGCAAGAATCTGGTGTAAAAATGTGGAGAGATGCATTTGCTCTGTATCTGCCGGTTCAAACCAGTTATCTACAATGAGTAATCGAATCATAGCTAGTGATTGAACCAGTTCTAATCTAAGACCATCGACTATATTAGATTTATCACTTAATTCATTTTCAGCAATAAGCATTCGTAATATAGAAGGTGTATTTCGTCTACCGGATCGACCTAAGCGCTGACGTAAGCTTGATACTGAATGTGGGGCAGTAACCTGAATGACAGAGCTCACTTTCCCTATGTCGATCCCTAACTCCAAGGTCATGGTACAAATAGCTGTAGTCGGTAGGGTTTCCTTCTGTAATCTGGTTTCTAAATCTTCTCGAAGTTCTTTAGCTAAAGAACCGTGATGCGGAAAAAACTCATTCGGTACGACTTGCTGTTCGCATAAGTCACTTAACTGTGCTGCAATGCTTTCTGTTCGACTGCGACTATTTGCAAATACCAGATGTGAGTCGCCTCTACAGAGTCTAAATACTTCCTGACAAATCTGCTGTTCGGCCGAGATGCGTGTTTCATCTGCCATGATATCTACTGGCTCTAAATATCCTTTAACTTGCACCTTAATAGTGCTTTGGTGCTTACTACTAGTAATGGTTTCACAAGGCAGACTTTTATTCGGCCTTAGAGAAAATGGTACTTTTTCAAGATCTCCAAGTGTCGCGCTTAGCGCAACTCGTGGAATAGGATTAGTGATTCGACCAGTTATGTGCTCAAGACGTGCAAGTAGAGAAAGTAACTGCTGACCTCGTTCGGTTCCAATAAATGCATGAAATTCATCAATGACGATATATTTGAGTGAGCTAAAAGATTGTTTCACCCATCCTGGCTCTCTGACTAACAGCGATTCCAAGGATTCAGGAGTGATAAGCAGAATGCCTGAAGGATTGTTTCTGGCTTTCTTTTTTTTGGATTGAAGACTGTCACCATGCCACGGAGTAACCTGCATATCCAGCATTTCACTTAACGATTCGAGCCTGCGGTACTGATCGTTAATCAGTGCTTTTAAAG
>Ga0265295_1009713_pt1 | contig 10202 bp, 8 predicted proteins | sample Munlansysbiofilm_FD_192503 | JGI IMG/M metagenome (GOLD analysis project Ga0265295, IMG submission 192503) | Leachate microbial communities from a municipal landfill in Southern Ontario, Canada - Methane capture system biofilm | ecosystem: Engineered > Solid waste > Landfill > Unclassified ...
TCTATCACTATGACCCCTCTCTTGCACCAGAAGGCAAAACTGTAATTGCTATGAGTTTCTACACTAAAAATGGTGAGTTCTGGATTAACCTCAGAAATAGTAATAGGGAGGAATACAACAAGTCCAAGGCACTTTTTGCAGAAACAATGGTTGATTTTTTGGACCAAAAGATAGGTGGGGTAAAGGATAGTATTGAAGAGATTGATGTCTCTACTCCAGCGACATATCAAAGGTACACCGGAAATTGGAAGGGAAGTGTACAAGGGTGGTTTCCCGGCAAAAATCTATTGGCCTCTTCACCGGTTTCTGCTACTCTCCCAGGATTAAAAAATTTCTACTACACAAGTCACTGGTCAATCCCGGGAGGCGGGTTACCATCGGCCTTAAAAAGTGCACACGACCTGGCCCAAATAATTAGTTTGGCCCATACATAAACAGTTAATTTGATTAAGATATGAATATCATAGAACTCATTCAAAAAGATAATGCTGCTCCAATATTAAAGGTTGTAGGTCGTTTGGATGCTTTGACCAGTCCCGATTTTGAAAAAACAGTTGAGCCTCTGTTAAATAGCACTAAATTCTTGATTATAGATTTAAAGGAGTGCAGCTATCTCTCAAGTACAGGAATTCGCATTTTGCTGATATCACATAAAAGGCTTCATTCTGCTCAAGGCAAGCTGTTTATTACAGCGCTTTCGTCAGAGGTTTATCAGGTGATTGAAATGGCTGGCCTACATCATATTTTCAATTTAGTGAATTCGACAGAACTTGCTCTTAAAGAAATTGAGCAGTTACATCAGGAGTGCTCTGAAATTGTATGCTTTAACCAAGGTGATCTTAGATTTAAATTTCAAAAAATATGTAAAAAAGAAGATAAACTCTTTTATTGGAAAACTAAAGAAATTGTTGGGTGTAACGAATTGGGTATTTCTATTGGTTATGGAGCATTCGCAGAGTCGGACGATTTGAGTTCTCTTTGCAAAGGGATCTTGGTTACAGCGGGAGTTTGTGCAGGATTAATGCCTGATGATCTTACTATCCCTTCAGATTTTAGGGTGTCACCTAACCCGGCTAACATAGCTCTCCTAATACAGGGAGCTACCTCTTTTGGAGATAAGCCATCTGCTATTTTGTCTGCAATGGAGCAGCACCTGACTATGCAGAAGTTCATTTCTGCATCTAATATGGCTAAGAAACAGTTTCCGGTATTGGGCATTTCGCTTATGGTATTACAAAATCGTGACTCTGATAATCCTTCACTAAGCATCATATTGGTTGTAGAGGATGGAATCGAGATTTCTGAGCTATGGCAGCATTTACCAGGTTTTATCCAAAAAAATATCCTTCCTGCAGGCTCTGAAAACCCTCCCGGTTTGACATTTAAACTAGAGAAACTCCACCAAACAGATGATGCAGTTTCGCTGTTAAAATTCTTAAGCGAGAATCTTACTATCGATAACATTAAAAATGTTGAACCAATTTTTGTTGAGGAGAAATTACTTAGCCCCTCTGCCTGGCTCTTTTTACCACAGGATATTGCAGATGCAGAAACGTTACGCTTGAGTATTGAAACAAAAAATCAGTTGATAATTGAACCATATCAGCAATTCCTTATTCGAAAACTATATGCAGATGCTACGCGTGTGATTATTGAACCATTACACGGAGGATATTCAGCACAAACTTTTCAAGTCACATCGTTTGACAAGTTTGGAAGGAAAATGCGTCCAACGGTACTCAAGGTAGCAAGCCGGGCTATGATTACCAGGGAGTCAGAAAGATGTCAGTTATATGCATTGCCATATATATTCAATAACAGTGCGGCAGTGCTAGGCACAGAGTTTCACCGGGATAAAGGTGCGCTGGTTTATAATTTTGTTGGAATTGGTGGTGAAGACTCCCATCTTAAATGGTTGACTCATTATTTTCATAACGAAAATATGGAGTTGTTGGGGCCTCTATTCGATAAAATATTTACTCAAATCTTAAAACCTTGGTACGGACAAGCTGTGCAGACTACCATTTTCCCATTCAAAGATCACGACCCCACACTTTCATTTTTTCCGCATATATTCAGAACTGTAGATGAGCTTTTTTCTATCAGTTCCGATGAAAAATTTATTGAAGTACCGGGAAGTGGACGGAAAATGCTAAATCCTTACTGGTTTCTGAAAAACGAATTTCCTAAACTGAGGGATAGGGGATTCAGCTATTATGAAGGTATTTGCCACGGAGATTTGAATATGCAAAACATTCTTCTAGATGAAAATATGAATGTCTATCTGATAGATTTTTCTGAAACAAAACCGAGATCTGCTATTTCAGATTTCGCAAGGCTAGAGGCCATCTTTATTGGAGACAATGCGCCATTAGAATATGAGGAAGATATGGAAGCATATCTGGAGTTTGTCACGAGTTTTTATACATCTGATTATCTTAATGAGGATCCAGCTTACATATACAGAGGCAGAGAACGGGAGCGGGTTATGAAACAGGCCTCTCTATCTTTGAAGATGAGGGGGTATGCTTTTGATAGTGTCCATAGAGATCCGGATATAACCCTCTACTATATTGCTCTACTCGAGTGGCTTTTTCCAATAGTATGTTACTCCTCTCTTTCGGAAATGCATAAATGGTTATCAATGTATATATGTGGGCTTTTATGTGAAAAAGTAGATAAAAAATTACAACAATAGGTCTCCTTAATGCAGCGATATTGATAATAAAATCATCTAGTAATTATATTGTTTTATTTATTTAAAAATTTGGTGATATGAGAACAAAGTTTTTGCTCATTTGTACATTGGCATTAGTGTTGGTATCTTGTGATAAGATATTTCCAACAGGCGAGATCTGGGACATATCCCCAGTCGTATTTACTATTCAGGTTGCAGATGCAAATGGGGTTGATCTACTCAACCCAGAGAATCATAATTCATTAGATACAAGTGAAATATCGGCTTTATACAGAGGCGAGGAGTACAAATGTAGCAAGGATCCCTATGGAGTTTTCACCAAAGCCTATGCGCCGCATTTTTATGGGCTGCAATTTATTAATAATACACAAGAGGGTAAATATGCACTACGTTTTGGAGAGTTAGACGGGGCAGAAAGCTATTCAAACGAGGAGATAACCATAAGCTGGGGAGATGGCTCATCAGATAAAATTAAATTCAACAGAAAGTTTCGCTGGAGATTTAACGGAGATCCTGTTAGTAGCGAAGAGTGGTTTCTGAACGGCACAAAAGTGTCCGGCAGAACTATCAAGATTGTAAAATAATTGCAATCAAATTATTACTCTTATAGCCCCCTGAAAACCATAAGTGGCAAAAGGGGCATCCTCATATTTAAGATGGGAAAACTTCTGATTCAGGATTTTAATAAGTTCTGCTCTTAGAGTCCCTTTACCTGTCCCGTGTACAAAATCTATCCGGCACCCCCTCTGAAACCTCCTAGCCTGGAGCGTCCTTTCAAACACCTCCAGCTGATAAATCAATGAGTCTGCCGCAGCAAAGCTCCGATATGCTTTTGCAATCTTTTCAATATGGAGGTCAACAACTATGGTTTGGTTTTTCACGCTGCAAAATAACTAATATTTGGAAAGGATTGAAATAGATTGCTAATTAAACCATTTCCCGGATATAGCGTCATAAGTTCCATCCTGCTTTGCTGCGTCAAGTGCCTGCTGCCATTTTAACACAGTGGCTGTAGGGGTGTTTTTTGAAAACGCAATGTAAAAATCAGACGACATAAGCGAATATGCAGGTTCAACTTGGTTATACTGGTAATTCATAGACCTAAGTATAGAAGGAAATGTAATATTAGCGCATACAAAAGCATCAATCTCTCCATTCATTAGTTTACTGGTCATTAACTCAGGATCGCTTGCTGTTACAAGGTTAGTAAATCCCAAACTTCTGAGATGCTGGTCAGAAAACCACGAACTGACAGTGCCCACAGAACCCAGGGCGCGCGCTTCATCAATTGATTGGATTGTGATACCCGAACCGGCCCGAACATAAAAGTAGGTAACATTGCTGCCTATTGGTCCCACCCATTGAAAAAGATTCTCCCGCTGTTCAGTGCGATCCATTGTGAATAGGCAGAAATTGGGGTTGAGTAGTGCCAGCTCATAAGCATTGCTCCAAAGCGATACTCTGATTGGATAATAGGATTGATTTCGTTTCATAATTTCCAAAACCACATCGGTTCCAAATCCTGTGATATCTCCGGTATTGTTTCTGTAGGTTAATGGTGGATACTGCTCTGTATAAACCTGGATTATATCGGGCGGATTGGCCGACTGCATATAAATTTGGTAAAGCTGTTTTAAAACCCCGTTTTGCTTAGATTTATCAATTCCCTTTTGGAATTTTTCAACTACCTTATCGGGAACTGCATTATTAAATGCAAAATAAACCAGATCTGTGCGAATGGTCAGTTTGTTGGTAATATTGTAAATAGATTTACCGATGGCAGTGAGGGCAGCCTCAGCTGTAATCTTGTCTGAAGGGAACAGTGTGATTTCGCCCGAAAGTAGCTTACTAAAGGCATCCTGGATATTCTCGCAATAAACAAGATTGCTAAATCCCTCGCTAACAAGATGCTGTGTTATTGCATAGTCGGGTAGAACACCTATGCCAACAACATTGCGTGCATCGTCAAGAGATGTCAGCTCAACAGGATTCTGTGAAGAAGAATAAAAATTCCAATCTAAGGAGGCATATGGCCCTGCCCATTTGAACAGTGATTTTCTTTCGGCATTAAGAACAGTGGAGTATAGCACGGCATGTTCATTTGTGAGAGCTTTTGCATAAGCTTGGTCCCATATAAGAACTTCGGAAGAAAATGAAATACCGAGATCATTGCAAATTTCTTTGAGTAAATCGGGACCTAGCCCCTTTAGTGAACCATTCTCTAAATAATTGAAGGGCAGGTTCGTTAATATCTTGTATCCGGAAGAATAAAATTTTTGATTGCAGAACACCGGCGTTGGAAAAACTATTAATATTTGCATACAAAACAGAATATATATCTGTTATCTATGCAAAAATAATATATTTGTGGAAGTATAATTACAATTATCGATGAAGGAATTAATACAACTGGGGGTGATTCCGTTCAATATTTCTGTTCTGCGATCTTTGTTTTCATCGTACAATTTTCCAAATGACAAGATACAGGCATTGGAGAATGAGGGAAAGCTCATAAGGCTGAAGAAAGGAATGTATGTGGTTTCGCCAGACGTCTCGGGAGAGTTGCTGTCTGAGGAGTTGATCGCGAATCACCTATACGGTCCGTCCTATGTTTCGATGGAGAGTGCGTTGCGATATTACGGCTTAATTCCCGAAAAGGTTTTTACCGTCAGCTCGGCGACCACCAACCGCTCCAGAAAGTTCGGGAATAGCATCGCTTCCTTTCAATATGTGTCGGTTAGGGAGGACTATTATTCCATCGGTATTAATCAAAAGATGGTCGATAATAAATATACATTTCTTATCGCCTCGCCCGAAAAGGCGTTATGCGATTTGATTGTAACGACTCCGCACATCAATTTCCAGTCAGTGAAGGCCGTAGAAACTTATCTTGAAGATTATTTAAGATTGGATATGCCCGCATTTTTAGCGATGGACAAGGGCATTATAGAACAATGCACCGCGACAGGGAAGAAGAAAAAGGCGCTTGAATTAATATTAAAACTATTATCACGATGACAATATTTGACCAGATGCTAGGTCGGTATGAAATAAAGACCGGACAAGAGAAACGCAACGCTATAAACGAAGTTATGCAGGAAATAGCACTGGCGGGACTTTACCGTGGTGGCTTTTTTGACAAGGCTGCGCTCTATGGCGGTACTTGCCTGCGGGTATTTCACGGGCTGCCGCGATTCTCCGAGGATATGGACTTTTCACTGACAGAAAAGAATGTAGAGTTTAATATAGAGAATTATTTCCCGGCAGTTATAGAAGAGTTTAAGGCCTCCGGACGTGATGTGCTGATAACAAAAAAAGAGAAAAAGGTTCAGACCAAAGTCGAATCGGCATTTCTGAAAGACAATACGGAACTGTACGACCTGAGTTTCAAGACGGAGAAAGAGATAAAAATAAAGATTGAAGTGGATACCGATCCTCCGTTGGGATTTTCTACTGAGCAAAAGCTCTCGTTGATGCCATTCTCTTTTATGACCCGATGCTTTACGCTACCCGACCTTTACGCCGGCAAGATGCACGCGTTGATATTCCGGAGCTACAAGAACCGCGTAAAGGGCCGTGACTGGTACGATTTTGAATGGTATGTAAGGCATGATGTGTCACTCGACTTCGCACATTTCCAGATCAGAGCAAAAGAATATAACGGTTTGGATATCGACAAAGAGGAGTTTATAAAGATGCTCAAGGAAAAGATAGGCACTACCCATATCAATATGGTCAAGCGGGACGTTATGCCTTTCATTCAGAACCCCGCCGAGTTAGATATCTGGTCGAACGATTATTTTTTGCAACTAGCCGACCGAATAAAATATAAGTTTATCTAAGTGTCGGACCCCCTAAGAATCGGACATAGATTCACTGGGAAAATTCCTAACCTTGCGCGCCTATATTTCGCAAAAAATAACTATTTGCGCTCATTATTTTTGCACTGCGCCCATATTTTTTGTACATCGTACTTAAAATTTTTATACATTGCGCCTATATTTGAAGAATTATGGAAAAACGCGCTCATTTTTCGCAGCAAACGCCCGTTTTTAATGGAAAACAAATGCCTGAAGAGGGGTATATTGTAGGATATTCGGCTATAATTAATTCTCTAAAGCTGCCTGTACCCATTACGGGCCCAACTGCAATAGTAAGTAACCAAAACAGAAGTGACACTTCAAAAGACTGGATTGTATTTCCAAATAGCTATCTGCCAGAAGATAACCGGAACATTTCAGAAATAGAAGCCCTATATAAGCATTTGGTTTTTGCACTAAAAAATGAAGGCGTAAATCTTCTTGTTTTCTGCTTTCTTACTAAACATTATAATAGCAAAGAGCTGACAGAACTTGTAAGTATAGAACCAACAGGCCAGTATAGCCGAAGAATATGGTTCTTTATTGAATGGATTTCCGGAAGAGAATTGGAGATTAAACAATCCAAAAGCAAAAAGAGTTATGTCCTGGCAATAGATCCAAAGCTCCAATATGCAGTGGAGGGGGTAAAATCGCCTCGCCATTTGGTAATAAATAACCTACCGGGAACTCCCGAGTTTTGCCCTCTAATAAGAAAAACTGAAAAGCTTGATGGGTATATAAATGCTAATTATTCTGAACAAAAAAGTAAATACTTAAAGGGAATACATAATGATATTCTGCAGCGAACATCTGCATTCTTATTACTAAAAGATTCTAAAGCATCTTTTAGTATTGAAGGTGAAAGTCCTAAAAGCAAAAGAGCCGCTCGCTGGGGACAAGCAATTGGTCAGGCGGGCTCTAGAGATTTAACAAAAGAGGAGCTAATAAGATTACAACAGGTAGTAATTGAAAATTCACGCTTTTTGGAATTAGGTTTCCGGGAAAAAGGGGGATTTGTTGGAGAACATGACAGATATACCGGAGAACCATTGCCTGATCATATTTCTGCAAGATGGCAAGATATTGACAGACTGATACAAGGGTTGATAAGGACAAATGATATTTTAATGGAAAGTAGAATTGATGCAGTATTATCAGCAACCATAATTGCTTTCGGGTTTGTTTTCATTCATCCTTTTGAAGACGGAAACGGTCGTATCCACAGGTATTTAATTCACCACATGCTTGCTAAGAAACAATTTGCGCGGCAAGGCATTATATTTCCTGTTTCTGCCTCAATTTTAAACCATATAGATGATTATCGGAAAGTATTGGAGTCATACTCTCGTCCGTTACTTGACTATATTGACTGGAAAGAGACTAAAGACCATAACATAGTTGTTCAAAACAACACAATAGATTATTACCGGTATTTTGATGCTACTCTCCAGGCCGAATTTTTATATGATTGCGTAAAAGACACAATAGAAAATATAATTCCGGCAGAAGTGTCTTATTTAAGAAAATTTGACGAGTTTAAACGATTTCTTGATGATGAATTTGAAATGCCGGATAAAATGGTTGCATTGCTTGCCAGATCTTTAGAACAAAATGATGGGAAAATTTCAAATCGTGCAAAGGAAAAAGAATTCGCAAGTTTAACTGAGAAAGAAATTGAAAAAATTGAAGGGATATATCTTGAAATCCAGGAAAAATATCTGAACCATTCTTGAGGGCTTTTAACCGGATTCAATCTCTCAAACAAGCCAACGGAATTACGTGAACGCCATCGTTCCTTGTATATCCATATTGTCCTCCAGTCAAAACAATCTTCAGGTCAGGTTCTCTAATAGGCATTTGCTCTTCGGTCTTGTTATGCTCTACTATAAGTTTATGGAGCTGAACCAGGTGATTTGCGCCATCCTCAATTTCTTTGCTACCAAGCTTACATTCAATCAGGGCATATCGTCCATCACCAAGATGCAACACAACATCCGCCACGGCAAGCAGAGAAGATGATATCGTTCACATTAATATCAGAAACAGCTTCCGCATTACTAATAACAAGGAGATTGCAAAAATATTATGAACAATTGTGGCGTTTCATCAGGAATATTTGTGGTGTTTCATCAGGAATCTTTGTGGTACTTCATCCTGAGGGTGTGATAAATCCCGGAAATATCCTGGAACGCTGAAATTGTCGGACCCCCTGAAAAGCGGACATAGTTTCATTCGATAAAATCATTTGTTTTCAAATTAAAGTTGACCAATCAAAAAGAGACAAATTCTGAAAGATATTTCGAGAGAATTTTCCTGTCTGCAGAATTATGGCGCAAAAATGGCGCAAATCATAAAACAAATAACCCTAACTGACAGATAATCAATTAGGTTTGTTTGTTCAGGTACCCGCAGAAGGAAAAATATCTGAACCTTTTCTGAGGGATTTGGGGTTAATTGTAAAATTGAAAATGTTTACAAGATTTGTTTGAAAAGGCACTTTTACAAATGATACTGGGAAGTTGAGACTAATTTTATATATTTGTTATATAGCGATTTATATGTTTAAGTAAAGAAATCAATAAAAACTGTTGGAAAGAATTGGTCCATTTGAAATATGGAGCATTATTCAATTACTTCCCAAGGAAGGGTGTAAATAGGATAAACTACCCTGAAACTTTTATAATCTAATAGCAATGAGTAAACTTACATATTCTTATATAGCAAGAGTAATAATAGCATATGTTTTCTTTGTTTTAGGATGCTATGCTCTTGATAAACAGGCCCTATTTGAAGTGCTGTTACCAAATTTTAATAAGGCCCCGGAGTCATCATTCTTATTTTTTCTAATAGTATTATACATTTCTATAGTTTATATTTTTAAAATGTATAAAATAATGAGAAAGAAATAAGGTAGCAAAAGCCCCCTGAAAATCTGTCATGGACTATTTGCTTAAATTCATTTGTTTTCAAATAAAAGTTGACATTCAAAAAGAGAATAGTTCAGGATAATATTACTTTCAAATTACCCTGAAAAATGATTTATGGCGCAAATCTTAAATGAGAAAACCCTAAATGATTGATAAATAATCGCGCTACCATCGGGAGCGAAGCGACTCTCCCCCTCCCCGGAGGGGGCCGGGGGGTGGGACAAATAAAAGGAGCTTGCCGGATTCGGCAAGCGACGGTACGAAAAAAGCAGGCATCACTACCTGCTTTTTTCGTACCCCTAAGAGGACAATTTTCCGAACCATTTCTGAGGGATCTTGATTTGATTTTGAAGTTGAAAAATAATTCTCAAATGATTAGTAATGATTAAAATAGATTTACTAAATTTGTTAAAAGGGGTTCTATCCTTCTTTAAAAAGAGTCCAACAGAGAGAGGGCGTCCTGCATGAACGGGTTACAAAAAATTAAAAACCTAGCAGATGACTTTGATTTGTAAAAATAGACTATAACAAATTATGAAAAATATATTACTTAACAAACATGTACATAGTCTACTTTTTTGGAGTGATATATTCATCAAATATGATTATATATTCTAGTTAGCAACAAGGCGAAAAAAGAGAACCTTCAAGACTGATAGGTGCAGTTTAAAACAAGCAGATTAAAATATTTAGCTCTTTGACAAGTCGGTGCAAATT
>Ga0265295_1009715_pt1 | contig 10201 bp, 11 predicted proteins | sample Munlansysbiofilm_FD_192503 | JGI IMG/M metagenome (GOLD analysis project Ga0265295, IMG submission 192503) | Leachate microbial communities from a municipal landfill in Southern Ontario, Canada - Methane capture system biofilm | ecosystem: Engineered > Solid waste > Landfill > Unclassified ...
ACTTCCCCTTTTTATTATAAAAATTATAATGGCTAATATTTTTATTGTCAATCATATTCTATACAAGCATATATAGTTTGTATTAAAAAAGGAAAGTTTATTTTAACTTTCCTTAATTTGTTTTAGAATATTCTCAAAACGAGATTTTATTTGTTTTATTTTTGAAAGTAGTGCTGGTGTCATTTCAACTATTTCTTCTACTCTTTCATTTAATGCTAAAACTGCTTGGTAACAAATGTTAAGTAGTTCATTTGTTAAAGAGCCTTTCATTTTTATTCTTAATTCGTCTAATGTCATTTTGCCAAACTCTATTAGTTTATTGGCGCCTGTTTCTTTTATTGATATAATTACTTCAAATGCGCCTAATGCACGATTTACTCTTCCTATAGGTAGTTCTTCCATATATACTCTATTTACTAAATTTAGTAAATAAACTATACTTTGATTTGCTTCAAATTGGCTTAAAACTTCTTTTAAATGTTCATTTTCATATTCTTTTAATTCTTCTTTTTTTATTACTGTGCCTTGTTGTGCTAAAGAAAAACTATCTTTTAACATATTTAAAATTTTAAGGTCTTCATTAGATGTTGCCTTTAATTTAGATAAAATGTTAATTACTTCAAACACCATATCATAAAAAGATTTTACATAGGTGCGTGCTAGTTTCGTTTTTAGCGGTTTTAACTCTAAACCAAAATTTCTATCTAAAACTTTTTCATTTTCTGTTTTTACTGCAAGTAAAATTTGTAAACTTGCTATTTCTAAAATTAAATTTTCGCTTGTTTTATTTTTTATTACTAATTTTAATGGGTCAGTTAGTAAAGTGCTACTCGGTTTTTTCTTTAATGCATCTAAAAACGCTGTTACTTGCTCATGTGCATTTGTTGTATTTGCCATAACATTCTCCTCTTATTAAAGTTATTATATACTAAAATAGCAAAAAATCGCAAATAAAACATAGTAAAAATAATTTAGTTATTACTACATTATTTAATAAAACGCAATATCTTAATAGTTATAAAATTTAAAGAATCCATTTTCTTAAAATAACATTGACAAAAAAAAATTATTCCACTATAATATAAAAGCAATTTAAAAAAATGAAAAGTTAGCTTTGCGGTATTAGCTCAGCTGGATAGAGCGTTGGTCTACGGAACCAAAGGTCAGGAGTTCGAATCTCTTATGCCGCACCAAAAAAAATCGTTTGTGGAAACGGTTTTTTTATTTTTTAAATAAAATTATTGAAAAAATAATTATATTTTATTTAATGAACCTGTTTTTATTTCACTAAAAAATTGTTTTTTAGTATAATTTTAATAATATTATACCATTGGAGGAAAAAATGCAAAAAGAAACAGTAAGCGTTAAATGCGCTATGTGCGGAACTGAAAGTGAACAAGAGAGAATTATTTCTAAGTATACTAGAGATAATGAAGTGTACTTGGATATGAGGTCAAGTACTTATATTAAATCATCCCTTGAAAGCGTGCAAGAGTGCCCGAATTGCCATTATTGCTACTATGATATTAGTAAAAAAATAGTTGAGTTTAAATGGCATGAAAATACTGAGGTTAAAGAAATTATTGATAATAAAAAACTATCTGATGCAGCAAGAAAAGCAATGCTTATGCATTTCGTTTTAAATTTTATAGGTGAAACTCAATCGGCTTATACTTGGGCATTCGTAAGTGCATGGTGTCTTGATGATTGCAATCTTAAAAAAATGGCAGATGAATATAGGATAGAGGCTGGTGGTTTGTATCAGGAGAATATTATGAACAAACAACTATCGCAAATGATACAGGTTAGTGACTTACTAAGGCAGCTTAAAGATTTTGATTCGGCAATTGAGTTTGCTGAAAAACTACAAGATCTTATTTCCATTGGATTAGAAAATGAAGACGAGGATTCAAGTTCTCATTATATGATTAAAGTCTTAAACGGAATTATACACTTTTCTAAAAAAGGTGACAGTAATCCACATCTTGTATCAGACATAGAAAACGATAAGTAATAAAAACAAATTGATATATAATTTACCTTATGTAACATATTAAACTGATTTTAAATATATAACAATAATTTAAAAACCCCAGTATACCCTAAAGTATAGTGGGGTTTTATTTAAATACTGATTTGTTTAAAATAGATTGTCAGCTTTGTCTAGAGATAAGCCTTGATTTTTTTGATTTGAACTATGTTTTTCATTACTTGGAGAAATTTTTTTATATTCCTTTGTTTCTAAATTATTTAATGTTTTATTGTATTCAGGGGAGTTTAAATACTCTGAAAATGTTTCTCGTCTATTTTTAAATTCTTTAAAAACAAGATCCGATTTCTCCGTTTCACAATAACCTCTGTCTATTGACTCTAAAAATCCGCGCTGATCAGAAAGAAGTTCATTCATATGATTCTTATTATAATCCTCTAAATCATATACTTTATCTATTCTTTTATCGCTAACCCTTTCAATTAACGATTCCAATATCAAATTTTTATTATTATCTTTCTCTTCTACTAATGAGAATAATTGTGTGTTTTGTTCGGCTTTTTGATTGATGCATTCACCTTGCCATTCTTTATTATAATGAACTTTTTTATTTTCAATATCAATATATCCTTTAATGTATTGCGGTGGTATATTGCCAAACTCTTTTCCATGCTTATTTTCTTTTCTTATAATATTTTCGTCTTTTGCATCAATAATAATAAGATGTTTTAGAGGGCCTTTATGCTCATAATTTAAAAGAATTTCCAATAGTTTTTTTTGATTCTGATACCCAATATTGAGTGAAGTATGATCTAGCGTAGGATTTTCAGCATAAATGTTTAAACCATTTTTTAAAATGCTTGTAGCTGCATCTTTACTCGTTGTTCCATGAACTCTATATATGCTGTCTTTATTAAATAAATCAACAATTTTATTTAAAAATTTTTTAGGATAGTTTTTTTGAATATCTTTATAGTTTTCAAAAAAAACAGCATCTGTTTTTACTTTTTTGGTAGTTAAACTTTTTTCTAATACAGAAAAATATTGCTCTTGAATTTTAAAATATTCTTTAGAATATAAAGAGTAGTCATCAATCATATATGCTCTTGTAAACATATCTTTTAAATTATAAAAGGCATCTTTGTCTTTAATTTTAAAAATTTTTTTTGTTATTTTTTTTGTATACATAATAACTTTCCTTATATAACCTTACTTTATAAACATACGCTTATACTATTTATAGTATATAATATTTTAAGTAATTGTCAATATGATTAAAAAAATATTACTAAATATTGATGAAAGTTTTTTACTGTTTATTTTGAATACTACCCCTACGATTTAATGTTAAATATGTGACACTATTCTGCGTTTCTAGCAGGCATTATAATTTAATTAGTAATAAAAGTTTCTAGGCTTCAGGGAAAGTTTACTTAATTAAAATTACTATCGTAAACTTATTTGCTTAATACTTTAACCGTTCGGATACAATAGACTTTGCCGCACCAAAAATTAAAAACCAGTGGTTTAACACTGGTTTTTTATTTACATAACAATTTCTTCATTGGTGTTTTTATTTAAAAAGTTTTCGTTTTCGTTTTTATTTTCTTTTTTATTTTGACTAATCATTTCATTCAATTCTTTAGTTTCATTTTTAAAAGCGGTATAAAAATCAATACTATAATTTGCAACATTGACTTGCTTTTTGGCATCATTTAATAACCTGTCAAAATTACGCCTTTCTTTTTTCTCTTTCTTAATATTTAATTCATTTATTTTATTTGTATATTCAATTGCAGTATCCTTATTTTGTGCTATTTTTTCTTCAATATTTTCACAATTATTGTTTAGATTTTCAATTATTGAAATAATACAGTTTTTCTTTTCTTGTTTTATTTGAGCCTTATTTAAACTATTTTTTTGTTTATCAAAATAACTAATAACTGACTCAATTACATCATTTTTATCAAACAATAAACTAGAATCAAACCTAGCAGAAGTATCAATGTCGCTTCCATAAGTAACTGGAGTATTTGCGTTTAAAAGTGTAAATGCATATGGATTTTCAGCCCATTGTTTAACAACCTCTAAATTAAAGTCCTCTACATTGCTTGTTAATAAGTTAATTTTATAATCTTCATTTATTGATAACGCAGCAAAATTTTTTTCTTTGTTTTTACCTAAAATAATCATTTTTTCATCGTTATAAACTTTACCTTTATGGTCAATAAGATATTTTTTATTATCAAGTTCAAAAAAAACACCTTCTTCAACATGTTGCAAATAAAAATCTTTACCATTATAATGTGCCCAATCATTTAAACGAGTAGCTGGTGTTCTTTTTCTAAAAACAGTTAAATTTTCACCTTCTGTGGCAATAATTTTTTTTGATTTATAGTCATATAAACTATACTTATCTTCAAAATCTAATGTAAGTATAACCGGCATTTCTGAAGCAAATTTTGTACTAATTGCTTGTAAAGAAAAACAATGTAAATTATTACCTTGCAAAGAAGTTTTGGGTAGGTCTACTATTAGTGGTAGTGTTTTATTTTTTAAACGAAGGATTTATAACAAACGAAGGCGTTATTTGGCTAGTAGGGGTTTGTTTATTATTTGCACTTCAACAGTTTATTGCATTTAATGGTCTTGCACGAATTAGCGCAAGCACAAACATTGTAATAAAACAACTGCGTTTATTTTTTTTAGTAATTATTAGTTTAATTATAGGTTCTTCTATAAATGTGTTTGATTATATAGGCGTTTTAGTTTGCTTTGGAGGTGGGCTTCTTATTACTTTAAGCGAAACTAAAGAGTCCTCTAATAAAAAAGATTCTTTTTTAGGTATTGCTATTGCATTTGTAAATGCACTTGCAGCAATTGGGACTTCATTTTTACTAGGGCATGCCCTTGAGAGTAATTTATTTTCTTCTTTTGATTACAGCCTATTTTCTATTATTGCTCTTATTGTTGTGTTTAATTTATTATATTTTACTAAAAAAGATACTTCAATGCAAAAGTTTAATAAAAAACAATTAACTTGGCTTCAAATTTCTGGCGTTTTAGCGGTAACGGTTAATTTAACAAGAGCAATTGCTCTTAAAACAATTGGTGTTTTTTACACAGAAATAATTATGTCAATTGCTCCAATTTTTATTTATTTGTTTGCTGTTTTAAATAAAGCCGAAAAATTAACTTTTAAAAGAAGTGCCGGTATTATTTTTACAGTTTTTGGTGTTATTTTAATATTTTTATAATAACTCAAATAGAACTGTGCTAAATAATAGTTCTAGTATTATAATTAAATTTAATTTAGTTTGATATGGCAAAAAAAATGATTATATTGACAATTTTATTTTGTAATGATATTATTATTTAAATAAAGAGTAGGTGAAAATTTATGAAATATACTAACTTAACAATAAACTCTATTTATAAAAAACATGATGAAATTTTTATAAAAAGAATTTACAAAAGTGCAGTTGATGTTATAAAAAGTTCTGTAAGAATATTTTTAATTGGTTCGCTTATTTTTACTGCAACAGCAAACGCAATTCGTGAATATAAAGAAGAAAAAATGGGCGATAATCCAATTATAGATGTTACTTTAGGATTTGGCTCTGTAGTTTTAAAAAATAAAGATACAAGATCTGCTATTAAAATATATAATAATATGATACAAGCAGCAGTTAATTTTGAGGGACTAGAAACATTTTATAAAAATTATAATAGTAAAAAAATTTTTGAAAAAAAAGAATTTATAACTAGTTTTATTAAAACAGTTGCAGCGGCAGGTGGCGTAAGAGTTGATGAAGTTGAATTTGAAGAAAACACCGATTATTATGGCGCTTATAAAGGGTATCATATAGGTGGGATAAGTTTTTCTGAAAATATAATATACATTAACAACAGGTTATTAAGAGACCCTGAATTCAGTAATTTTTTAAAAAGTGCTTTTCATGAAACAGTTCATATAGTTGAAAATATGAATATTGAAACAAACCCAAATATACATAATTATGACTTTGTAATATATAATTCTAATTATAGTTATGGCGATAGAGTTTACAACACAAAAGTTCCAGAAGTGGTTGCTAAACTAATTGCCGCAAAATTTAATACTATTCTTCAAGAAAAAATTTACTCCAGAAATATAAATACTGATACAAAACCCAATGTTATTAACGAGGTATTAAATACCATTTTAGAAGAAGCCGTGGAAAATGATAAAATACTTACATCTCGTTCTCAAGAATATTATAATCAGTTAAGTGTAAATGAAATAATTCATATTTTTATGTTTAACCATTATAATAGCAAAAACAAAAATTTTGATGCTAATAAACTAGAGCAATCATATTTATACGATATATTAAAATTTGTGCTAGAACCTAAAACTTTTAATCAAAATTATAAAGATTTTAGTAATGTTTACAATGATATAAAACAGTTAAGTTTAATAGAAGAAGAAAATACTTTTTGATAACAGCATAATTGTTACAAATAAAAACCAGTGGTTTAACACTGGTTTTTTGTTAATTATTTTTGATTATTTAACTCATCTTCTAATGCTTTGTTTTTTTCTTCAATTTCTTTAATTTGTTGTTTGTTTTTTTCTATTTCCTGTATTCGTTTTTTAACAAAATAATCTTTAGCATCTTTTTCATAATTTGTGTTTTTAAACTTTTCTTTCATAATCGTTTCAAACTTCAGTTGTTTCTCTCTTTGATATTCAAAATTATAATCTAAATCTAAAATTTCAAAATCATTTATTTCCATAGTGTCGTATTCATAATCTTCTTTACTAGAATAATCTTGATTCCAAGATGTAAACTCAACCCTTTCCTCTACCACATAAGTAGATGAACCTTTTGCAAAAGCTTTTTCATAGAAATAAAAATCTAATTTATTTGCAATTTTATTAAGTTCTTTTTCACTTAATTTGTTTAAGTATTTTAATTTCATAAAATTATCCCCCTTTTATGAATATGCTTTAATTTTAATACTAAAGTGCGTTTTTGTCAACTTTTTTAAAAATTGACTAGTTTTATAAAAAATAACTATTGTAAATTTTATAATACAATGTTAAAATATATTACAATAAAAAGAGGTTTTTAAAAATGCAAAAAATATTTTTAAATAGTGGTATAGATGGTTGTTTAAGTATGCTATTAGGAAAAAACATATTATCACCTAAAATTCAAGAATTATTAGAAGATATGCCGATAGAATTTTATGAAAAAGCAAAGGAACTGGTTAAAGATGGCGATGATAATCCTAATTTAAGATTGAATGAAGGTTTATATATGGAGATTGAAGATTCTAATTTTATTTGGGAATTCTCTTATGATGAAGAAACTTTTTCTATTACTAAATCAGAGTCAAAGAATGATGGACTTTGGAAAAGTTTAATGATTTATGCCCCAGACACTGTATTAGAAGAAATTTTAGAACTTGAAGATAGAGAGGATGAAACAGCATTCGCAAACTATGAAGAAATGTTAGAGAATCAAAACTTGGATAATGGAATGGATATTGTATTAGGTGAAGAATTTGAGATTGCAGTAAAAAAAGGAAAGTTAGGAACTTATAATGTAATAATGGAAGCAAGTGTTCCTAATGCTTTATTTGAAAATTTAACCGAAAAAGATTTAAAATATAGCATAAAATTAACAGACCATTTTTCAAAAGAAGACATAAAGAAAGCAAAAGAAAGTGCTGATATGGAACTTTAATATTAAAATAACTTCGGTATAAGTTTAAAAAATTTATACCGATTTTTTTATTTTAAAAACTTATATAAAAACATAGCCTTTTATTTTTAGTTTTAATTTTTTTAAGGTATAATTGTTTTGTATAAAAAATTAAAAGGAAAAACATATGAAAGTAGTAATTATTGGTTGTGGCAATGTAGGAATGAGTTATGCTTATTCGCTTGTAAATTTAGCAAGTCAAGTAGATGATTTGGTTTTAATTGATATTAACGAAGAAAAAGCAAAAGGCGAAGCACTAGACTTAAATCATGCACTACCTTTTGTGCCTACAAAATTAAGGGTTAAAGCGGGTAATTATGCCGATTGTAACGATGCCGATATAATATGTATTAGTGCAGGTAGAAACCAAAATATAGGCGAAACAAGAATGGATTTAATAAATAAAAATTTAGAAGTGTTTAAAAATATATTAGGTGAAGTTAAAAAAACAAAGTTTAATGGTATTTATTTAATTGCAACAAACCCTGTTGATGTTATGAGTTATGTTACTTACAAATTAACTGGCGACCCTAATAAAGTAATAGGAAGTGGCACAACGCTAGATACTGCACGCTTAAAATATTTAATAGGAAAAAAATTAAATATCAGTAGTAAAAATGTGCACGCTTATGTGTTAGGCGAACATGGTGATAGTGAAATGATACCTTGGAGTAGAGCAAGTGTTGGCTTAACTCAAATAAATAATTATTTAACCGAAAAAGAAAAAGAAGAAATTAAAAAAGAAGTACGCGACTCGGCGTATGACATTATTAGTAAAAAAGGTAACACAAGTTATGGTATTGGCGTTTGCCTGCATATGATTACTAACTCTATTATTAGTAACGACAACGCTATTTTAACTTTAAGTAGTTATGATAAAGAGCACGATATTTATATTTCTATTCCTACAATTATGAGTGAAAAAGGAGTTAGGGAACGCATTCCTGTAGAGTTTAATAAGCAAGAACAAGAAGAATACAATCATTCTATTGAAGTAATAAAAAATATAGTAAAGAGTTTAAATTTATAAACTCTTTTTTATTTTACAAAAATTGACAAATTTTTTGCTTTTTGCTATACTTTCAAGTAATTACAAAAGGAAAAAGTTATGCTATTTGTTTTAAAAAGTTTTAATAAAAAATATTTGCAAAGTGCTTACCTTTTAGCAAAGTCTATTGGCTGTGAAAGTAACTTAATGTATGAATTTTTTAATAGTGTACCAAATGAACTAAAAACTGCATTAGGTAAAAATAAGTTAACTAAAAGCATAAAACAAAATGAAGTAGAATGGAAATACGAAGTTGACCTAAAAACAAAAACCTTAAACTTTTTTGCAAATGATAATTTAAACAAAGTAACTTACTTTTTTGCTTTTAATAAAGTAAATAAAAAAGAAATTTATAGTGTTAATAAAAATGAACTATTTATAGGTAAATTAGAAATTAAGCTTGAAAATAATTATCAAACTAATTTTTTTAAAAAAACTAAAAACCCAATATATGTAAACCCTTTATCATATGAATTTAATTTGCATAAAGTAAATAACGAGTTTGTTGTAAAAACTACTAATATGTTAAGTAGAGAAACTTATGAAACAAAATTTAACTATAACCTTTATTTAATATTAAATGAACCTGAAAATAACCATTAAAAAAACCGCTGTTAAGCGGTTTTTTTGTGTTTATAATTACTACATAGTTTGCATATCATCATTTTTTTCAGTAGCATTTTTTTTCATCATTACATTGTAATCTAAAAGTGATGTAGAAAATGGCAATAACGGTTTTTCTTCATTTGCTACAGCAAAAGTTTTTATAAAGTTTTTATTGTTTGTATCTATAGCGGGCATAATAATGTGTGTTTTTAACTTATTGTAATCAATAACAAACTCAAAAGGTTTACCTTTAACTAAACTACTTAGCCCATAAGACATTCCTTGTAAATTATCGTCTACATAAGTTATTTCTTTTCCTAATATTTTATTAAGTTCGGTTAATAGTTCAAAATCATCTTTAATAGGAGCGTTTTTCATATCTACCATTTCTTTTGTAGTAAATTTAACATCTTCATCTTTTACATAAGAAACTTCAATAGTTTGTGATTCTTTATTATAATAAATGTAACCACCATGTATTTTGTTTTCCATAAAAACCTCTTGTTTATTAAAATTATATTTATATTATATCATAGTTAACAAATAAAGTCAATATTCTTTACTTTTTTATCCTACACTACCTTCCATACTTAATTTTAATAACTGATTTAATTCTACAGCATATTCCATAGGAAGTTCTCTACTAAATGGCTCTATAAAGCCCATTAGTATCATTTCTGTTGCTTCTTCTTTTGTTAAGCCTCTACTCATTAAATAAAATAGTTGTTCTTCATTTACTCTACTTGTTGTCGCCTCGTGTTCTATAATTGCATTACCATTATTTACAATATTTACTGGTATTGT
>Ga0265295_1009716_pt1 | contig 10200 bp, 3 predicted proteins | sample Munlansysbiofilm_FD_192503 | JGI IMG/M metagenome (GOLD analysis project Ga0265295, IMG submission 192503) | Leachate microbial communities from a municipal landfill in Southern Ontario, Canada - Methane capture system biofilm | ecosystem: Engineered > Solid waste > Landfill > Unclassified ...
GGATTGGCATCCATGCTGGAAGGCAAGAAGTTTATCGTATTGCCCGGAACCGGATAAGGCAGGATGCCGTCGATACCATCTTTGACCAGAGAGTGGTCAATAGTAAGATTAGTATGTTCATTGGGATCGCCATTCATGTGGTTGACCATGATCTGATAAGGTGTGTCATTGTAGAAGATGGAATTGACTATGTTCACTTCTCCATTGATGATAAGATTAAAAGCATCTCCCTGATTCCCGGCAAAAGTGCAGTTCGTGATATCTATGCGGGGGTTATTGACTGAGCATATCCCAACAATTCCCCCTTGAGATACATTGTTACTAAACAAGCAATTGCGGATAGAGAAATGATTCTGCTGTTGAGGAAATTGTATTCCAACTAATGATATTGCAGCAGAATCATCGTCTAGTATGACTAGATTACTGAATTCACAGTTTTCAAATTCAAGTGACTTGTCGGCAATGATCCGAAACAAATTAATTGCTCCTACTGATGGTGAAGTATAAGTAGAAGTGACATTACGAAAGACACAATTCTTAAAACTACCATTAAAGGCAGAAACATCGCCATCATCTGAAATGCTTTCAAAAAAATAGACCAAACTGACATTGGCATTTCCCATGTTTTCGATAGTTACATTCTCCCAAGTGCTTTTCTTCTCACCCGTTGCACCTAACTGTATAATAGAAAAGTAATTATGATATGATGGATCTATTATGATATCATAAATGCGTAAATTAGCGAAACTCATGTTTGATCGCCTATATGCTCCTGCTATTGCATTACAGTAGTATTGCATGTTACGGGCAGTTATGGACAGATCTGAAAGATATATGGACGGTTCCATGATTGCCGAGAATATCACGCTAGGTACATCGTCTCCCATGTCCGGATGCGGTTCTCCGATCACAGTGGTTGTATCAATGCCGCTGCCTTGCACGATTACCCAGCTTTTCATGGCAATGGGAAAGATCTGATCATTATCAGTGCGGGAGTAGTCTCCGGGTAGGATATGCACGGTATTCTGGTTAAGGCTATCGGAGGCAACCCGATAGATTGCCTCATGGATGGTTTTTAGTGCTGTCCCGGGACTGAACCCGTCGTTATTGTCATCACCATTCGTTGACACATAGAGATCACCGGAAATCTCTTGGTGATGTGCATTTAGGATGTCAAAGTTGATCTGGTAGTTTTCTTCAATAGGATCTTCACTCAGATATACTGCATGATAATTATGGGGCTCCGCTACGGAAAAAGTATCAAGGGGCATATACAGGTCGCTGGTGGCATGCTGAATATAAATATCCTGTCCTGATCCGGCACGGTTGTTGTATATGGAACAGCGGTTGACGGGATCGAAAGTGATGCTCCACGAAAACCCAGTAACTGAAGTTGCAAATATTCCACCTCCAAGTAGAAGAGCATAGTTTTGATACACGTCTACTCCACTAAGATACGCTTCCGAACCAATAATGTTGATTCCTCCACCTGTTCTTGCTTTGTTATGAAATATCTTGCAGTTAGTCACTTTAGTATTATTACTGATACTTATACCACCACCTGCTCCTATTGACAAACCATTCGTAAAGCTAAGACCTCTGATGATAGTCCCTTCAGATCTCGCCCGAAAACACCTGTCAGAATGGTTCCCATCAATAATAGTTGAATCAATATAGGCCGGATCTCCGGTAGTCCCCTCCAGACTCATCAAAGTGATGTTATCGGACTCTATCGTAAGGTTCTCAAAGTATCTACCGGGATAGACCAGCACAGTATCTCCGGGGCTGGCGGCATCAAGTGCATCCTGGATGACAGTGTAGTCCCCGCTGCCGTCTTGCTTAACGCTAAGAGTGGCAGCAAAGATCAGGCAGGGCAAAAGTGCCATCAAGATCAGCAAAGTAAAGCGCATCATAATCTTCCTTATAGTGCCGGGGAAGGGATTCCCTCCCCGGCTCAATTAATGCAGCTAAGCTGCTATTGGGTTAGACTTGACGTCCCAGCCTGCATGAAAAACAATCATCTCGATGTTTATCTATAAACGGCTGGAAGACATTTCTACCTTATTGATTATTTCATCAAGAGCATTCTCTTGGTTTTGCTACTTTCGGGGCTGCTGAGGCGGTAGAAATATACGCCGCTGGCAACAGCTCGCTTGTTCTTATCCGTTCCATTCCATACCACGCTGTGGATCCCGGCTTCCATATCCTGATTGACCAGGGTATTGACCAATTGTCCCTTCAGGTTATAGATGTCTAGCCGAACCTTACCGGACTTGGGTAAGGCATAGGTGATGGTGGTACTGGGATTGAAGGGATTGGGGTAGTTCTGCATCAGGGCAAGCTGATCGATGGCAGGCAACACGGGATCGTCAATGGCAACCCAAGGGCGGGAGCCATATTCAAACGCGCCCATATCGATGCGATCGTTCCACACCCGCCAGTTACCCGTCAGGTCATAAGGTGGCAAATCCAGATCAGAGATATCTCTGGTGCCGCTATCGATGCAGGGCGAGAACTCCGAAAGGCTATAGAAGAGTGGATCGTGGATATCAAAACCTCCGCTAAAGTGGGGATTGGCATCCATGCTGGAAGGCAAGAAGTTTATCGTATTGCCCGGAACCGGATAAGGCAGGATGCCGTCGATACCATCTTTGACCAGAGAGTGGTCAATAGTAAGATTAGTATGTTCATTGGGATTGCCATCCATGGGGTTGATCTTGATCTGATAAGGGGTATCGTTATCGAAGATGGAATTGACGATGTTCACTTCACCATTCACCATCAGGGTGTAGGCATCGCCTTGGTTGCCAGCGAAGGTGCAATTGGTGATGTCGATTTTGGGGTTGTTTCTAGAGCCGATCAAGATCATATTGTCATGCGAAGAAATGTTGCTAAAAAGAGAGTTTTTGAAGCTAAAATGGTTCTGCTGTTGGGGATATTGAATGCCACCAATTTGGATTACGTTCGCATCATCATCCGCAACTGATAGGTTCTCAAATACGCAGTTTTCAAACTCGAGTCGTTGGTTTCCTTTAATGGAGATCAGAGGTGGCCCCCAAACTGATGAGGACTGAAATGTAGAAAGTGTATTGCGAAAAGTACAATTTGAAAATCGCCCCTTCATCGCAGATATTTCACCAGTCTCAGATATTCCCCCGGAACTCGTGATCATCTGAACTCTGGCAGGTCCTATGTTTTCGATTGTTACGTTCTCCCAGAGGCTTTCGCGCTCGCTTGTCGCGCCAAAATACACTGCTTCATAATTACCTGTATAACTGTCACTGGACTCGATGTTATAGATTCGCAGATGTGAGAACTCTACGCTGGAATATCTATAATCCCCACCAATAGCAATACAATAGTGGTTTATGTTACGGGAAGTTATGGACATATCTGATAGGAATACATCAGGTGCCATGATGATTGAAAACACCAGGGTAACGATGTTATCATACATCAGTGGATGCGGTTCTCCGATCACAGTGGTTGTATCAATGCCGCTGCCTTGCACGATTACCCAGCTTTTCAGGGCAATGGGAAAGATCTGATCATTATCAGTGCGGGAGTAGTCTCCGGGTAGGATATGCACGGTATTCTGGTTAAGGCTATCGGAGGCAACCCGATAGATTGCCTCATGGATGGTTTTTAGTGCTGTCCCGGGACTGAACCCGTCGTTATTGTCATCACCATTCGTTGACACATAGAGATCACCGGAAATCTCTTGGTGATGTGCATTTAGGATGTCAAAGTTGATCTGGTAGTTTTCTTCAATAGGATCTTCACTCAGATATACTGCATGATAATTATGGGGCTCAGCTACGGAAAAAGTATCAAGGGGCATATACAGGTCGCTGGTGGCATGCTGAATATAGATATCCTGTCCCGCTCCAGCACGGTTGTTGTATATGGAACAGCGGTTGATGGGGTCGAAAGTGATGCTCCACGAAAACCCAGTAACTGAAGTTGCATATATTCCACCTCCAAGTTGAAGAGCATAGTTTTGATACACGTCTACTCCACTAAGATACGCTTCCGAACCAATAATGTTGATTCCTCCACCTGTTCTTGCTTTGTTATGAAATATCTTGCAGTTAGTCACTGTAGTATTATTACTGATACTTATACCACCACCTGCTCCTATTGACAAACCATTCGTAAAGCTAAGACCTCTGATGATAGTCCCTTCAGATCTCGCCCTAAAACACCTGTCAGAATGGTTCCCATCAATAATAGTTGAATCAATGTATGCCGGATCTCCGGTAGTCCCCTCCAGACTCATCAAAGTGATGTTATCTGACTCTATCGTAAGGTTCTCAAAGTATCTACCGGGATAGACAAGCACAGTATCTCCGGGGCTGGCGGCATCAAGTGCATCCTGGATGACAGTGTAGTCCCCGCTGCCGTCTTGCTTAACGCTTAGAGTGGCAGCAAAGATCAGGCAGGGCAAAAGTGCCATCAGGATCAGCAAAGTAAAGCGCATCATAATCTTCCTTATAGTGCCGGGGAAGGGATTCCCTCCCCGGCTCAATTAACGCAGCTAAGCTGCTATTGGGGTAGACATGACGTCCCAGCCTGCATGGAAAACAATCATTTCGATGTTTTATCTATAAACGGCTGGAAGCAATTTCTACCTTATTGATTATTTCATCAAGAGCATTCTCTTGGTTTTGCTGCTTTCGGGGCTGCTGAGGCGGTAGAAATATACGCCGCTGGCAACAGCTCGCTTGTTCTTATCCGTTCCATTCCAGACCACGCTGTGGACCCCGGCTTCCATATCCTGATTGACCAGGGTATTGACCAATTGTCCCTTCAGGTTATAGATGTCTAGCCGAACCTTACCGGACTTGGGTAAGGCATAGGTGATGGTGGTACTGGGATTGAAGGGATTGGGGTAGTTCTGCCTTAAAGCAAAGTCAGGTGGTATAATGTTCTCCATCTCATTTTTGCTCAGCGTGATCTCGAAGTACGGGTAGCCTGGGCCCGCTTGAGAGTATTGTGCTTGAAGTCTGCCTGCCGGCAGCTTCATGCTTTTCATTTGCGGTCCCATGCTCTTACTGTCGTTATAATAGAGGACAAATTCTACATTACCTTCATTTATCTCTGCGGCACTATCCACATAAGCAGAGATTTGCTCCAGACTGTCTTCCACTACGACGGCGCCTTTGCATACTCCATCAACGTATAGGCCGATTTCTTTAAGATCAACTATCATGCTATCAGCAATGCTTATATAAACCGGGATATAATCCTGCTTCTCATCATAAACAAAGTTCTTGGGATCTGCCTTAATTGGTGGCACCTCAGGTGAACCACTGCCCCAAGCAAACGTATGTGTGTTATTTGTTTTGATTATTACCATATCACCAAATCTCAGAGATGCTACTTTGCCATGCATTCCATAGTAGTCACCGATGGGATTTGCTCTCTGCAGGCTCCAATTCTTAGCTTTGATATATACGATATCATCCCAAATACTTGCAAAGGCTATATGCGGCATGGCCGGCTCCTCTTTGAAATAACCTATCCAGTTTTCCACACCGCCGTAAATTGGGAATATGGTGCTGTCTGGTGTCTTGAGACCGCTTTCTTTGAGAGTAACAGGCCATGCGAATTCTGGATTAAGATGTGTCTGTAGCTTGATCTTATAACCTTGAGGACTGGAGACAAAATGGGAGTACTGATTAGGAGTCCAATTATATTCATTTTCAAGCCAATGGATATTATGTCGATCTTGTTCAGGACCAGTAACCCACCTAATCGTATCCAGGTAGGTGGGGATGGGATCATCATTAGAGTCCATATGAATGGCCAGCAATTCCTCAAAGAACTCGCTTGCTTTAAGAGCGTCATTGTTTATTGTGTTCAGAATCGGGTAGCTCACCCAATGCCATCTATCCACATCGTGCTGATTCTCAAAGCTATATTCCCAGTAGCGATGCGCGATTGCCGGGATGGCGCCAATATCTACAGGAGTGCCGTCCTCATCCTCGCCGATACCGGCATCAATGCAGGGGGACATTGTTGTAGCGTTCCAAATGGGTTGATAATTTGAATCAAGTTCCGGGTCGCATTGGTAATTAAACAAATCAGCTGAAGGATCTGTAAAATTAAGTTGAAAACTTGATTCAAGGGTGGTTACATTATGAAGAATATTGTACTCAAAGACAGAGGGGTGAAACCCACTCCATTTGCTTATCTTTAGCGCGTCTGGATTATTGCCAGTGAATACATTATTGCGGAAACCAATCTCTTGTATAGGTGTGTTATCTACGATGAAGAATTTCAATACGACAAATGAATCAATACTGGGATCCGTATGCGCATATGAAATGGTATTATTCTCAAATAGCACGGCGCTACTCAAGGCATTCTGAATATCTGAGTATAATGACTCAATTGCAACGGACATACCATCTGATCCAGTGAAGATATTATTAATTATTTTGGTATTAGCTGCACGTACAATCATCAAATCATTAGCTTCAAAACAGTTGAGATATTCTCCCCAGCACTTGTTGTTTTTAAATGTATTGTCACTGATTACTATCTCTCCTACACCAGTAGCAAGTACGCATCCTGCTATATCTCCGGTATTGTTCTCGAACGTGCAATTGGCTAATTCCATGTCATAATTTCGATCGTTGCAAACATAAACAGCACCAACATTTTGAAAGTCAGTGCTACAACTCATGTGATTATTGACGAAATGACAGCTTTCAATTGTCCCAGCTCCTTCGAAATATACCGCCGAAGCATTTACTTCTGTGTATACACCATTTCCGCTACCTCCACAATCATTGAATTTGCAATTATTAATGTTTAAAAGCAAGTGCTGATTGTGCGGATATGATGAACCATATTCGATATAGTCCTTAAACACTATTGCATTATCACATCCGATGAACTTAAGGTTACATATGTTATAGACGGCATTCTCGATTGCCTCATAATAATCGTTGTGTAATACTAGATTGATGCCTGCATTGTTACCGCTAATTATGACATTATTAGCCCCAATACCTTGAATTGTCAGATACTTCAATCCACTGTCAGCTAGAGAGCCTAAATTAATTGATTCATTGTATGTGCCGGGGAATACTTTGATGGTAATATTTTCATCCAAATAATTCTGGGACTGAGCACAGCTCCACAAATAATCCACAGCATCAGTGATCGATTGGAAAGAACCTTGCTCAGCAATCTTTGAAACATATATGAATTGAGATTTAGGTAACAAATGAACTGATAATGATTCAATAGATGGATTCAACGCACAATTATCATCGTATTGTATACTAACTCTTCTTATAGAAGGTACGTATCCCTCTTTCGAAAAGACTAGCCTAACTAATGATGGTTTTACAAGTGTGTAAGGTATAGACCATGTCCCATCTACTAATACATGATTATACTCTGAGCATATCGGAAGCTGTACATTGGTGTTTTCTACATATGCAGAAATGGTTATTCCTGAAAAATCTGTACCTGTCACTGTTCCGGATATATAACAGGTCGTTCTATTAACGTAGTCATTCGACCACTGAGCTGCTAGTGCAATGTTTTGAGAATGAACTGGAAGCGAGTTCCCATGGATCCAATTCCATTCGCTACCCTCTAAATCCGTAGGATCAGAAACACCAGATGGATGTGATACATTACCTGTGTAATCAGCCCATAATAGTTTATCGAAATGAGAGAATTCATACAAGTACTCATCAACAGATACACCCTGGGGAATCACAATATCGCCATACTGTGAGACATCAAACTGGTCACCAGGGTAATTGCTACCATGCAAGTTAGTGGTTTTTAGATACATTCCAGAACGTGTTGGAACAATCGTTGGCGCATACCATTGATTGAAATCAACATCATATCCTGTTTTACTTTCGTTAAGTGATGGCAAGTACACATCCAATACTGATCCCGGTTGGAAGTCATATTGGTCTGTTTCCATGTTATAATCATCGTGGAGCCAGACAATATCAATATCATAATCACCAAGCTCGTCATAGTCACCAATGTCTCCCCTTTGAACTAGAGTCCCATTGATGTAAGACATACATTTTATGTTGTTCTGTTTGTATGGGAAGCCAGGCTTTGAGAGTGAATCTGCTGGATTGTAATTGAGAATTGTCCTTTCTGGGTAAAAGATATTGCGCTCTTCCGAATTTATTTCAGAGAAGAAATCTAAAAAGTTATCTGAAGATTCTGCATATGTGTGGCCTTCCGGATCTGCCCAACGATTATGCCGAAGTAGTTGTTTGGCTGCAGGACTTTTTATCCTTTTGTAGAGACTGTTAACCATTTTTCGTTTGCTTTTGTAACTATTCTTGAGATTCCAGGGGAAATGCCAAAGACTACCGCCATCGAAGAAATCATGCAAATTCTTAATCATTATCTGAAGACTAGGGCTTAAATATGCGCCTTTTTGAGGTGAGTCAAGAGAGATGAATTGGGTGCAATAGTGTTTTATGTTGTGTTCTTCAGCAAAAGCCAATGAGTAGCGGGCAAGAACCCCGCCCATGGAGAAACCAAATAGTCTTGTTCCTTCTGTTTTATATGAAGCGGTCAATTGCGCAACATGCCTGGTTGCTGCTAAAACCGACATTGCATTATCACGCATGTCTCGAGTTGGTTCTGCTAGTCTTAGAATTGCAATATTACAGTCTTCTAGGACTCCCTGCCATCTTTGAGCAATAGAAGTCATTAGGGTCGATTCACCTCCCATCGAAAAATCAAACCCCTCAATGAATAAAGCCGTCCCTCGTAATATTTGAGTATCCTCCAACACGTCATATAGAATAATCTTATCACCAAATGGATTCTCGAAGACACGATCTTGCTCCATATTTAGTATAGTCACTCGGTCGCTTATAATTGATAAAGTATCATCTTGTGAAACCTCAATCTCAAGTTCATGAATACCATAGCTTAGTGATGGTGTAATAAAACTTATCGGATTAGCCATCCAATTTTCTTTCTGCTGTGAAACGATTTTCTCTTTATCAAGCAACAAAGTAAACTGATAGTCTCCTTTTTCAAATCCAGATAGACTTATATTGATGGGTACACTATCATTTCCATTGTATGAATTTATTATCTCATCTGGACATGTACTTCCAACTCTGTCAGACCCATCGTAATCAAGATTTATCTCATATCTGTTTACTGCCGTATAGTTCGTATACATCTCATCGTCAAAGGTATAAGTATATTGATAATTATTGGGGCTTTCATTAATACTATAATCAGCCAGTAGAAACGTCGCTGATATGAGGAATAATGCTGCCATAAAAGCCTGTTTTCCAATTGATTTATGCAAGCCGGCAATCTTTGTGTGAATACTGTTTTTTGACCTTGTTAGTCTTTGTGACAACGGTTCTGTTTTTTTAGTGCTATCTCCTCCGGAGAAAAAATAGCCATCTGCCTTAAGCTTGAAAATGGCTGCTAAACAACTAATGCTAGATTTAGTGTGCGTTAACATAATGGGTCTCCCATTTGTTTTGTATGCATCAGCAGTAACATCTGAACCCTGATGTTAAGTCCCAAATGTTGGTGTAAATTCCAACTCATTGTTTCTCAGGTTATTTGAGAACATCTTATAGTCCTCGTTTCTCACATTCTATGTTAGGCCAAGCGACCAATTGCATTCTTTTCAATCTCATTCCAGTGGTCAAGTTCTTTTTCATAAATAGTCTACCTTATTGCGACGGGCTGAAGCCCTGCGGAGGAGGCGTAGCCGACGGAGCAGGGCTTCAGCCCGTCGCGCGTTGCCTCAAATGGTATAGCCCTTTTCTGGTTTTCTCTGATTCTTTCCATTGGCTCTGAAAGATAAAGTTTCCCGCTTATCCAGTCCTCTGAATAGCCTTGCAGAATCGCACCAAACAGCCGCAGGCAACTCTTTTCATCAGGGAATATCCGGATGCACTTTTCTCTGCGGCGCAGCTCTTCATTCAAACGCTCCAAGGAGTTGGTGCACTTTATCCTGCTCCAGTGAGCGGTGGGGAAGTCAAGATAAACTGAGATTTCATGGTAGCTTTCATCCAGCCACTCCAGAAGCTTATCCTTGCCTTTGGACTGGGCTACCCTATTAAGCTCTGTCCACGCTAATTGAAATGATTCTTTCGTCCTAGAGCCTACCAGGTCTTTGATTAGTGGAAGCAACCACAGAAGGTCTGTCTTGGATACCTTGCTCTG
>Ga0265295_1009717_pt1 | contig 10199 bp, 11 predicted proteins | sample Munlansysbiofilm_FD_192503 | JGI IMG/M metagenome (GOLD analysis project Ga0265295, IMG submission 192503) | Leachate microbial communities from a municipal landfill in Southern Ontario, Canada - Methane capture system biofilm | ecosystem: Engineered > Solid waste > Landfill > Unclassified ...
GCTTGAAAACGTTGGTTATCCTACGTCTTGGGGTGCCCGCTGTCAACTCTCGGGCTCGAAAAACGGGCGCCGGACCCGCCCGAGCCCCTTCAGCCACGTCCGCTACTTGACAGAAGTGCCTTTATCCGACTTTGCCGTATCCCGCGCCCGCAGGAAAACGCAGCTTGTACGTCCTATCCCTATAATTTTTAGGTATTTCATCTTTATGCCTCCTGAATTTTCTACCGCCGATTATTCTGCCTAAAACAAACCGCCAAACTGCGACCAATTATGAATTTAACACTTCCAGCACTTTCAGGGCATCCTTTAAGGAGCGGGCGTCATGGGTCCGGAGATAGTCCACCCCTTGTAAACTTAAAAAAAGTTCCGCCGCCAAGGTGGCCGGGCCTCGTTCGTTGGCGGGACGTCCGGTAATTGCCCCTAAAAATGACTTACGGGAGACTGAGACCAAAACCGGTAAAGCAAAGTGCTCTTTCAAACGGGTGATGTTTTTAATCACATGAAGGGAAGATTCCGGCTTGGCGCCTAAGAAAAACCCCATCCCCGGGTCTAAGATAATCCGGTCCGGGGAAATGCCAGCTTTTTGTAGTGTCGTGAGGCGCTCGTTAAAAAAAGTGATGATTCCGGCGAATACTTGCTCCGGTTCGGTATCGACCACCGTGGCTGGCCCCAGCCGCTGGACGGAATGCATCACAATCAGTTTGCAATCCGCAGCCGCCAGTTCGGGATAGAACGCCGGATCGGGAAACCCCTGAATGTCGTTTAAATATTGGACTTGGCTTTTTAGGGCGTATTGTTGGACCTCGGGCCGGAAGGTATCGATGGAGACCGGAATTTTTTTGGCCAGTAGGCCATCGATTACCGGTTTTAAACGTTTGATTTCTTCTGCCGGGGTCACTTCGCTAGTGGCGGGATTACTTGAAGCGGCGCCCAGGTCAATGATATCCGCGCCGTCGGCCATCAATTCGAGCGCTTTGGCCAAAGCCCGGCCTTCGTCCAAGTATAATCCGCCATCCGAAAAACTATCGGTGGTGATATTCACAATCCCGAGTACTTTTGGTAGTCTAAATTTCAAGCAAGCCAATCCTTTCAAAAAATAGTCCGCCATTATTTAGGTTTAATTTAAAGATTCTGGGTTAGTTTACTAATTCCTGTCAAAGTATTAATTAATCGTACACATCCGACCCTCCGCAGTTCTCCGTGCAGGCGCACCCGCGCCCACACGCCCGAGAGGTTTAGCCTCTCCTGCTTGAAAACGTTGGTTATCCTACGTCTTGGGGTGCCCGCTGTCAACTCTCGGGCTCGAAAAACGGGCGCCGGACCCGCCCGAGCCCCTTCAGCCACGTCCGCTACTTGTGACAGAAGCGCCTTTATCCGACTTTGCCGTATCCCGCGCCCGCAGGAAAACGCAGCTTGTACGCTATCCGCATTCCACCTATATGTGTCACTCGCGAAAGAAATAATGGGGGCCGTTCTCCGCGCGGTGAAACAATGGCGGCATGTGGCAACCCATCAGAAACTGTCGAAAGCGGAACAGGAAAAGATGTCGCTGGCTTTTTCGCGGGCATGACAATGTGTAGCAGGGGCACATGGAGTGACGGCTGGGCGGAGATATGCTCGCGAATAGGCAGCGGCAGGTATCAGATCGCAGCGATCAGTTTTCGGAGGCGGGCAGCGTCTTTTTTCCATGTCTTGGCCGTGGTTGCGTCCAGAATCTCCAGCATCTGCTCTTTCGGCGTCTTGCTGCCGTTGGTCAGCAGTTTCGGCATGGCAGACTGGAGCGCGCGCCTGAACTCCTCCCGGCCGGGCTGATAGTAGTGCTTGAGCACAACTTCAGCGGTCTTATGCCCCGTGACCTTCTGCACGAGTTCAAGCGGCACGCCGGCGGTCAGCGCCAGCGTCACCCAGGTGACGCGGAAACTGTGGAAGTCCCTCACGCTCGCGCGGCGCAAGCCGCCCTTGCGCTTGGCGTGAATCTCGCCCCCGATGGTAGCGGGCGCGATAGGGTCGTTGCCGTCCCCATTCGTCTGCGACAATGCCACCGCCACAGCCACGATGGACTCGCCGCCAGAAGGGGCTGTCTCGCTCTCCTCGTCGGCATCCTTGAAGCCAGCAGCGGCAAACACCTTGCGCACGCGCCAGGTGATCCCGTCAGGGTTCTCCTCATACATGGCGGCCTGGTCCGGAAACACGTAACCGTCCGCGGTGCGCGTGTGGCGGACCAACTCGTCGTAAAGCATCGGGAAAATGGGGATGGCGACAGTCGCGCCGGTCTTGGCCGTCTTCACGGTGATGAACCTTCGCGTGAGGTCAACGTCCATCCACTTGAGCAAGCAACAGTCACCGCGCCGCATGGCCGTACAGATCCCGGTGATGAGGATAGGGCGGGCGAAATCATCGCCCAGTGCCGCATCCACGATGGCCTTGAGTTCTTCCGGCGTGAAGGGCTTGCGGAAGACCGTCTCGGTGTCACGCGTGGGAATGCCGGTGAAAGGATTAATGCTCCCCGCGGGCAACAGATATTTGCATGACGCCCTACAGAGTTTAAGCGTGTCATTCCAGGTTTTGGATGTCACGCCCCGCGCTGCCTCAGCCTCCATGAACGCCCGTGCGGTCTGGCGGGTGACGTGTCCGAGTTCTTCCGCCTGCGCGTTATGGGTTTGGACAAAGGTCGCGAAGCGTGCCAGCGTCGAGCGGCATTGTCCCGCATAGCGTCCGTCCGGCGTCCGCTTCCTTGGGATCTTCGTCCACTCATCTGGCAGCTCGGCCAGTTTCACAGATTGGATTTGCTCCCCGGTCTTAATCTCATAGAGCTTCTCGACCAGCCGCGCGGAGTCATGCTTGATGCGGGAATCCGCCACGAGGGAATCCAGCTTCGCTTGTGCGGCCGCCCGCGAGCGCTCATAAGCGCCGTCACCCTCCGCCCGCAAAGAGAATGGCACAGGCGGTGTCCCGGCGAACTTCACGTCCAGTTTATCGCAGTAGCGCTTGCCGTCCACCTCATACCGTCCGTACCAGACCCGGCGCGGCGTCCCATCGGTTTTCATTCTGACTTCGAGAGGCATCTTGCACCTTGCCTTTCCGGTTCGCCGGACACCCCCGGCGGTGTTATAATCCACGCCCATGAAACGAGACGAACATACAGCAACAGGCAGGGCAGATGCAACAAGAAAAACCAACAAAACCACCAACAAATCACTTTTAAAGCCTGTAATATCAATTTAAGCCAATAAATATGAGGTATACACGTCAGGCTCATAACCTGAAGGCCGTAGGTTCAAATCCTACCCCCGCTACCATTCTCAGGACCGCGTAACAAGTTCCAAAAGAACAAGTTACGCGGTTTTTTAATTTATTAGCGTTCAACTATGGCGTATTTTCGAATAGCCATAGGGAAAAATATTTAATCGAAAATGGAGGCGCACGCCATGTCTCTCTATAAGCAAGCAGGCAATCAGTTCTGGTGGTTTCAGATCTACGGGCCGGACCGGACACGCATCCGGATGTCAACGGGCACCGCCGACAAGGATGCCGTCAGCCGTGACACGGTGCAATTTATGAATGTTAATACGGCGTGAGTATGCTCCTGCCAAATCCCCAATTAATTTCTCATAAGGTGGCGGTGTTTTAAATGGGTTGCTTTTTAACACTTCAAGCAAGATGTTTGCTTTGTCTTTAAGACCAGCTGCGCTTAAATTTTTTGCGTCTTTCTGTGCCTGTTTGGTGAAATACAGAGTCCACATTACCAATCAAGTTCCTGAGAGCATTCACTGAGGCTTTGCTTAAGCCCTTCTCTTATCGAATCTCTCATACCTGGCACTGATAAAAGATAGATGGTTTCATTAATAGCATTCCAATCTTCTTCAGACAGAAGTACTGCATTGTTTCTTTTGCCAGTAATAACTATTGGTTTGTGTGTCTCAGCTGCTTCATCAATTAAGGTGTAAAGCTTGGCTCGTGCTTCCGTAACGTTTAATGTGGTCATGACAATACCCTCCATAAAACAACCGTACGATATACAGTACGCCAAGTCAAACGAATTTTAAAGACATAACGCAAGCATCTGCGGTTCACCCGCAGCATGTTTTTGTTTAATTTTTTCATCATATTGTTTCATAAATTAAACAGATGCTGTATCATCTACTTCCAGGTCTTGATTTCCATTCGGATGTCCACGAATCATTTATCATTTTTGGTTTCGCCATGGCCCAGTCGACATTACATGATTATGATGTTTATCAGCCGCGCAATCCTAAGGCAAGCGCATATTACAAGTGTGTCGAAAATCACTTTGAAGAATTGGAGCGGGCCTGGGATGACATGTATGCTTCCCGGTACGGCTTCTGGCGGACATATGTCATGACGGTGATTTATAGATATCTTGACTGTGGTGATCTTCATATGGGGTTTGCCAGAGTCCGCTGTGAAGAATGTGGTCACGAGTATCTTCTGGCATTTTCCTGTAAGCGCAGGCAATTCTGCCCTTCCTGTCATCAGAAGCGGGTAATTGAATATGGTGAGTGGCTGTTGACGGAGGTGCTGAAAGATGTCCCTCATCGGCAGTGGGTTTTCAGTATTCCCAAACGGCTGCGGATTTATTTTCTTTATGATCGAAAATTGCTGGCAAAACTGTCGATCTGTGCCTGGAAGGTAATGAATGCATATCTGAGATCCGTTGTTTCCGACTTTGATGCCGTTCCCGGCTCCAGTATAGCAGTACAGACTTATGGAGATTTTTTAAATTTTAATCCGCATTTACATGCCATCACCACTGACGGTTGTTTTCTTGATGATGGCAGTTTCAAAGTCGCCCCTGGTTTTATGCTGGATGATCTGGAAGAGATTTTTCAGTATGAGGTGCTGAAAATGCTCAAGAAAGAGGGCAAGGTCAATGAGGCCGTTATTGAAAATATGCTTTCATGGCGCCATAGTGGTTTTAATGTATACATCGGTGACAGGATTTATCCCTCAGATAAGACCGGCCTTGGCAACCTGGCCCGTTACATTATCAGGGCCTGCTTTTCCCAGGAGAGAATGGTCTATGTTCCGGCTGAAGACTCAGCAGATGGTACTGCCAAAGTTGTTTACACATCCAAAGACCGGAAATCCCGCAAAGTTTTCACGGCTTTGAACTGGCTGGCCAGGCTTACAACTCATATTCCTGGAAGATATGAACAGACTGTCAGGTACTACGGCTGGTATTCCAACAAATCCCGTGGGATGAGAAAAAAGGCTGGGGCAGATGATACCATACCTGCAGTTATGCCAAATGACATGTCTTCAAAAGAATCCCGGCAGAACTGGGCACGCCTGATCCAGAAAATTTATGAAGTTGATCCGCTTATCTGCCCAAAATGCCAGGGTTCCATGAAAATTATTGCTTTTATCGAAGAATTTGACATCATCGAAAAGATACTACGTCATCTTGATCTCTGGGATGTCCGCAATCATGATCCGCCACAAAAAATTTCTGATTATATTCTTGAACTGGTTTGTGATGAGGCAGACCCCCGGATTCCGGTTTTTGATGAATGGTACTGATTTTTTTGAAATTGGGTAGAGGAATCACAGGTGGGGTATGCTCAAAATCAGCTCAAATTTGCAATTTTTTAAACTTTTTCGTAAAAAATAAATAGAGTTTCTCTTTTCATTTCAAAAGCTTATTTTTTTCTCTTGTCATAAAATTGTTCCCCTGATACAGATACAACATGTTGTATCTGTATCAGGGTGGAGATAATATTTCAGAGTGTGGAGGATTTTTTATGGTTTGGTTAACTAAAAGCAAGTTCTTATCCCTTTAACGGATGTGCCTCGGTTGTGATGCTTGCGCCTTTCATAAGCGTCATGGAATCTTTGATTTTGTTCAGGATGGCGCAGATATTCTCATTGGAAAAAGACGTAGGTGTTCCGCCCCCCATATATATGCTTTGAACCTGCTTGCCTTCAAACACCCCGGCTGCTGCAAAAAGTTCAATTTCCCTTAAAATACTTTCAAGATAAAGGGCTTGTGTGTGTTGATCTGTTTTATGCGGAAAAGAGTTACAGAACACGCATTCGGAAAAACAAAACGGCAGGTGAACATAAATCAGGAGTGTCTTCTCACTGGCAATGCTGGCTTTGAACTCTTCCAGAACTGTGTTCACGGTTGACGGTGCAACCGGCTTATACTTATGGGGCAAAAAAAAATCCGGCTGATTTTTCGTATAGTCCAGCGATCCCTGAAAGAAGCTTTTTTTTATTTTTTCCAATGCGTTTATGTTCAGCATGATATCCTGTTTTGCCTTCTGTGATGGAGTGATGTGGCCCTCAATACATAAAGAAGAACCTGCCTTTTGTCAATACAATGCTGTTGTCCCTAAAAACCGGAATCCATAAGCAATTCACGAACACCCATGGCATCATAAAATTCACTTTTTGTAAATCCAGGGCACAATGCAGTACGATTTACACCATATTCTAATTGATTTGAAACGATTTCCTAATTTTCGGCTGATATTAATATCCCATTATTGATTTATACCAGAAGAGGACAAAATAATGATACGTGTTAATGACCTTGAAATGACATATCCCGGCGGTATAAAAGGGCTTTGTAAAACAAGTCTTGAATTTAACAATGGTGATTTTACCGTTTTGCTTGGCACGTCCGGGGCTGGAAAATCCACCCTGCTCAGATGCCTGAACTTTCTGAATGCACCGACATCCGGCACAATTCATGTTGATGGGATTGGATCTATCTCTGAGAAAAAAGCATTGCAACAGCATCGAAAACAGACTGCAATGATTTTTCAGCAGCATCAGCTCATCGAACGGCAGAGCGCCCTTAAAAATGTCTGTGCTGCTTTTTTAAGTCGGTATCCTACTGTCAGGTCTCTTTTCCCATTAAAAAAAGAAGATTTAAACTATGCCCTTCAATGTCTTGAACGGGTCAATCTGCTGGACAAAGCCATGACAAGAGTCGACAGCCTCAGCGGCGGCCAGCAGCAGCGCGTGGGTATTGCCAGGGCGCTGGCCCAGAAGCCGAATCTGATCCTGGCGGACGAACCCGTTGCCAGCCTGGATCCTGAAACATCCAGAAAAGTGTTGTCTCTGCTTTTTCATATCGCAAAAGAAGATATGATTCCTGCCATTGTCAGCCTTCATCAGGTTGAGCTGGCAAAAGAATATGCAGACAGAATCATTGGTGTGGCAGGCGGCAGGGTTGTCTTTGACGGGACACCCAAAGAATTGAATAAGGACATACTGGATCGTGTATATCAGGATACATGCCCGAACCGCACGAAAAAATCAAGCGCCGTCACCCGGCCTGATGAATGTTTTGAGCCTGTGCTTCAAAATTGACAAAAAAATAAAATCAAAGGAGAAAAAAATGAAAAAAATTATTGTAGTGATCCTGGCCATATTTGCTGTTGTTTCGTTTCCCATGTCAGCATCTGCAAAAAACCAGTCAAACCCGGATACACTAAGGGTTGCATTGCTGCCGGATGAAGATGCAGCAACCATTATCAAGAAAAATAAAGAGCTTCAAGAATATCTGGAAAAAGCGACCGGGAAAAAAATTGAACTGGTTGTTACCACAGATTATTCTTCCATGATTGAGGCCATGCGCCATGGACGTCTTGAGCTGGCATATTTTGGTCCGCTTTCCTATGTCATGGCAAAAAGCAAAAGTGATATCGAAGCCTTTGCCGCAAGAGAAGACAAAGGCCAAAAAAACTACCAGGCCGTTGTTATCGGTAATATAAAAGCCGGCATTGAATCGATTGAAGATATCAAAGGAAAGAATATGGCCTATGGTGATACTGCCTCCACATCCAGCCATTTGATTCCCAAATCCATGTTAAAGGCAAAAGGCCTTGACGCAAAGGTGTCATACAATGAGCATTTTTTAGGCGCCCATGATGCGGTTGCCGTCAGCGTGCAGTCCGGAAAGGCAGATGCCGGCGGATTGAGCCGTCCCATATTTGAATCCCTGGTATCCAGAGGCATCATTGATCTTAAAAAAGTAAAGGTTCTTGAGTATTCCAAACCGTTTCCCCAGTATCCATGGACCATGCGTTCGGATATGGATCCGGCGCTGAAAGAGACCATTAAAAATGCATTTTATAATTTAAAGGATGAAACTGTTTTAAAACCGTTCAAGGCAACCGGATTCGCAGTTATGACAGACAAAGAATACGATGTAGTCCGGGATCTTGCAGGAATTCTCAACCTTGACCTTGCTAAAATGTAGATCTATTGAAAATCAGGATGGAAGATAAATCATGAGTACCTATGACCCAATCATAACCGCAGTCAAAACCGATTTCTGGACAAAAGCCGCCCAGGGAGGGATCGTTCTGGCGATCATCTGTATCGGATCTTTTTATACGGGCTTGCTTGATATTGAAAGGCTCAATGAGGGGATACCCAGTATTGTCCTGCTGATGAAAGAAAGTTTTCCCCCGGATTTTTCTGATGCGCTCAGCTGGATCGGGCCGATTCTCGACAGCCTGGCCATGAGTATTGCCGGAACAGCACTTGCCATCCTGATTTCTTTACCACTGGCATTTTTAGCAGCCAAAAATACCACACCCAATGCAACAATTTATCAAATTGCCAGAGCTGTTCTGAACGGATTAAGATCCGTCCCTGAGTTGATCATGGGGATTTTATTTGTTGCCGCCGTTGGATTTGGTGCCCTGCCGGGTGTGCTGGCGCTTGGGCTCCACTCCATCGGCATGGTGGGTAAATTTTTTGCCGAATCAATCGAGCATGTGTCTGACGGTCCGGTTGAAGCGGTCAAATCCACAGGGGCCTCCCCCATGCAAATCATTCTGCATGGAGTTTTGCCCCAGGTCATGTCCCAGATCGCAGATGTCTCTCTTTACCGGTGGGAATATAACTTCAGGGCATCGACTGTCATGGGGATGGTCGGGGCCGGCGGCATCGGGTTTGAACTGATGGCATCCCTGAGGCTGATGCAGTATCAGCAGGTGTCTGCCATTCTTCTTTTAATTCTTTTGATGGTCACACTTGTGGACAGTCTGGGTGCCAGATTAAGAAGCCATTTTAAATAAATAAAAAATTTTAAGGAATACAAATGAGATCGAAAATAGTTATTACACAATGGGTTCATCCTGAAATTATTGATTTTTTGTCTGAATTTTCACAGGTAATACCCAACCAGACAAAAAAACTGCTGCCTCAAAAAAAGATACTCGAATTATGTTCTGATGCTCAGGCTGTGATGGTGTTTATGCCGGACAAGATTGATGATAGCTTTTTAAGCAAATGTTCGGAACTGAAAATTGTCAGCGCCGCCCTTAAAGGATATGATAATTTTGATGTCCAGGCGTGTTCCAGCCGAGGCATATGGTTTTCCATAGTGCCGGATCTTTTAACCGACCCCACAGCCGAACTTGCCATCGGCCTGTTAATTAATATTGCAAGGAATATGAACATTGGCAATCAGATCGTAAAAAGCGGCCAGTTCAATGGCTGGCGCCCAAGACTTTATGGGAAGGGCCTTGATGGTTCCACTGTCGGGATTATCGGCATGGGAAAGGTTGGCCTTGCCATTGCCAGTCGCCTGCAGGGATTTAATACCCGTGTGCTTTTCTCAGATCCATACCGGGAAATCGCCCCTGTCATTGGCAACGTTCCCTTAGAAAAAGTTGAGCTTTCCACCCTCTTATCCGCAAGTGATTTCATTGTTGTGGCCACGCCCTATACGCCATCCACCCTGCATTGTATCAATGACATCACATTAAAACATATCAGACCGGACGCCTTTCTGATTAATATCGGCCGGGGTTCCTGTGTGGATGAAAAAGCAGTTTCCAACGCCTTAAACAACAACCAACTGGCCGGATATGCCGCAGATGTGTTTGAGTTTGAAGACTGGGCAAGACAAGACCGCCCCAAAACAATTTGTGAATCACTGATACATTCGGATAGAACCTATTTTACGCCCCATCTGGGGTCTGCCGTGGATCAGGTCCGATATGACATTGCCATGCAGGCTGCAGTGAATATTAAAGATGCCCTATTCGGCAAAGCACCCAGAGATGCCATCAATAATCCCATAAAGGCCGCATAGACAATCATAAAAATTTCAAATAACGCTGTGGGTCAGGGGCGCTTGGAGCGCAGCGGAAAGCGTCACCTGCACCCGCTTGTTATCTGCTTAATTTTATAGGTTTTTATTTTTAAATTCT
>Ga0265295_1009718_pt1 | contig 10198 bp, 10 predicted proteins | sample Munlansysbiofilm_FD_192503 | JGI IMG/M metagenome (GOLD analysis project Ga0265295, IMG submission 192503) | Leachate microbial communities from a municipal landfill in Southern Ontario, Canada - Methane capture system biofilm | ecosystem: Engineered > Solid waste > Landfill > Unclassified ...
CGTGGGATCGAAGATTATCTGGCCGTCGCAAGACGGTGGGGCTGCTCCGGCGGCCTAGATCCTGATGGGTGACTGGTGCGGCGAAATACGCCGACATCGAAACGTTGATAATTCGAGAAAGGCAGAAGGCAAAGAAATCCTAGGTGTTATCCAGTGGTTTTTCCCGAGGCGAGAAAACCTGTTTTTCTGGCCCAAAGGAGTACTTTCCCTTGACCTCGGTCCTTTTGATGGCTGATCCCAGATTTCCGTGTTATAAGCAAGGAGTTCTATTTGAGCATCAGTGATAAGTTCTCAAGATTTTGTACCGCTTTACGAATGAGCGATACAACTGTCTCGAATGTTCGATATAGAGCAAAGCAGATTACAAAAAGAGTTAATTCTGATTTTCGTGGAATCGACTCTGATACTAGGTACAGTTTATTCGTCGGTTCTTATGGTCGAGGGACTGCTATTCATGTTAGTGACATCGATATGATCGTCGAGCTTCCATACTCTAAGTACGAAAAATATGACAAATACAATGGAAATGGTCAATCTGCCCTAATTCAAGCCGTAAAAGAATCGATCAAGAGAACTTACTCTACCACTCATGTGAGTGGTGATGGACAAGTTGTAAAGCTAAATTTCCAAGACGGAATATGCTACGAGATTGTTCCATGTTTCATTAACAAAGATGGTTCTAGTTATACCTATCCAGATAGTAATAATGGTGGTTCATGGAAAGTAACAAAGCCTCGGGAAGAAATTTTGAAGATCACAAGCACGAATAATCTATGGAATAAAAACCTAAAGCGTCTTTGCCGTATGGCGCGAGCATGGAAAGATAAATGGGATGTCCCTATGGGAGGTCTTCTTATCGATACGCTTGCGTATAATTTCTTGAAGCAGTGGGAGTTCAAGGATAAATCCTACATATATTACGATTGGATGACTCGAGATTTTTTTGAATACCTAAAGAATCAAGACCCAAAGAAAAATTATTGGCTTGCGCCCGGTAGTTCACAATATGTGTGGCGTAAAGGCGCATTCGAATACAAGGCGCTTCGTTGCTATATCATTGCTAAAATAGCTCTGCAGTACGAAGCAGATAAAATGCAGAATTCAGCAAATCAGAAGTGGCGAGAGATCTATGGAGCAAAATTCCCTTCATAATGTGCTAGAAGAGCAATTAAGAGAGTGTTTTGGTCGTGTTGCGTGGTCACACAAGACACACGAAAAATGCTCAGACTTACTTAACACAAGGCTCAACCGTATAAAGCTCTGGCAGATCATTCTTTCAGCAATTACAACAACAGGAATTACCGTTGCAGTTTTTGGAGAATCCAAGGAAATAGGTGTTATTTCAGCAGTGCTGTCATTTGTTCTGACCGTTTTGAATACTTATGTAAAGCAATGTGATCTAGGTGGGTTGGCTCAGAAGCATGCAGACGCAGCAGTGGACTTGTGGAACATGAGGGAATCCTATCTCTCTCTCTTAACGGATATTAGGTCTGGTTGTGTAGAAAATGATGAAATTCGAAAACACAGAGATGATCTTCAGGAGAAACTATTGGAAATATATAGAGGTTCTCCAAGAACTATTGCTAAAGCCTATAAAGAAGCTACGAAAGCTCTAAAAAAACTTGAAGAGCTAACATTTAGCGATTCAGAAATAGACGCTATTTTACCCAAGGCTCTACGGAAGACTGAAAGCAGTGGCTTATAACAAAGTGAAAATCCGGGGTCAGACCTTGAATCTTGAATTACCCTTATCTCTTTGTTCCCACCTCACACCTCCATCACTCCATATGCCTCGCCTGCCTCTTCCCAGTGCTCTGCGTATTCCTGCCCTGCAAGGCGCCGGGATGGACAGTCATGTTGCTTGAGATCACTTCGGGCAGAGGACGGCCTTTGACTTTGAGAAGGTCGGCGGCGATGGCGTTGGCGGCTTCCATTTTGGTCAGGCCAAGCTCTTCGGTCAGGTAGGTGAAAAAGAGTTCCGCCAGGCGTTTCAAGGCAATCTGCCAGGTGGACTCGGTTGCCTCGTACAGCCATTTCGAAAATCGCATAAATCCCGCATAGACATCCTGATCCGGCCACAGCAGGCGTAGGCTGCCACATCGTCTGGGTCTCTGAGACCAAGAGTAATACGAACAATCCAACGAATTCTTTCCTCTGAAATACTCATGAGTAAGTAAAACAATGTATGACAAAAGAAGTTGTTGCACTCCAGAAGATAAGTTGTTTACAGACAGCAGGAAAAATCTGCGTCTGCCGCTTCCCGTATTCGTAGGGGGCAAAGGGGGCGGTGAGCACGAGGGTATTTTTTTTAATAATTTATGGTGATTAGATAAAAAATTGGAAATGCGAATCTAAAAAATTTGTTGCGGCTTCAGGCGGCGGTTAGTCCAGGGCAGACCCCATTTCTGACAGTCAAGATTCAAGATCTGACCCTCGCCTTTCACAAATAAAAGTCAGAAAATTTGTCTCGACTCCAGTCGGAGGCGAGTCAAAGGCAGACCATTATCCGGTAAGAATAATTATTCGGAAAATACAATGATTCAAGATGCATGATCTGGCCAAGGATTCTTTGATATTGTCTGGTGCGTTTCCTGTTGTCTTGGTATGTATACTTTTTTTTAATTTTGAGTGATTTCTTTTGAAGATATATGTAATAATATTTTTTTGAAATTAATTTAAAGGAAACAAATGAACGCGTTAGAAATTATTAGATTTTGTTATGAAAATTACTCAAGGAATAATCGCTGTCCAGACTGTAAAAATGATTGCAAAAATAGTTGTAAGCAATGCCTTGAAGATATTCATATGGATAGAATTAAAAGAAGGTATAATTGCAATAATATAATATATTGCTATGTGTGCAGATATATGTTGAAATATATGTCTGAATTTTATTATCTTTTTAGAAATAATGACGAATTAAGATCTCTAGATGATTATACTATTCTGTCTGTAGGCTGTGGGCCATGTTCAGATCTTCTTGGTATTGCGCATTATGTTGGGTCTAGTAGGCCGAATGTTTCAATTAAATATATTGGTGTTGACTTGAACCCGTATTGGGGTAATGTTCATGCAGTTGTAGATTCAGAATCAAAAAGGTCGAATCTAGATATTAAGACTAAATTTCTTCAGAAAGATATCACTGAAATATTTAATGGGTTAGGTGAGAAAACTGATAAGCTTTCTGTAAATATAGTTACTCTTCATTATGTTTTGTCAGATATGGTTTATAATGCAGGAAATATACATAATTTTTTTAAAGATCTTTACAATTCTATAATTAGTAAAATGCCAAATGGTTCGTTTATCGTTATTAACGATATTAATCATTATAAGGCGCGTGACTATTTTGATGTTTTTTTTAGAATGCTATGTGGCTACGGGTGGTATACTTGTGAAAAATATTACTTCGATAATAATTTACGGGAACCTCATGTTTATGGCGACAAACATCCGTCAAATGCTCTTGCTTTAGAAATTCCGGCATATCTGCACGATTACGATGTGTGGAATTACTGTTCAAGTTCTCAAATGCTTATAAAGAAGATGTAGCAATATGATAATAAGTGCAAGTCGAAGGACAGATGTCCCAGCATTCTATTCAAAGTGGTTTATGAATAGGCTTAAAGAGAAATATATTTATGTTAGAAATCCTTTTAACTCGAAGCAAATCTCGAAAATAATACTGAATGCTGAGTACGTAGACTGCATTGTTTTTTGGACAAAGAATGCCGAAAGTTTATTGCCTTATTTAAAAGAAATCGAAAATTTAGGTTATAGCTTTTATTTTCAATACACATTAACGTCTTACGACTCCAGTATTGAAAAAAAATTGCCTAAAAAAGCTTTAATAATCGATACATTCAAAAAACTTGCTGACATGATTGGTAAAGAAAGAGTGATATGGAGGTATGATCCAATTTTTCTGACAGATAAATTTGATATTTCATATCATCTAAAATGGTATGAATACTTGGCTGGTAAATTACATGATCATACAGAAAAGTGTATTTTTAGTTTTATAGATATGTATAAAAAATGTGAAAAAAATCTTAAAAATATTCAAATTGAGTCACTCAGTATTAACAGCAAAGAATTTTTGGTAAAAAATATGGCAGAAATTGCAAAAACGTACTCTCTGAAGCTTGAGTCCTGCGCTCAAGAAGAAAGTTTTGAAAAATTTAATGTTTGCCATGGGAAATGTATTGACGATAAACTCATTTCAAAAATTAATAAAAAAATTTTAGTTGTAAATAAAGACAAGAATCAAAGAGAGCAGTGTGGTTGCGTCGAGAGTGTCGATATCGGTAGTTATAATACATGTGGGCATTTTTGCAGATATTGCTATGCGAATTATAGTGAAAAAACAGTTTTACAGAATATATTAAATCATGACGCCAATTCTCCATTGATAACTGGTCATCCTAGTGGCGAAGAAAATATTATTGTGAGAAAAAATATTAAGCGCAAAGAAACTCAACTTTCATTTTTTGATAAGATTAACACGCGACAAGGAATTTGACAGGGGTAAGATGAATATTTTCAATTAGTCTTCAGTGTGAGTATATTTGATTCTTATCATTGAAGATAATTTTACATTGAACCTGTGTGCTGTATATTAATTTTTATTCAATTGGCTTGTGCTGGAATTTCCTTTGTAGTGAGTGTCTTACATTTTGTTTACGTGCAAAATATGGGGTCAGATCTTGAATCTTGAATCATCCTCCATCTCCTTGTTCCCACCTCACACCGCCATCACTCCGTATGCCTCGCCTGCCTCTTCCCAGGGCTCTGCGTATTCCTGCCCTGCAAGGAACCGGGATGGACTGTAATGTTGCTTGAGATCACTTCGGGCAGAGGGCGGATAAGTGTTTGGGTCTCTGAGACCAAGAGTATACTGAAATATAAGTCTGGGTCTCTGAGACCAAGAGTACTACCAAAGAGCATGTTCAAGTGAAGAATATCTATTTGACAAAGGGATACCAGTTCTTACTGATAAAGATTATTCCTTCAATATCCGAGGACATGTGCAAGAAAGGAAGGGAAGTTTCCGCAGATTCGTTTTAGATTTTATCGGGCGAATAACAATTGATCGGAAGATAAATTTCAGGATAGAAGGAACACCTCCTTCTGTTGATTTATTTAAGTGGAAGGTGAAGAACGCTGATTCTTCTCCCCATCCTCGAGGTGAAATTACTGACCATCAAACACGAAATGATCCTGAACATTCCAAATATATTGGTGAACACTATGTTGAATGTTATGCAATCCTTGACAATGTTTGCGTTGCAAAAGCCAGACAGAACGTGAAACTTGGAAATTAATTTTTTAATTCGATAAAGATTGCAAATAAAAGCCAGAAATTTTGTCTCGACTCCATTCGGAGGCGAATCAAAGTAAGACCTTTTTATCCGGTAAGAAAAATTATTCGTGAAATGCAATCATTCAAGATTCAAGATCTGATAACCGGATTCCTTTGCGTTACCCCGGATTCCTCTTGAGGTGTGGGAGCATGAATAGTCGTGTTACTAGTGTTTGGCTGCTAACCGGGTGTTAGAAAAGTCAAAGCAAAACTTGACCCTATGCGGTCTTAGCTCCTTTGTTTTAGATCTCTCTATTTTTCGGGTGAGCGGAGTATTATGACGGGCAAAATTCACAAACTGTCTCTGGTCGGAAATAGCCATAGCTTCATGACTGAGGCGGTTAAGAAGGCCATTTCTGCACGCAGCGATGTAAGTCAGTGGCCTTTTGCCATTTTGCATCTTGTGCAGGCCGTCGAGCTAAGCTTGAAGGAACTTCTGCGCCGTCAACACCCTGTACTTATTTATGAAAATATCGACACTCCTCGCAATACTGTTTCGCTAGTCCAAGCCATGGCCCGAATCGAGAATCCTGCTATCGTTGGCATCACGATTCCGCAGGCTGAGAAGAAGAAGATTGAGGTAGCCCGGAGGTTGCGTAATCAAATCATCCATTTTGAGTTTGAGATCAACGAGGCGCATGCCATGGGAAAGTTCTCTGAGATTTTTGCTTTCCTCGTGTATTTTCAAGGACGATATCTCAAATTGGAAGTGGAGAATATTCTTCCTCAAGGTCTGCTCGAATCTGTTATGGATATTGAAAAATGTTTCGCTGAACTTAAGTTTAAGGCTTTCCAGAGGATTCAGGACGAAAACATCTCTGTCGAATGGGTTTGGGCGTGCCCCAACTGTGGGGAGAACACGTTTGTAATACAAGACGGTCGAAATGTCTGCTTCCTCTGTCGTCAGTCTGCCGAGGTGTCAGAGTGCCCGCAGTGTGGCACGTCCTGGCTGACTGAAGACATGCAGGACTTCACGGATTTGATCGATTCCGACTACGATGAGGGTCGAGTGTCCATTCACAATGACTATGGGTACGCATGGTATCAGGCATGTCCTGACTGTATCGGCAAAGTGCGTGATGATATTGAGAGTAAGCGTGCCGAGGAGTATCATCACTGGATGGAAGAGGAGGAGTGGTATTGCCGAAGACAAATACTGCCCAAGCGTTGAATGACGCCGGTAAACGTCACGGCAAAGTTTGACGTCTGCTCCGTCTGGGTCTCTGAGACCAAGAGTACATATCGAAAGGTAATTTTTTTATGATAAATGTAATGCTAGGTGATAATTGGGTTTCAGATAAGCTTAATCGAAAAAGTGAGGCAGATTTTTTAACCAATTACTTGGTCAATAAGTATGAGTTATGTAAAAAAAATAATTATAGTGAAAATTTTGTTTTGAATGTTAACGCTGACTGGGGGTTTGGTAAAACATACTTTTTAAAAAATTGGGCAGATCATCTATCTACAAATAATCACCCTGTTGTATATTTTGACGCATGGGAAAACGATTTTTCAAGCGAGCCCCTCCCTGCTTTGATTTCAATCATTAATGAACAATTAGATCTATATTTTAAAAGCAATATTGATGATGATTTAATTAAAAATTTGACTGTGAAAAGAAAAAATTGGTACGAGAAGGGAAAAAAAATAATAATTCCATATGCACCAATTTTGCTAAACTTCTTTGCAAAAAAAACCCTTGGGTTCACAGTTGAGCAATTAAGAGATATGGTTGAAAATCAAAACGAGAACAATAATAATGCATCAGGCGAAAGAGAAAGTTTAAGTGATGAAAATGAAGTTATATCTTCATTAATTACAAAAGTATCCCAAGATGCTTTAGCAAGACATAGTTCAACAAAAATTGCCATTCAAGAATTTAAAGAAAAATTAAAAGAGCTCACTGGCTACATCAGCGAAGTCAAGTCAATCAATTCCCCAGTCTTCATTTTTATCGACGAACTCGACCGATGCAGGCCAACATACTCAATAGAACTCCTAGAAAATATTAAGCATCTTTTTGGAGTAAAAGGCATATATTTTGTGATTGCGACAGCATCAACACAGCTTTGTGAGTCTATAAAAAAAGTATATGGATATAATTTTGACAGTCAAAACTATTTAAAGCGATTTTTTGATCAAATATATACATTACAAAAGCCGACAAGAGATAGGTATTCAGAATATTTGTTTAATTTTTTTAGGCTGGATGAAAGGAGTAATTTGTTTTCACCGCTAGAGGAAGATTTTTATAAAAACAAGAATAGAAATTGTGAATTGTTTTATTTATTAAATGAAGCGTTTGAAACTAGCTTGCGTGACATGTATCAATACTGCATGGCAATTGACTGTATATCTATATCAAATAAAGACGAGTCTATTCATATAGGATTGCTAACAATACTTTTAATATTCAGAGATAAATATATAAATGAATATATATTGTTTTCACGAAAGCATCGAAAAACGTTTTCTTATGTAGAAAATTTAGAATTGCAAGATATATTAATAAAAACATTTGAAATTAAAGATACTTTTACTTCTTCTTCTAAATCATTAGATATTAAAAATTTTATTATGATATATATATACTGTGCATTTATGCCACTTGATGAAGTAAGAAAAAAATTGCGAGATGATACTCAAACAACATCACTAGAATTAAACATACTAAATTCTATTTTCACTAAACAGAAAATACCACTTTGTAGCTATATATGTTTAATAGAACAAGTTGGAAAAATATCATAAATATTAATGATCTAAGAAGCCGTCTGGGTCTCTGAGACCAAGAGTACAGGCCGAATCAAGATGCTCTGCGTCTGGGTCTCGCGTCTGGGTCTCTGACGCGTCTGGGTCTCTGCGTCTGGGTCTCTGAGACCAATAGTATATTGAAATATTTGATATTTTATTTGAAAAAGGGCTTTTTTCGGGCGTTAGAATTGATTTTTTTCTTTGGGAAGACGTTTTTTTTCTGTCTAACGCATTGTGATTAAATGATAAAACTTTTGAAATTGCGGGTAAGTATGCCAATTTGAGTAAATTGGCGGGTTGGTATGTATCAGGCATTTTGTGCCGGGCAAAATCTGGGTTCAGATCTTGAATTACCTTCATCCCTTTGTTCCCCACCCCACACCTCCATCACTCCATATGTCTCGCCTGCCTCTTTCCAGGGCTCTGCGTATTCCTGCCCTGCAAGGAACCGGGATGGACAGTCATGTTGCTTGAGATCATTTCGGGCAGAGGTCGGCCTTTGACTTTGAGAAGGTCGGCGGCGATGGCGTTGGCAGCTTCCATTTTGGTCAGGCCAAGTTCCTCGGTCAGGTAGGTGAAAAAGAGTTCCGCCAGGCGTTTCAGAGCAATCTGCCATGTGGACTCGGTTGCCTCGTACAGCCATTTCGAAAATCGCATAAATCCCGCATAGACATCCTGATCCGGCCACAGCAGGCGTACGCTGCCATTAAAATTCCCGCTGTTGTAGAGCAGGTCCCAGAACCGGGCCATGCGCTTAAGGTTCTGCATGGCTTTAAAATCAATCAGGTCGTTGGCCAGGATTTCGTACGGGGGATAGGGCAGATAGATCATCCCATGTGCGGCGTCGTGTCTGTCGAGGGTGGTGCCGGACAGTTTTTTCAGGACGCCGAGCTGGATTTCCGCCCTGGTCAGGCCCGCCAGCCGGTTCAGGTTGCGGCCAAAGCTGTCCGCGCTTTCCCCGGGCAGCCCGATGATCAGGTCCACATGCAGATGGGCATTGGTTTCTTCTTCCAAAAAGCGCAGATTGGCCGTGATTTTGTCCATGTCCAGCCGCCGGTGAATGGACGCGGCCACATCCGCATTCAGGGTCTGGATGCCGACTTCCAGTTGCAGGGTGCCAGGAGGAAACTGGGTAAGTTTCTCCCGCAATTCATCAGGGAAATGTTCGGGCACAACTTCAAAATGAACCAGAAACGGAGGTTCCCGCCATAGGAAAAAATTTAAGATAGGGCCGATCCGCTGCATGCTCAGGTTGAACGTCCGGTCGATGAACTTGAAGTTGCGCGCTCCCCGTTCCCAGAGCGTGGCCAGTTCGCTCAGAAACTTGTCCAGATCGAAATAACGGACCCGCTTGTCGATGGAGGACAGGCAAAATTCGCAGGAAAAGGGACATCCCCTGGACGCTTCCACATAAATGACCCGGTGGGCGATGTCCGCGTCGGTGTACAAGGCGTAGGGCATGACCAGGCGGTTCGCATCGGGCGGGCTGGCCGTGATGATCCGGGGCAGCTCGGCGCTGCCTGTCAGATGGGCGCAGCAGAGCTGATGGAATTGCTCTTCGCCTTCGCCACAGATCACGTGGTCCGCCTGGGAAAAATCGAGGCGGTGCGGAAAATGGCTGACCTCCGGCCCGCCAAGCACAATCAGCACCCTTGGCGCCAAGGATTTGAGAATGCGCACCAGCTGTTCGCATTCCCTCCCGTTCCAGATGTAGACGCCAAGACCAATGATCTTGGGACGATGGGCCAAGATTTTTTCCGCAACATCGAGCAGCTGCTCCGAAATGACGAATTCCTCGATGACTGCCCGTGGCTGCAGGTCATGCAGATTGGCGTGCAGGTAGCGCAGCCCGATGCTGGGGTGGATATACCGGACATTCAGCGTGGTGAGAACAATATCGAACATGGGTGGTGCCTCGGTTTGCGAAATGTTGTCGCGAATTTTTGTGCTTGCCGTTCACGTCCTGGGCGATGGAGGCCACGTTTTCGCTGGCATTTATGAATGCCTCCAGTCAAGCCGATGGGGCCGCCCGCCCCAAAATGGCAATCTGCTGCGTCAGCGAAAAGATTTGAGACCGCTTAT